>WNEZ01001258.1_pt1 | contig 21276 bp, 22 predicted proteins | sample 5400521 | NCBI WGS metagenome assembly WNEZ01 (sample SAMN13153339, study PRJNA577476) | soil metagenome | isolation source: 120 cm saprolite under Douglas fir tree site 2 hole 1 replicate 1 | place: USA:California | collected 2015-04-18 | reverse complement strand
GGCGAGGTGTGGATCGGATGGGTCGGGCAGCGTGACTACCAATACATGCACCAGGTATTTCTTCAGGAAGCCGCACGGGCGACTCGGGTTGAAATCGGGCCCGAAATGGCGCTTGAGAACCTTTTGATAACCGGTCCATTGCGCACCTTTCGCATCCTGCGCCCGAGTCACTGTACTGGCTTGAGCACCCTGACTCGGTTCGCTTGACGGCGTCGGTGCCCTCGCGGTTGAAGCGATAGCGGTCAGCGCGACAAGCAAAACAAGCGGGTTGGTCACGCGAGCCCGATCCATTAATGCTCCCTTGCTGCGGATTTCCTCTTGCCTGCAGAAAGTAAGCCATCGTGGGACGAGGAAGGCGGAGGAACAGCTCACCGCTTCGTCGCGCTGCGACACCCTCGTCCTGGGACCTTAGGGTTGTGGGGTGCAACAGGCTGAAACTGTGGCGCTACTGTGGCAGCTGTTGCAGTCAAGGCAGCAAGCAACCAGAACCCTACCCGTCCGCAGGTGGCCATTTCCAACAGCAATCACGAGTCGACGGCGGCCGTAGTTGTAACGTTCGCGCAGGGGCCGGATACCAGGAGGCGTTCGCCGATTGCCAAAGTGACTTGACGAGGACCGATCATGGTGCTTGAAACAGACCGCTCTCCATCCGCGAAGGGTCAGTCGGCACAATTGTTTGGGAGGGCTTTCGATGAGAGCACATCGCTCATTCGGAAGAGCTCTGAAGGCTGTGAAGGTGTAGGCGGCCATGCTCACGAGTGCTGAGATCCCGGGCGGCGCTTTAGACGGCGCAGGGTCCGCCTCGTTGCCTCTCGCTAAAGCCGCGAGGCTTCTGCACTACGAGATCCAAACCAAACTCGGCGAAGGCGGAATGGGTATCGTATACAAAGCGCTCGACCAGAAGTTGAATAGACTGGTCGCGCTGAAGTTTTTGCCCCCGCATATCCACCGGTCGAGCGTCGATCTCCAGCGTTTCCTGCAGGAAGCCAACGCACTCTCCGCGCTAAATCATCCGCACATTGCGACGATTTACGCCGTCGAGACGGAGGGCGAGCACCAATTCCTGGTCCTTGAATATCTCCCCGGTGGAACACTGAAAGCCAAAATTCAACAAGCCTATTGCGCAGGTCGCACGCTCTCGATTGACGAAATCTTCAAGTTTGCCCAACAAACAGCGGAGGGTCTTGCGCATGCTCACTCGCGGGGAATCGTCCACCGCGACGTGAAAACGAGCAATTTGATGCTGACCGAAGAAGGAGACGTGAAGATCACCGACTTCGGGGTCGCTAAGCTGAGCGGATCGTCGCTTGCAACAGTATCGGGTACTCTCATGGGAACGATCGCATACATGTCGCCCGAGCAAGCGCTGGGAATGGACGTGGACAGCCGATCGGATGTGTTCTCGTTCGGGGTCTCGTTATTTGAGCTCATTACCGGGCGCCTTCCATTCGAAGCTCCGAACGATGCGGCGCTGATAACCAAAGTAGCGAGTACTCGCGCGCCCGAGTTGAAGAGCATTCGTCACGACGTTCCGGCGAACCTGCAGCTGGTCGTGCAAACAGCCCTGAAGAAGCGCGCCGAGGAGCGCTATCAGAAGATGGATGAGGTCCTCGCCGATCTCGAGGCACCGGCGCATCGGAAGTTCCCGCTCACTCAGACCCGTCTAAGGAGTATTAAAGCACCAGTCGGGAGCACTCCAAAGTTCTGGCGCTGGGTTGCGGCAGTGTCCGTGGTGTCATTGGCGGCGTTGCTTGCGGGAGTCCTCTTTTTCATGCCGCCACCGCGGACCGGAAAGCAATTAGTCGTGCTGCGTTTGCGGAATGTCCCTGGAGATCAAGCCAACCAGGCGCTCTGCGACGGCTTGACAGAGCTACTGACGAACAAGCTCAGCCAACTCGAGCAGCTTCAAGGTTCCCTATCGGTGGTAGCGGCAAGCGAGGTTCTAAAGGAAGGTAAAGAACGGCAACAGGAAATTACGAGTGCGCAGGCAGCCCGGACCGCACTTGGCGCGGCCTTGGTGCTGGAAGGAAGTGTCCAGCGAATCGACGGGCGGGTGAGAGTCTTCGTGAGCCTCGTCGACACAGCCAAACAAACGATTTTGGCCGCATCCGATTTCGAGGCGCCGAGCGAGAAATTGTCGGAACTGCAGGAATCACTCACTTGGAAGGTCCCCGAGATGTTGAAGCTGCACGTGAAACCGGAGGCTCGTCGCGCCCTGGCGGCGGGACTACCCACGAACCCCAGTGCGTACGAATTCTATATTCGAGGGCGCGGCTATCTGCAGCGCTATGATCGCGTCGAAAACCTCGACAATGCGATCGACGCGTTCCAACAAGCTTTATTCCGCGATTCGACTTACGCCCTGGCGTATGCAGGGATTGCGGAAGCCTATCTGCGCAAATATTACGCTACGAAGGCACCCGAGCTCATTAGCCAAGCTCGGAATAGCGCGCAACACGCCATTCGATTGAATGATGCTTTGGCGCCCGTTCATTACGCGATGGGCCTGATTTATGCCGCCGGCGGTGAATACGAGTTCGCCATCGAGCGATTCAAGAACGCAATCAAAATTCAGCCCGATCCGGATGCGTACCGCGAGCTCGCAAATGCCTATGATGCCTCAAATAAGACTGCGGAAGCTGAGGCGACTTATCGAACCGCGATCCAAATGCGCCCGACGTACTGGGCCGGATACCGTGATCTCGCTGTCTTTTATCAGACTCACGGGAGTCTTAAGGAGGCACTGCCGCTCTTTGAGAAGGTAATTAAGCTGACACCCGACAATTACCTTGGACTGGGAAACCTCGGTGGCCTTTACCTCAGGCTTGGGATGCATCCGAAAGCAACTGAATATTTTCAACGAGCGATCTCGATCAGACCCACGTACGCAACTTATTACAACCAAGGCACCGCCTTGTATCACCAGAAGCGTTACGAAGAGGCAATCCAGATGTACAAAAAGGCGAGCGAACTGATGCCAACTGAAGCACGGCCGTGGGCAGCCCTGGGGGAGGTGTACCGCTTGATGCCACAATACGCCGGTCGAACGCCCGACGCATTCGCGCATGCCATCGAACTGACGGAGAAGGAATTGACCGTGAACCCATCCGACGGACAGAACCGGGCTCGCATCGCCAGCTGGCGAGTATTCACAGACCAGAAGAAGGCCCTGAAGGAAATTGGCGAGGCTCTACGCCTGAGCCCGCTTGATAATTTCGTGTTAGCTCGGGCTGCGTGCGTATACGAGCAAAGTGGGATGCGCGCCGAGGCGTTGGCTGCCGTCAAGTCTGCCATTGAGCTTGGATTTCCCTCTTATGAGATTGAGAGCTGGCCGACGTTGGTACAGTTAGTGCAGGACTCAGAATACATAATGTTTGTCAAAAAGAAACGCTCCGAAGGGTTGTCTGTCCCAATAAATAACAAATAGAGGAGAACATATAATGCCTATCTCAATTACGGTAGACTCGGTCACTGGTACCATCACCGTCGCTCCAACACCGGCATCTTTCAAGGGTGGAGACATCGTCCAATGGAGCGTGCTAGGTGGTGGTTGTACAGGCTTGACGATCTCCTTCACGCATGGAACGCCGTTCAGCACTCCGCAGCTGAGCGCATCGAGTGGTGCCGTGGAGGGTGGGATCCTGCCCGGCGCTGCCAGTGTTGGATATGGCTATACTGTCTCGGCCGTGGTGGGGGGCAAGTTGTACGTAACCCCGATGGAGCCTGAGATTATCGTCATGTAGTGGTAATGGTGTATAGGACGCTCTCGTAGCCGCACCAACAGGAGTTCTAATGGCATCTCCCGGAGCAACATTGTCAAGGCGCGCCGGTGGAGCTCCTGTCCCCAAGCGCATCCTGCCGCACCTTTTTTTGGTTTTTGATTCCGAGCAACCGCTGGCACCCTCGGTGCGCTTTTCGCTCGAAGGAGTAGACACGGTCGAGCTGGGTCGAACCGATCAGTTCGTGGCTGGACGCGATGGTCCAGGCGGTCGGCGGTTGGTGATCGGATTGCCAGACCCGTGGGTGTCCACTTCGCACGCAGTGCTCCGATACATCTCGCCATCCTGGGTCATCGAAGATACAAAATCGAAGAATGGCACCCTGATCAACGGTCGAATGGAGAAGGGCACCGAGCTGACTGACGGCGATTTGATCGAGCTAGGCCACAACTTCTTTTTGTTCCGAGAGGCTTTGGCTACTTCGACGAATGAACCGGCACTCTTGACGAGCGGCGAGATTCGATCCGCCTCACCCGGAATGGCAACACTTGTTCCCTCACTCGCTGCAGAGTTGAGACAACTCGAAGCGATCGCCGCTTCGAAGGTGTCGGTGCTGCTCCAAGGAGAAAGTGGTACGGGCAAGGAGGTTGCTGCCACCGCCATTCACCGACTCTCTGGTCGGTCGGGTCCTTTTCTGCCCGTCAATTGCGGAGGGTTGCCCGAGACGTTGATCGAGTCGGAACTGTTTGGTTCGCGCAAGGGCGCGTTCTCAGGCGCCGACAAAGATCGGCCCGGACTGGTGCGCAGCGCCGAGCATGGGACTCTGTTGCTCGACGAAATCGGTGAGTTGCCGGCCTCCGCACAAGCTGCGCTCCTGCGCGTCCTGCAGGACGGTGAAATCCTGCCGATCGGCGCGACACAGCCCATCCGGGTAGACGTGCGCTTTGTCGCAGCCAGCAATCGGGCGCTCGACGTGCTGGTGGAGCGGGGCCAATTTCGAGCGGACTTGTTGGCACGGATCTCGGGATTTTCGCTCTGGCTCCCACCCCTCCGCGAACGCCGAGAAGACATGGGTATTCTCATCGCAGCTCTCCTGAACCGGCAGCTGGGCGACCGCGCCGCCGAAATCTCGTTCAGTTGCGACGCCGCGCGTGCCTTGCTTCTCTACAATTGGCCACTCAACGTTCGCGAGCTCGAAAAGTGGCTCGCCGCATCCGTCGTTTTGTCGGACGGACATCGCATCGAGCTCGAGCGCCTACCCGGCAGCGCCCGAGGAACGCAGGACCTCCCCTTGCCCTCGTCACCGAAGGCAGGCGCGGACGCGCTCTGGCTCCCCGAACAAGAAGAGTCTGAGCTCCGCAAGAGAGAGGAACTTCTCGCCTTGCTTCGAGAGCACGCCGGCAACATCAGCGCGGTCGCGCGTGCTCTGGGGAAAGCACGTCCGCAAGTGCAACGGTGGATGAAGCGGTACCGGATCGATCGCGGTCGCACTCGCAGGTGACAAGCATCAGGTTTGAGTAGCCTGGGCCGATCGCTCGGCCCAGGCCCTCGCCGGAAGCGGAGGTGGGAATTTCCGCCATCCAACTCTTCGAACTTATGGTTGGCGCAATGGAGACTCCAGCATGTAGTAACGCTTGTAATCAGGATCGGGTTTTATGCTGCCGACGGTAGGCTGATCGCAGGAAGGGTAAAACTCGAGTAGCGAGCCATCTTCGAGTAAGGACACGCACCTCACTACATAGCCTGCGAAGGGAAAATCGGCGGTGCACAGGTCTCCGTTGGCAGCGGGCGTTGCTCCGTTGATTTCATAGAGGAAGTATCCTCCACATTCGGGGAAAGCAAAACAATCCCTCGGATCCGGTCGCACCGAGTATTCGGGAATCGGAAGAGAACCTTCAACGGTCTGAGCACCGGCCCAGGCAAAAACGGACATCGTTAAATTAAACTACAGAATAACCGATACATTGTTGCGATACGCAGCATATGCACTCCTTCTGAAGAGGAACTTTGGGACAGCCTCTGTTCTGCATCAGCCTTGTGCAACAGCCGTGCCCAGGTTGGATCGCTCGGAATACGCCGACAGGTTCTGAAGTGAGAAGTTACGATCAGCCCGCATGCCTTCGCGCGCGCCCTGCAATGAGATTCGCTCGGGTGCTACCGGCTGAAACGGGTAGCGCCACTGTTGCAGGGTTGCAGTTGACATAGCTGGTAAATGGCTCATCGCCCGCTGATACAACGTTTTTGCTTGTCGAAGCCCCTTCCGTTGATCTGGCGCGACGATTGCTTTCCGCTTCATACCCGTGAAGGAGAAGCCGAGGGGGTTGGCGCATGGCTGAAGGGTCTGATCGTTGCTTTGTCGGAGGGGCCGCACAGCCTACCCCCAAAACGAACGGGAGCTCCTTAAAACCTGTGTATCAACCAATCATCTCGTAAAGGAAAATCATTATGAATGGTCGCAAACTGTTTCATGACAGCGTAACGCCACTTCCCCCGCAGCTCGGCCTAACCCCGCAGGGCTTGATCATACAATCAATAAAACCGGAGCACCTGAGCGAGCGCATGACCGTCCTGTTCTCGCTGGCGCTCCCACCGGATGCGCTCGCAGCCCTCGAGGAGAAGGTCGCCAATGGGGAGACCGTCTCTGCCGATGAGCTGCAAAAGAGTTTGTCGCCGCAAGAGATGGATATCAACGCCTTGACCAAGTGGCTCCAAGCGCAAGGCTTCACCGGAATCGAAGTTTCGAAGGATCGCGCGAGCGTCTATGCGCAGGCGACCGCCGAGCAGATACAGAAGGCTCTGCAGGTGAATATGGTTCGCGTCACCAAAGCGGGCCTCACCTACACGGCGGCGCAAAACGCACCGAGCCTTCCCGCGGACGTCGGCGCGCCGGTGCAGGCGATCATCGGGTTGCAGCCCTTCCGGCACGCCCACAAACACAGCAGGATGCGAACCCCGAGCGGCAGCAACCACGCCGGCCTCGGCCAAACCGAGGGCGACGCTCCAGCGCCAAACGTGGAGAACGCCCCGCCCTACCTGGTGTCGGAGATTCTCAAGGCCTACAACGCCGACGGTCTGTCGGTGACTGGCACTGGCCAGACCATCGCCATCCTGATTGACACCTTCCCCTCCGATCCAGACTTGACGGTTTTCTGGACGAGAAATGGGCTTCCGGCCGCGCCTCAGCGCGTCGAGAGGGTTAATGTCAATGGAACGAACCTGCCCGCCCCGGAAGGCGAGGAAACCCTCGATGTGGAGTGGGCAAGCGGAATCGCACCCGGCGCGAAGATCCGAGTCTACGCGAGCGGTTCTCTGAGCTTCGTCGATCTCGACAAGGCGCTGGACCGCATCCTCGCCGATGCAGCAGCTGACAAAACGATCCGACAGTTATCAATCAGCCTCGGGCTCGGCGAGAAGTATTTTGGCGGACCCTCGGGCGAGATCGCGGTGGAGCATCAGAAATTCCTGAAGCTCGCGGCGCTCGGTGTCAATGTATTCGTCTCGAGCGGCGATGCGGGCTCCAATCCAGATGACACCGGGCACAACTCCAACGGACCGCTCCAGGTCGAGTATGAATCCTCCGACCCGTGCGTCGTTTCCGTGGGCGGTACAAGCCTCAAGCTCACGCCGACCGGGCAGGTCGCATCCGAGACCGCGTGGGTGAGCAGCGGCGGCGGGAAGAGTGTCGTTTTTAAGAGACCCTCCTGGCAGCGCGGCGCCAGCGTTCCGCCGGGAAACAACCGGCTTGTCCCCGATGTCAGCCTCACGGCAGATCCCAACGAGGGCGCCTTTCTCGTGCTTCAGAATAAGGTTTTACAGATCGGCGGAACGAGCTGGAGCGCTCCGGTTTGGGCTGGCTTCTGTGCGCTGATCAACGAGGCTCGAGTCAAGGCGAAGAAGAAGCCGCTTCCGTTCCTCAACCCATTGCTCTACCCCCTCATCGGAACTGGTTGCTTTCGCGATATCACCGAGGGAAACAACGGCGCCTACGATGCCGGGCCCGGCTATGACATGGTGACTGGCCTCGGCGTTCCGAACGTCGCGAAATTGATCCAGGCGCTGACGAAGTAGGCAGCTCAAGACGCCCCGATTACCAGCTTACGGATGTCACGCACACAATTTCAGCGAGTTGCCACATGGACGCCCGCACTTATTGGCACGTGAACTGCGTGCAAAGGAGCCGGGGTTGATCTAGAGAGCGCAATGCACCCTGCGACTGGGTTCGCTGGAAGCTGTGATTCCTCGGGGAGACGACCATGACTGAATTCCTGAATCCGAAATCGATGATTACACCGGGAGTCGCCGGAGCTCGGACTGTCAATACCAGTTTAGGGTCCGCACCGAGCTCAAATGACCGCGGGGACTGGGCTTTACCTTTGCCTCAATCCTTTGGGTCAAACGACTGATGAACCCCACATAGGCACGGACGTCCAGTCGCGCCGATGAATCTTGTGGCCCGCTCGGGGGTGCTACAGCCCTGCACGGTAGCGCAACGGTTGCAGGGTTGCAGCTGTCGGGCCCAAACAACCATCCGGATTTCTCGGCCGTCTTGGTTTGATGCGCCGCAGGGTCGCGGTCAAACAAAGCCAATTCAGCCAATGCGTCCTGCTCATTGCTGACATCGAGACTTTTGGTATAGGTGTGGCCATCCATCATGCGCTCGATCACCTAAATCCGATTTGGCCTACGGCTAGGTAGCTCATCTGGTTAGAGCGGCGGTCTCATAAAATGCCAAGGTACCTCCTCAGCGATCTTAAGTCATTGCTTTTGCGTTCATAGTCGTTCGGACACGTTCGCTCGATTACGTTATTTTTACGTTATTTAGAGCCGCGCTCCCGTCGGACAGCTCGCTCCAACGCAACTCGATATTTACGGCTACCTGCCGGCTTTGCGTGTGCCGGCCGGCTTGGATTATGCTTTCGCGGGTCGCCCTTCGACGGACTCGAGGCTCGTGTACGCCGCGTAGGCCACGGTTCTCGACAGCGCCTGCCAGAACGCGAGCTCCGCCTGAGTCACCTCGAACTGGGACATCGCCTCGCTCTTGTCGTCGCCTTTCCGAGCCCAAAAAACCAATCCGGAGAAGTCCGGTACGTAGGTCCAGTTGGAGTGAGCGACAGCGTTCCGGAATGCCCGGACCGGGTTGTTCGTGAGGAACTCGCAGCAACGCCGCGTCACCGACCCCGCCTTGCTGGCCTTTCGCAGCGCACGAAAGCATGCCTCGCCGAGGTAGACGAAGCAGACGTAGTTCTGAACGATGACCTGGGCTCGCACGACCGCTGGATCGGGCGCGCCCGACGCCAAGTCCATCCATGCCTGGAAGGCCACCAGTTCATCGATCCTGGCCGCAAGGGGGACAGGGCTTGCGTCCAGCACAGAAGTCCGAGACGACGAATCGAGGAAACGGATCTCAGCTGCGATCGTCGTCGCGACCTTCGCAGTTTCCTCCACACCAAGCCGGACGTCGGACGTGAGCGCTGCTGCGAAGGTCTTCATCTGCTCGTCGAGGCGTTCGTAGCTCATCGGAAACACTCCTCTCACAATGGTGGTTCATCGAGGGTCTGGCGTCCGCAGAACGTGCGCTTGGGCGTCCAGCCGTCAGGGAGCAATGTGCCCTGAACCCCGAGTGCTATTGCGAGATGACCGATCACTTTTTTGAACTCCGCTGCGTCGAGGATTGTTTTCATGTCGTTGACGAGCCGCGTCTCTATCGCGGCCTGCGCGGTTCCCAACCCAGCGACGTGATCGACCGACGGGTACAGGGGGCTTGTCGCTGGAAGGGTGACGTCGAGCTCCCAGCCAGAGTAGGCCGCCACGCCGGTGCATGCATTGAGCGCGCTGACGATCGCATCGGTCCACTCGCTCTTCCTGGGGAGGGTCAAACTCTGGTTTGTCTTCTTCTTCCATTTTCTTGCTCGTCGGTGGCACGACGCGGCGCGAGCCTTGACCCATTTGGTCCAGCGGTCCCGACCGCCCTGTGCCTCAGCCCAGCTCGGCAGACGGACCTTTAGAGTCTTAATGGCAGCCATCACGGCGGTCCTCCGGGAAGCGGGGTCCAGCATGCCACTGCTCCGCGAAGACGACCGGAGAATTCGGACGGCGCAACAAGTCTGTGCTCGCTGGAGGCAGTCGCTGAACTTGAATCATCAACCTGCGTGGACGGAGGGAGCCGCGAGCGCCTTATGAATCAGTTGGGCCGGTTGGACCCAGCTCTACTCTGGGATAGGTCCGGCCCTGGCTACCGATTCTGGTACCGCCGCTCGGAACACGCCGGAACCCCACGCGCCGAGGATCCTGAGAGAGCCGCAAATGCGGCGGCCGACTTCGAGCGAGCGGAAGTGATGGACGAGCGCGAAGCCGAAATAGGGCATCAGATCGCTTAGGAGTTAAACCCGTCCTCGAGTACTTCGGTTTCGTTAGTCGCCCGACGGGCGGGGCCGACGAAACGGCTCGGGATGCGTTGACACGCGCAGCGAGCTGCTTAAGGGGTAAATGAGGAGCACGATCTCTACGAAACGTGCCGCCATCCGCTCGGGTCGGCCGACGGCTCCCAGCGCATCATCGCTGTGTCTGCGCCCTGCAATTCCGAAACGATGAATCGTGGTATCGGGTGAAATTCCTCGAACGCGCGCGGCGGGTCGCTCGCGGGATTGGCGAGTACCCCGGCGATGACTTCAAAGCCTTCTCCCGCATTTGAACCGCTCACGCCCCATTCAAATGGGAGCAAGGCAATGAGTCGCTCACGTGCCCTCTGGGCGTTGCGATCCCGGCCGACGAGCATGCCTTCCTCCATAGGTCCGAGCCGTGCTTCTTCTGGCGGCTGTTCGCCGCCCATGTGAATCGGCACGATGATTTTGCGCTCGCCGTAGAAGGCGTCGATCACGTCGCTGAAGCTGTAGAGGACTCCACTGAGATCCGGCGCGACGATGATCGGTTGCTTGTACACGCGCAGCTTCTCGTTGATTGCCACCTCGACGCGATCCGCGTCGTTGCCATAAGGCATCCGCATTGGCCATCCGAACACAGCGGGAAAGATCGGTTCGGCTGCTCCGTTATCCGAAACGCTGTACACAATTTGCACGCCTGGGGACGTGAAGCGCTGGGACCCTTGCGGAAGCGGGCGTCCGTCGAGAACGGCGCGAACATGCTTGACGAACGGCTTCAAGGATGCCGACCCGTCCAACGAAAGCCTGCTGATGCTCAACGGCGTTGTCGTGCGAATCCCCTTGAGCGCCCGCTGCACAAGGAGCCGTTCCCGGGAACCTTCATCGGCGCGGCCCACGACGCGCCTTGCCTCAACGACGTATTCGGCCCTCCCTTTTCGGATTAGGAGGTCTGCCGTTTTGGTGCCGAGGACCGGCTCGAATTCGATCGACCAACCCTGATCGGACAGCATCTTGGCAAGTAACAGCACGCCGATGGCGGCCTGGACCTGGTCATCGTTCGCCCTAGGCGTTATCGGGCCGAGCACGCGCGAACGTTTCTTCTCGGGCACAAGCGCTGCCGCGCGCTCGATCTGGTCACGGAGCCGCTCTCCGTCTGGGCCCTCGCCCCCGCCCCGGCCCAGCGCAAGACTAGGGGGCTCAAGGCATCGAGTTTCTCGCCCCTCGCCTTCTCGCAAAGCTCGACGGTAAAGATCAGCGGCGCCATGAGCGCAGGGTAACGGTGGGGGCCCAAGAATCTCTAGGCCGCCGGCCGGTGGAAACAATCGACAGATTGGCCAAACCCAGACAAGGACCCATCGACTCCAACCCGTGCGCTATCAAGCGGGGGGAGTTGCCGCCGAGAATCGACAAGGAAGCCAAGCGTCCGGAGGTCCTGATGAAAGCGGACGAGAACCTGCGGGTCGAGAAGGTTTTTGCGCTCAGAGGAGGGAAGTAGCAGGTCATCCGCTGCCGGCGGCCGTCCCATGATCCGCTCTCAGCCGCCGAGCTTCCAGGACACCAGCGCATCGGCCAAGGTGCGATGGATAGGCACCTCGCGGGGACGCTCAGTCTTGACAGCTTTTTCGAGCCTCTTCTTTCGATTGAAGGACGATGCAACGAGCAACCTGTCCAGCGGATTTGGGGTAGCGTCGTACGCTCTCCACCGGCACGCCGCAACCTCGAATCCACATCCCGCTGAGAAAGAGCATACGCCGAATACGGCAGAGGTGGTGCGGCTGATCGCCGCCGGAGTATGATCGCACTTAGCTTCCATGGCGTCACAAACGAATCCAGCCACGTGCGATGAGCTGGTCGAGCCACGGCACCCGACCGGGCGCGAGCTGACGGAACTCGAGCGCTGTTTGTTCTGCCTCTATCTTTCCGGCGTAGAAGCGAAGCACTTTGCCTCGGTCTTCGATGGCCACGAAGACCGGAAGCACGATGGCCCGCTGGTATTCACAGTCATCAACCAGGCTGTGATCGTCATCGACAAATTTGCTGAGGCCTGGGACGCGTTCAACGCTCTGGCGAAGGCTGACCATCGGGTGCGGAAGCTGTGTGCCGCCACCAAACCACTGATTGACCGTATCAAGGTTTGGCCGGAACTGCGCACCTACCGCAACCAAGCGATGGCACACGCTTACCGGGACTCCCGTGGTCGCGTGATGCATCCCACCGCCTTTGTCCGCGCCGGAGCCACCCCGCAAGCGTCAGATGAAGTCATGGAATTGACCTTATTGGTCAGGCTCGCAGCAACCGCAGGGCTGGCCTGTTTCGAAGTGGAGTTCGACGGTATCCGCTCTCTGCTCGAGAGCTATCCGCCGGAGCCCGAAGACAGACAACCGATGACGCCCGAAGCGAGAACCGCCGAGTTGCAGTCCCTCGCCGCGAGAGTAAATGACGCACTGAAAGAGCTTGGCATCGACCTATCTAGACCCATCTTTCGCACGTTCTCCTAGGTAACATGAAGGAAATCGCGCCTGACGCTTGAAGCTGACGGCATGAACGCAGCTCGGGCGTCATTTTGAAGAATGTTGGGTGCGTGCATTGTCGGTTCAGGCGAAGAACTACTTCGCTGCCATCGGTGGGCGTTGTGGCGCGCGCCGCCAAGTGCAGGGTGAATATCTATGGTGCAGCGTCGTTCGAAGGCTACCGGGCGCAAGACCCCGATCTTGACTCCCCCCGCTGAGGTTTTGACGCTCCGGGAATTGCAGGACAGTTTGCACCGCAGCATCGAAGCAACTTCAACCGTCGATCCTCTGGCGGTTGCCGTCTCCTTGGCTGATTTTGGGCGGGCCGTCGAAGATAATGACATCGTATCGGCGAATCGCCCGGTGTTCACAATCGCTACTGCTTTGTTCGCGGCTCTACGCGCAATCCGGCAACCGTACCCGTATTTCAGCTCGCCAGCGAGCCAGCTTCTGGGACAGCCTGTGGCCGCAGAAATCCTCGCTGCCAGAGCAGACGGGGTTCTCTCTGACGAATACGTCACAATTCACCGAGCGGAAGTTGCTGAAGATCCGGAGCGTCGTCTAGAGCGGCTTCGGCCCCTGGTGGTCTCGATGCTCGCAGAGAGCGCGATCTTTCAGGGCGAACTAATCAGTCGTCTAGGGAGCGCGCTCGTGCTGACCGGCCTCGCGGGTTTCCGCGGTCTCGCGGCTGCGCCCGACCACACGAACAGCCTTTTCCAGAGGAACATCGGACTCACTGCCCATGACTATGTGCTGGTTCTCCTCGCGCTCTACGCGCACTCGCTTGCTGATCCATTTATAAGACGGATCGGTAAGGGCGAGGTGCGATTGGTGGTGTGACTCCAGTGATTGCTGCTCTCGATGCGCGGTAACACGATTCCGAACATCCCGGCGGAGTCTCTCCTCGATGCCCTCCGCGTCGCACGCAGCCTTGAACGCCTCGTTTGCACGGCGTAGTCGATCGAAGGCTTCTGGCTCATGCTTCCGGGTGACGACGATTGTCTTGCCTGCAAGCTGATTAAGCACGTCAACAAACGCGCAAGTGGCAACAGCGACGTAGCCCATCACGAACGGCCGCCATTCTTCGACGCACGAAACCCCAGCCAACAGACAGTCAACGTCCGCTTCGGCCTCCGCCGCAGCTTGGTAGCATCCCGTCCCGCAGCCTAGAGGAAACATGTCGCGCCCCCTCGCCCACTCAAGGTTCAAATTCGCAAATTGCCGTTGAGACAAGGCGCGTGAGACGTGCCTCCATCTGGCCAATAATCACACACGGAGGCGCTGAGGACCAATCTGCTTTGCGGGCACCCCGGCGCTGCCGAGGCTTTTCGACTTCGAATCGTCTGGGTGAATCGCTAACATCGGCCGCACATGCCTATTTTTCTGCACAAGCCTGCTCGTTCCGCACCGTAGGTCCGCGACATGGTCGATCGGCACCAAGAGGAGGATCTGCATTACGAGTTCAAGCCAAAGTTGGTTGAGGAGGGGGTGGTCAGCGAAGTAGCGGCTCTGGCAAACGGACTCGGTGGAGACCTGATCATCGGGATCTATCATCGCAAAGATCCGGCCACGGGACGGGATCAGGCGGGAGGTTGGTCGAACGAGTCGGAGCAGCTCGCAGACAAGGAAGACCATGTCCGCAATCTGCTCCGGCTCAAACTATTGCCGAGTGAGTTGTACGGCTTTCTTGAGGTGCGGGTACACCGTGTCGAGGAGGGTCCTCCGCAGAAATACGTCGTGGTGATCAACATCCCACCTTGGCCGCACGGGCCTGCCGCCTACCGGACTTCCGTGAATCCGGATGAGGCGCTCTATAAATTCCCGGTGCGGGTGGAGTCACACACCCGATATTGCACGATCGAGGAAATCATGCGGATTACCGAAGGCCAACGGCGCTCGTGGTACCTAAGGGCTCGCGAGTTGTTCGAAGAGGGTCGCGACGACGCCGACAAAAGGTTATTGGTCTTCGCGAGCCCGCTGCGAGCGCGAAAAGGACCTCGCATCGGTGAATTTCCGCTGCATCATCCCGGGGGGAACCATGCCACTCTCAACGCTGTCACTTCAGATACGATTGTTCTGACAATGCGTGGAGCCGCCGGAGTTGATTTGCCTTCGGCAATGGATGGCCAAAGCGCTATGGGGGCAGTTGTCGACGTGTCCCCAGAGCAGCAACTAACAATCCCATTGGATTTGGTGAGGGCTTATGGCGGGAGGGTCCTCCGCAGTACCGTTTGCAGCTTGTAGTCGAGGGTGTCATTGAATGGCGAGCGGATCGCTGGGGACTCGTGATCGGACGCGAAGGGGGGTAGCTTCAAGTCTCGAAGGAAAAGCTGATGTCCCGAGGCCAGCCCGGAAATGGCGTTCGCGGACTTAGAGAAGGGTCGGCGCCTTCGCGGGCGTGGCGAGTGTCCTCCGTTTGAAGCGCGGCGGCGTGACTGGAACTCAGCGGACCAGCACCGGGCACGTGCGAGTCACGGTCTTCACCGCACCCTCGCTCGCGACGCGTTCGCCCGCGCTCGCCCGCCCTTCGTGCTTCCGCACCGGAGGTCTGCTTCTAGGGGTCGAGTCACCCCCAGTTGATCAAGAGCAGTCCTATTTTTCTAAAGGGCAGGAGTCTCTCGAGACCCTCACACTGCTGAAGCCCGCGCATGCAGCTCCTCCTGCGATGCGTAAACGGGCACAGGCCTAACCGCGACTTCCAACCGCCGCGCTACGCCGCGCCAGCAAAAGGCCGCTGTCACGTCGCCCGCCGGCCAATGGACCTTGGGCATTGGACGTCAACGGCCCCTCCCGTTTTCGCGCGGTGCGCGACTCGCCGCCGCTCTCTCGAGCGGGTGAAGCGGCGGCTCGCCGCCCACCCAAAACGGAGGAGCACATGGCGAAGGCATTCGACAAGGACTCGTGGTTGGCTCAGAAGGAACGGCGGCTTCAAGATGCAAAAGTTGCTCTCGAACAAGGACTCAAAGCGCTCCAGAGCTCGGAGGACTGGCGGCGCATGCTCGAAGGCATGGCAGAGGTCGGCGCGTTGAGCGTGGGGCGCTACACCTTCCAGAATCAGCTCATCATCTGGCAGCAGCGACCAGGGACGCGGCTGGCGGCGACTTTCCAAACGTGGAAACAGCGTGGCCGTTTCGTCCGAAAGGGTGAAAATGGAATCAGCATCCTCGCTCCCGTCGTGAAGAAAGTGGCGGAGGACGAAGCCGATAGCGATGCCAAGGAGCTTCGTCTCATCGGCTTTCGACTCGTCACGGTGTTTGGGGTCGACCAAACCGATGGCGAGGCCCTCCCCGAGGTTCAGCTGCCCGATATCACCTCAGACGAGGCCTTCGAGGGAAGCGTGGAGACACTCAAGAAGATTGCGCTGAACATCGATGGCAACCCTGTCAGTGGCATCGAGCTGCGAACTCGGCAGAACGCCGACCCAAGTTGAGCCCTCGGTTGGTACAACCCGAAAACAAAACAGATTGTTGTCCTGACAGAGGGCCAGTCCCGTGCGCAACAGTTCTCAACCCTTTGCCACGAAGTGGCGCACGCCCTTCTCCACCCTGTAGGAGACCCTCACGGCGCCCCAGGACGGGAGGTGGAGGCCGAGAGCACGGCGTTCGTCATTTGCCATGCGCTTGGGCTCGACACGAGCAAGGCGAGCTTTCCGTACGTCGCGACCTGGGCGAGCAGGAGTCTGGATCAGGATCCTTTGAAGATAATCGCCTCCGGCCAACGGATTGCGACCGCAGCCACGTGGATTCTCAATGCCCTCTGCGGGGACCCGAACATTCCCCCCGAGGCGTCTGCCATTGCATAGCTGCTCTTCTGGCGGCTGCTCGAGACCTCACCCAAGGCGGGACTCGAACCCAATTAAATGCGAAAAAAACCCTACGCAGGATGCGCCCTTACTTCGTAACGCCTTGAATTGCCAGAACTCGTCGTCCCGCCTCGTTCCACTCCATTCCGTTTGGTTCCATCCAAAACCGCGCTGGAGGAGGACATGGAGAGGACATGAAATTGACGCCCCCTACCCTCCTTCGGGATCTGCTGGCGTAAGTCCCTCCAAGAGCAGGAATGACTTTATCGCAAGTGTACGGCCACCTTCAGGGGTCCATCACCCGCGGCAACCGGGTAACTCGTCGGTCGACCAGACGTCCGATCGAGTTTTGGCCCATGACACCCTTCTTAGTCAGCGGACCGCAACTTCGAAGCGAATCACGACGCCTGCCTTGAACACCTTCCCTTTTGAAGATTCGACGAAGTTTTACATGTCAGAACTTCCCGACGAGGTATCCATCCTCCGTCTTGCCGTTACCGTAGAAGAGCTCCACCCCGACGGTGTCGCCCAAGTGCTGCTGGTAGAAGATTTTGTTGCCCCGGCGGACCGCAAACTTCGCTTTCCCATCGCCGGTCCAGTCGCCGACGAGATATCCATCCTCCGCCTTGCCGTTACCGAAGGCGATCTCAACCCCGATGGGGTCTCCCAAGTGCTGCTGGTAGAAGATTTTGTTGCCCCGGCGGACCGCAAACTTCGTGTTTCCATCGCCGGTCCAGTCGCCGACGAAGTATTCATCCTCCGCCTTGCCGTTACCGTAGGAGAGCTCAACCCCGATAGGGTCGCCCAAGTGTTTCTGGTAGAAGATTCGGTTTCCCCGGCGGACGGCAAACTTATCTTTTCCATCGCCGGTCCAGTCGCCGACGAGGTATTCATCTTCCGCTTTGCCGTTACCGTAGGAGAGCTCAACTCCAATAGGGTCGCCCAAGTGCTTCTGGTAGAAGATTCGGTTTCCCCGGCGGACGGCAAACTTATCTTTTCCATCGCCGGTCCAGTCGCCGACGAAGTATCCATCCTCCGCCTTGCCGTTACCGTAGGAGATCTTAACCCCGCTGGTGTCGCCAAAGTTCTGCTGGTAGAAAATTTGGTTGCCCCGGCGGACGGCAAACTTATCTTTTCCATCGCCGGTCCAGACCGCGTGCAGGCCCATTGAGTTCGGCGAGATGACGCTGGACCGTGCGAAGACATCCACTCGGCCCGTGGGCGAATAGGCCACCGCCGGATCTCCCGAGAAACTGCCAGGTGGTTTGAATAGACCGCTCCAGTACCATGCCCAACTTGGCGTCGTCCCAGTGGCGTAGAACGTAGAGCCTACCCACAATTGGTTGTCCGGCGATCGAACGTAGATGTAGACGTGATCACCCGAATTGCCCGGATCGGACGCATAAGAAACCGCCGCTTTGGCCTGCGCGGACGCGAACCCACCGGTGTCAATGGTGATCCATGGGTTGATGTTATCGCCGATGAGATCAAGGATCCGACTCGTCCCGAGCTCGACACCAATCAAATGAAGATAGTGCGGAGCACCCGTATCAGTCGTTGCAATGGGCACCGGCGTGCCAGCAAACTGATATTTGGTTGTCGCTTGCGTCCAGTTGGACCAGACGCCGCAACTCGACCCGCAGTTGAAGATCCGAGCTTGCCTGTACCAAATTTGCGGGTTTGCTTCCATGAACCAAAAATTCGGCCCCGGGGGTAGCGACGGCGTCACCTCGTTATTTGCGTGAACGAAGACCGAGAGCCAGTCGTCGAAGATCACAGCGGATGGGGCGTCGTCGATCAGGGCTCCCTGCAGCGGGTACCACTCCGTTTGCGACGGTGACCAGACTAGGCTGTCGGAGCGGTGCTTGTACAAAAGGTCGTTGCCAGTTCCGCGCACGAAGACGTAGAGCGCACTGGATCCGGGAACGACGACGACCGCCGGCTCATTGGGCGTGACACCCCCGAGCGAGGTCCATGCGCCCCAGTTCACTCCGTCGTATATCGCGCAATAGAGGGGGCCGTTCGCGCCACGGGCAAAGACGGTCGCTCTGTTCGAGGCGCCCTTGGCCCCAGGTACAACGACCGGTCTGGTACCGGAAGCAATCGGTGTGTCACTTGGCCGACCGAGGGAGGACCACCCAGTCTGGGTCGGACTCCAATTCGTTGTCGTCGACTTCTCCGAAGCATACGAGCCATCTTTGTACCAGACGTTTCCACCCGCTTCGACGAACACGAAATCATGAGGTGTTCCGCCACTGGCGGTTCGCACCGTCCCGATGGGTCCCGAGAATCCTCCACCGATGTTCTCCCATGCGAGGCGTGGAGGATCGCGGTTACAAGCGACCCCGGAGCATGGCCCATAGACAAGGAGATGTCCGTTGCCAGACGGATTCGGGGTGCCGTCCACGTTGTTGTCGCTACCTGTCACCCGGAACACCTTCCCATCCGCGATCGTTGGTGGAATGAATTTGGCAAATGGCACATCGGATTCGTCGCGCCAAAGCTCCTGGAGCGTTAGGGCATCGAACGCCATCAGTCGACCCATCTGCGTTCCCCATTTGCCGTCGTATACGGCATCTCGCTTGGCCATGAGCACCCATGCGATGGCGTTCGACTGACCGTTTGCCGAGATCGACACCGTGCCGCCGGGCATCGCACCGGCTTTGTTAGGCGTCAACTCGATTCCGACGTCCGTGGAGCTTGCACGGTAGGGTGAGGAAGCAATTCCCGCCCGCAGCGGGTTCGAGGTGTCGATCGTTCCCGTGGCGAAGGCGAACGGATAGCCCGTGAGCACGTCCTTCTCCGGCATCGCATAGAGGTACCCGCCGGCCGCGGAGTTCTGCCAGAAGACGAGTCCACCGTGGATGTTTGGGCCATTCGTCTGCTCGAGATCATAGTTGTAGGTCGAATTGTTCGTCGAATTCTTCGTGTACGTTGGGCTGGCTTGCCCATAAGCGCAGTCGTTGAAAAACCGCGACGTGTACGAGCCGGTGTACAGATTGCAGTAGGCTTGAAAACTACTCTTCAAATTCAGGCCCCCCGTCCCAGTGTCCAGCAAATAGAGAATTCCCTGTTTCCCACCGCCTATGATCAGAGTCGTCCGCGGGATGAGCATCGGCGCGCCGGAGCCGAGGTCCACATCGCCTTGGTCGAGCGCCAGGCAGTTCGCGGGGGTGTACTTGGCGACACGCGAGAGGGACCCGACGCCGGAGCGGCGAATCCGCACGAAGCTTTCGGCAAGATTGGCTGTGCAATTAACGCTATTGCCCGTTTCGAAATACACGTCACCGTTCCCATCCGCGACGAGACCACCTCCAGACTGCCATATCGCAGCCCCGTCTTTTCCAGACTCAGTGGTCAGGAAGGTCCCGGATGGGCGAAGGTCCGAGGTCGCCCACGCCATCACCCAGCCCCCACCGGCGTCGCAGCGACCCCCAAAGGCGGCGTACACGAACCCGCCGCTGAGCAGCAGACCCGGCCGCTGATATTGCAACCCAGGAGAAAAGCACCACTTGGGGGGTGTCCCCGGCCCACAAATGTTACTATCGATTGTTCGCCAGGCGAGGATCTTGCCGGTGCCTACGTCAAGCTTGTTTAGCTGAAAATAGATGCTGCCAGCAGAGTTCTGAGCGCGCGCGACGACATAAAGAGCATTCGTCGTGGGATCGACAACGGGCGTCGACATTACGCCAACGAGTGGACCCTCCATGCTAGGTTCGGTGCAGTCTATCTGGTTGCTCGGCTGTCCGAGAGACCTCTTCCAGATCGGTACGTCTGCAGATCCCGCGCCCGCGTCGGCATCGAAGGCATACACGGTATTCAGCGTGGTCGCCACGATTGCCAAGTTGCGCGGCACCCCTCCCGACAGCACTCCTCGGACGTAAAGGGGCTGCGTGCGTACGTATCCGTCAACCGTGCGTTTGAACGAGAGCCCAAAGCTCGAAGCCGAGACGTTGGTCGGCGTGAGCCTTGCTTCAAACAAGTACGCCCCCGTGCGTTGATTGTCGTTGTGCTGCGTAAGCACGCTACGCTCAGTATCGATGCCGGCGCTTGCCACCCAGCTGGGCTGCAACCAGATCGAAGGAGCGGCTCCGAGCATAGTCAAGCTGGCCGTAGATACGCCGAATAGCCGAAGTAAATGTCGGTTGCGCTGAATGTAGCTCGTCATGAGTGAACCTTTTTTTTCATCGTCCATAGGAGGAGCGCTCCGCGCCTGTTGAATTGAGTTTGCAGCGGCGAAGGGTTGAAGACTATTTGCCATGCACCTTGTATGCCGCCATGGTGAATTCCGTTGGCGATCGCACCTCTTTCGGGACAAGCACACCGCGTCCGGTGAAGACGATCGACATCGGTGAGGGTGCCCCGGAGAAATTCGGCGCGTTCACCGCGACGTAATCACACTCTTGAAGCTCTGGCGCCGGTCAGCTGCTACTCCGCAACCGTAGCGCTACAATGCAGCGCTGCAACGCAGCGCTGTAGCACCCTGAGCAAAGATCAGGTGGGCTACGTGTTCGTGGTCCTGCTGCATCATCGCCGAAAGGTCGTACACTTCAACGTCACCGATTCTCCCACTGCCGCCTGGACTGCGCAGCAACTCGTCAAGGCGTTCACCGATGACTCGGCGCCGCGGTACCTCCTGCGCGATCGTGACGGCATCTACGGTGGCGAGTTCCGGCGACGAGTGAAGGGCATGGGCTCGGCGGAGCTTCTCACTGCGCCACGCTCGCCCTGGCAGAAGGGCGACGCTTCACACTGCACCTCCTTCAGATGATTCGACGGGAACTGGCTTTGCGAGCAATCGGCGAGACAGCTTACTCCCTTGCTTCTTCGTCGGCGCGCCTTCGAGCGGAATGAGATAGAGGTGC
>WNEZ01003790.1_pt1 | contig 21284 bp, 17 predicted proteins | sample 5400521 | NCBI WGS metagenome assembly WNEZ01 (sample SAMN13153339, study PRJNA577476) | soil metagenome | isolation source: 120 cm saprolite under Douglas fir tree site 2 hole 1 replicate 1 | place: USA:California | collected 2015-04-18 | reverse complement strand
CCAGAAACATATATTCGCTGCAAGGATTGCTGGCGTTGATTCGCGCGGTGTTCTTACACGTGTGCCAGCGGTTCACCGTCGTGTCGTATTGCATGCCTGGATCGCCGCAATGCCAGGTCGAATCGGCGATCTTCTGCAACAATTCGCGCGCGCTGAGTTTTTCATTCGGCTGGCCATCTATTACGTTCTTCGTCCACCAGTCGCGATCCGCTTCCACCGCCTGCATAAACTCGTCGGTCACGCGCACCGAATGGTTGGCGTTTTGGAAAAAGATCGAACTGTAGGCTTCGCCGTCGATCGAAGAGTCGTAGCCCTGCCCGATCAGAACGTGCGCTTTTTTCTCTTCCTTCACCTTGCATTCGATGAATTCCACGATGTCCGGATGATCGATATTGAGGATGACCATCTTTGCCGCGCGCCGCGTCTTGCCACCGCTCTTGATTACGCCCGCGAACGCGTCGAATCCCTTCATGAAACTGACCGGACCGGAAGCGATTCCGCCGCCGGAGAGTGTTTCCCGGCTGCCGCGCAATGAGGAGAAATTCGTCCCCGTGCCGCTGCCCCATTTGAAGAGCATTCCTTCCGTCCTGGTCAGCCCCATGATCGACTCCATGTTGTCTTCCACGGAGTTGATGAAGCACGCCGAGCATTGCGGCTTGGCCTGCACGCCGACGTTAAACCACACCGGCGAATTGAAGCTCATCTTCTGTTCCACCAGCAGGTGCGTCAATTCATCCCGGAACGCATCGCGCGAGGAGTTATCCGCGAAATATCCGCCTTGCTCACCCCAGCGCACAATCGTATTCACAACCCGGCTGATCAATTGCCGCGCTGAACTTTCACGCTCCGGCGTTCCCGGTTTGCCGTGGAAATACTTGCTGGACACAATGTTCGTGGCGGTCTGCGACCAGGTCTTCGGCATCTCCACGTCTTCCTGCTTGAAAATCGTCACACCCTTTTCGTTGCCGATTTGCGCCGTGCGCTTCTCCCATTCCACCTTGTCAAAGGGAGAGACTTTCCCGTCGGTGAAATGCCGTTCGAACATCAATCCGCCTGTTGTCCCTGTCTTCTTCGTCGCCTCGACCGTTTTGCCATTCAATGCAGGCTTCACCGTTGCCATCCAATCCTCCCCGCCACAGGTCCCCTTTCCGTCTGTGCGGGGGCCTTCCCTATTTTAAACCCTGTGCACACAGGGCGCTGCACCACTCGCGTTTGGGCAGCTCGATAAAAGGTTTCGTGAAAGCGTTCCACCGGGGTTCATCCGTAAAATGCGAATGCGCTGCCTCATGCCGGTGAATCTCACACGGCCGAACAGCCATCTCCGCGTACCGCGTACAAACTGCGCGGAGACCTCTTGTCGCGCTCGTTTTTTACGGTGATCCCGGGATAGAGCGTAGGTTTTGACGGACCAAGGAGTATCCCCGACTCAGTCCGCCTGGCGCTTCCACGTCCCCCGAATCTGGATTCGCAGTATCAATCTGCGCGGGTGCGGTGTCAAGAGAAAATCGCAAAATCTGGATAACTTTTTTCCAACATGCCCATATCTTGTGGTCAGGTTCCCGGACCACCCACCGCTTCTTTCTCTTTTTTCCTCCCGCGTTTCCGCATAAACTCTTTCTGCACAATTCTCTATGCGCATTTTTTCCCCCTTCTCCGCCGCCTTCTTTTTTCTCTTCGCCGCTTTACCTTTGCGCTCCCAAACTACTGCCGCACTCACCGACCCATCCTCTCGCCCTGTTGTTTTTGCCGAAAAACTTTCCCTACTCGGCATCCCCAACGCCGCAAAGGTGAACGATCATCTCTTCCGAGGCGCCCAGCCGAAAATCTCTTCGCTCGCGGAACTACAAAAACTCGGCGTGACCACTATTGTGGACCTTCGCTCCGAGGGCTTTTCCACGCCGCGCAAGGAAGAACAGCAGGCCGCAGCGCTGGGCATGCGCTTCGTGCGAATTCCCGTCGGCGGTTTTTCGAATCCCACCTCCGCGCAACTCGCTCAATTCTTCTCCCTCCTGCGTGCTTCTCCCGATCAGAAATTTTTCGTGCATTGTGAGTTTGGCGATGATCGCACCGGCGTTTTCATCGCCTCCTACCGGATTGCGTTCGATCATTGGACCGCCGATCAGGCTATCTCCGAAATGCTTGCCTCCGGCTTCAACCGCCGTTGGCACCCTTACATGCTGAGTTTCGTCCGTGCTCTTCCGGAACGCCTGCGCGCCGATGGCAACCTCAAGTCCGCTCTCGGCCAACCCCTCTAACATGCGGTCCTTGCATTCGCAGTACTTTCGCTCCAGTACTTTCGTACCCTTTGCAACATGACTCTCGCTTCATATCCTTGCGTTACCCTCTCCCTATATCCTCCCTTTGGATTGCAAGGCCGTCTTGCGACGGTCTCTGAGGAGCAGTCTCTTGCTAGTTGGACGCTACGAAATTCTCGAAACCATTGGTTCGGGGGCTACCAGCCGCGTCGTGCGCGGCTACGATCCGCTGATTGACCGCTCCGTCGCGATCAAGCTCTTCTCTCCCTCGCTGGCCCGCGGCGAAGCCCGCACCCGCTTCCTCCACGAGGCTCGTGTGGTCGGCAAACTCTCCCATCCCTTTATCATCACCCTGCATGACATGGGCATCGAGGAGTCGACCTCCACTCCCTACCTCGTTATGGAAATGCTCGAGGGCCAGTCGGTTGACAAAGTCCTGGCAAAGGGCAGCCTCCCGTTTTCCACCGCCTGCAGTTGGGCCGCGCAAATGGCCGTCGCTCTCGGAGTTGCCCATCGCAACAACGTGATCCACGGCGACATGAAACCCGCCAATATCCTGCTCACTTCCGAATCGCGTCCCAAACTGACAGACTTCGGCATGGCCCGCCTGGCCAGCCACGAGCGCGGGGACACCTCTCTTCGCGGCACACCCGCTTACTGGTGCCCGGAGCAGATTCTCGGCAAGCCTCAAGATGCCAGATCGGATATTTTTTCGCTGGGTGTGGTTCTCTACGAAATGCTCACCGGCATCTCGCCCTTCAGTGCCCCGTCGTTACAGGGCGTCTGCAACAATGTCTTGTCTTCTTCCCCGTTGCCGCCGTCGCACAGTAATCCTTCTCTTCCTGCCGCGCTTGATGATGTCCTGGTCAGCTGTCTGGCAAAAGATCCCCAACGCCGTTTTACCTCTGCAGACGCTCTTGCCGAACAGCTATTCGCCCTCGCCCGCCAAAAACCAGCCCCGCAAAAAATCGAGGCTCCCGAACTCTCTCTGCGTCACCGAGCCGCGCGTCTTCTCCGCTCCGCATAACCAGGCGCAAAGAAGAAACTCTTGAACATTTTCGATAGTTTGAACGGGAAGCCTGCGGGTTTTGCCTGGCCGAAGTTCAGAGATTCCGTCGGGTGAGCCCACCGCCTTGAAGAGAATTTCCTTTATTCTTACTCGTACCGCAGCGCTTCCACTGGGTCCAGCTTGGCCGCCTTCATCGCCGGCCACACTCCAAAGATTAATCCAATGCTGACGCTCACAATAATTCCCGTCGCCGCGGCCCACAGCGGCACGACTCCCGGCCAATGCAAGGTCACGCGGACCAGCAACACCAGCGCATTTACCAGCACCAGCGCAATGATTCCGCCCATCCCCGTCAGCGTCATCGCTTCCAGCAGGAATTGCCAGGTCACATCCTTGCTCTTCGCTCCGATCGCCTTGCGCACTCCAATTTCGTGTGTGCGCTCAGTGACGCTCACCAGCATGATGTTCATCACCCCGATCCCACCCACCAGCAATCCGATCGAACTCAGCAAAATCGTCGCCAGAGCAACTTTGTCCACAATGCCGTGAAACTCGCTCACAATCTGCTCCGCCGTCTCAATCGAAAAATTGTCCTTCCCTCCAAACGGCACGTTGCGCCGTCGCTCCAGCACTTCTCTAATTTGGTCTACTGCTTCATCCAAACGCCCCGGGTATGCCTGCGCACGCAAATTGACCTCATCGGCAGCAGGATAAGTCTTCCTGAACGTTCCCATGGGGATTAGCACCCGGCGGTCTTCATCGTCCGAACCAAATCCACCTTTGGGTTTTTCCACCACCCCAACCACCTGGAAGGCCGTGCCGTCAACCATCACGTCCTTGCCCACCGGATGGCCTTCCGGGAACAGTACCGGCGCGACATTCTCGCCCAGCATCACCACTTTTTCCTTATGAAGATCGTCTCCCTCGCTGATGAACCGCCCTTCTAGAGTCGAAGCATTGGCGTACACTTCGCCAAAATTCGGTTGCACGCCCCGAAAATCAATGGCCGTCACTTCTCCAGCGCTGGTCCGCACCTTGTGCGGATGGGTCCAATCTGTCGTCACAAAAGCGGTCACATTCTTCACGGCTGTGCAGCTTTCTTTCAAGGCATTCGCGTCTTCCACGGTGAGTGGTTTCCGTTGGCGCTCCTCCGCCGGCCTCGGTCCGGCGTGTCGCCCCTGATCCCATTTCGTGATGTACGCCGTGTCCGCTCCAAACTGGTTTATGCTCTCCTCCACCTTCTGGTTGACACCGGCCATCAGCGCTGCTACCAGCATGATCACGCTCACGCCAAGCACCACGCCGAACACCGTCAGTCCGCTACGCAGCTTATGCGCTCGCAGAGTATCCAATGCCTGCTTGAGGTTTTCGCCGTATGCTTGCGACATGATTCCGCCTTAGCCTTCCGCGCGTAACGCTTCAATGGGATCCAATTTCGCCGCGCGCATCGCGGGAAAAATTCCAAAGAAAAGTCCAACACCGGTCGCCAGCAAGAGGGAAAGAATCACGGCTCCCAGCGGCATCTCCATGGGAAAAGCAAAAACATTTTTCACGAACGTGACAATCATATAGGCGCCGACGATTCCGATGAATCCGCCCGTCGCTGCGAGCACCGCGGACTCGGTCAAGAATTGCAGCAAAATATGTTGCTTCCGTGCGCCCAGCGAGCGCCTCAGGCCAATCTCCCGGGTGCGTTCGGTCACGCTCGCCAGCATGATGTTCATAATCACAATGCCGCCCACCACCAGGAACATGCTCACCAGCGCTACCGCCACAAACGCCAGATTCCCCGTCAAATAGTGCCACAGCGCCATGATCGAATCCGACCCAAAAACCGCGAAATTGTCCTCCGCGTCGGACGGCAAGTGCCGCCACGCGCGCATCAGCATCCGCGCTTCGTCTTCGCTCGCGGACATAAATTCCATTCCCGGCGCTTGAACGAAAATCGTCACCCAGTCATTGTCCGTGTGCCAACCCTTCCGCCACGTGGTGAGCGGCATGATCATGTAGTTGTCTTGCGATTGGCCCCACAAACACCACATCCGTTCGGTGCTCTTCATCCGCCTGGGTAATGAAGCGCCCTTGCGCCACCGGCAGATTGCGCAGTACATCGTAATTGGCGGTCGCCCCTACCATCTGGGTGTTTTCCATCGTCAAATTGCCGCTTTTGACCTCGACAAAATGGTCCTCTTCCGCAGCAACCGCGCGCGCCAGTTTCATATTGTCCCGTAACCGCTCATACTCTTCGATCGTCAGCAGCGGCCGCTTTTGGGCCTTGATAAATGCATCCTGGCTGGTGATGATTCCAAAGCGGTGCACAAGGAACACGTTCGCGCCAAGGTTAGCCACCCGCTCGGCTACATACAGGTTCAGTCCCTCGATTACGCTCATCACAGCCACAAGAGTCATGACCGCCAGAATCACACCCAACAGCGTCAGAAAACTCCTCAATTTATGGGCGCGCAGTGCGTCAATGGCCAGCTTCAGCGTCTCGTAAAATGTTACCCACGTGCCGCGAATGCCCTTGAGACGCACCGCAGACACCAGTCTCTGGCCGGCCAGCGGCGGTACACCCGTCAATCCATCCATGGGGGTCACACCCAAGTTATGCTTCTGTGTTTTATAAGACGTGGATCTACCCCGAATCGTTCCTTCATTAGACGTATGGAAGGCATGTTTGCTTTCAGCAGAGCTGCGTGTACTCTAGTTTCGCCCACATTGTACCCTCTTGGGGGTCTTTCGAACGTGATTTTCGATCTGAGGAAACACGCAATTACGAGGTTCAGGTCAATCTTAAGAATGCAGCTTACCCATTTATTTTCTTATGCTTGCAAATGGGGAGGGCCATGCACTAGCTGTTTTCTTCGCTCCGCAGCCTGGACTTTCTTTTTCGTCCTCGTGATGGCAACTAGTCCTGTGCGGGCCCAGTTGGAATTCTTCACTAAGGTCATTTCCAACCAGAAGCAAACTGACGCTGCCCTCGATCACTATGAGCGTATCGAACGCACCGAATTTCGCAAACTAGGCAGCGACCCCAAGCCCTACGAGGTCAAGGTCTGGCGCGTATTCCCCGCCGGCACGGGAGTGGACAAGATTCTCCTCTCGCCAGACGCCAAGCCCATTAGCCCCGATTCCTATCGCGCGGAGCTCGTAAAACTCGAGAAGCAACTCGTGTGGGCCGCCCAGCAGGGCCTTCCTCAGAAGGAAGCGTACGCAAAGCTTGAACGTAAGCGCAAAGAGCGCAACGACTTGATTGATTCGACTCGACAGGCATTTCTTTTCACTCAGGTTGGCGAAGAACTCCGCGGCAATCGCAAGCTCGCGAAATACAGTATGGCCCCAAACCCGAAATTCAAGCCCGCCTCTCGCAACGCTACTCTCTTCACCAAAGTTCGGGGCTTCTTATGGATTGACGAGGAATCCTCACAGTTGGCTCGAGTGGAAGGCTCCGTCACCGAAGACATTTCGCTGGGGCTCTTTTTGGCCAAGATCTACAAAGGCAGCCATTTCATGCAGGAGCGCTATGAAATCGCGCCCGGCGTTTGGCTTCCCGCGTTTCAACAATATGACTTTGAGGGACGCAAATTCTTCTCATCTTTCAGCTTTCATGAGCGCACCACCTATTCGAACTATCGCCGCGTCGGCCCACCCAGCGAAGCCCTGCAACTCGTCCGTGCCGAATTTAGCAAGGGCGGCTCCTCCCCGGCAGACCCCTGAAGCTTCCGGGTCTAAGCTTGTGAAGAGGTCTGTCTCAGTACCCCTCTCTCGGTTCGGAGGTCCTATGCGCCGCTGGCTCCTGTGCCTTCCCTTGCTTAGCTTATTCTTCGCGCAGTGTTTCCTGGCGCAAGGTCCTGCACCAAACCCTTCGCCACAGTCCACCGTGCCGACCGACGCACCCAAAACGAAAAAGATCTACACCAACGACGACTTCAGCGGCAAAAGCGCTGTGAGCGCAACGGCAGACACTCGCAACCAAAAAGACACACTGCGCCCAGGTAAAAATGCGGACACTGCGGCGATCGCAAAGATGAAACTAAATTTGCAAAAATTTCAGGAGCAACTGGACGACCTGAATAAACAGTTGGCCGCCTTAGAGGATTTTCAAAAGGGTGACTCCGTATCCAAGAGCGGATACCAACTCAATAGAGGCTACGTGCGCGTTCCGGTAGACCAGCAGATCACCGCCTTAAGGGAGAAAAAGAAAAAGATCGAAGCGCAGATGGACGCCATCCTCGAAGAAGCCAGAAAAAAGGGCGTGCAACCAGGCCAATTGCGCTAGTCACATCCCCGGCCTATCCCTCCCGAGACAACGCCAAAAACAAAGTCAAATAACGCTTCAAGTTTTGCGTGACCAAGAAATTCTCTTTCACGTGCAGATGCCCCTGCTCTCCAAGCCTCGCCGCAATCTCCGGATGCGATAACAGAAAGCGAATCTGGTACGCCGCTCCTTCCACCGAATGCGCCAACATCCCGGTGTGCTTGTGAATCACTTGCGTGGGGATTCCCCCAACGGCCGAAGCAACCACAGGTTTTTTCTTCCACAGCGCTTCCGAAACCGTCAGTCCAAATCCTTCTCGCAAACTCTTCTGAATCACAACGGTTGAGGCACGCTGCAGCGCATTCACCTCCAGCGGAGCCCATACTGGCAGTTCCAGCACTTTGACGTCTGCATCATTAGCAGCAGCCTCGCGCACCTCGCGCAATACCTGCGCGCCCTCGGGATCGTCCGAAGCCCCGCCACCCGCCAGCACCAATTGACAATCGAAATAGCGCTTCACGATGCGGTAGGCGCGGATCACCCCCACGGGATCCTTCAGCCGGTCGAATCGCGAGATCTGCGTCAGTATTGGCCGCGATGAATCAATCCCATACTTCGCCAGAACCGCTGCAATGAACTGCGGTTCCAGTTCGCGGTTCTTTTCCGAAAGCGGATCGATCGCCGGATGAAATAAATATTGTGGGATGGCTAGCTGGCGCGCGAATTCCGGGGAAGAAAAAATCGTTGCATCATGGCGGGAGACGAACGGCTCCAGAAATTCCCACACCGCGCGGTTGGCGTGCGACAGGTCGATGTGGCAGCGCCAGATCCAGTGATTTTTTCCCGCCTTGCGCGCTTCGATCAATCCAACCGGCTGCGGATCGTGAATTACCACGAACTCCGCATCCAGCGGCAACCGCTCGCGATTCTGCTTGTTATACGAGAGGAAAGTCTCAAAATGCCTCGGGTCGGCGTGATACGGCTCGCCATGCAGCGCGTTGTGAAACGCCTTCGTGACCCCAAAAAAATCCTCTCCGCCGAGCATCACGTCCCAACGAATGGGAATTTCCAAGTCTTCCGCCAGCGGTACCAGCCGGCTCAGAATCTCCGCCACTCCGCCGCCCACAGCCGTCGAATTCACCATCTGGACGGATCGCCCCAGAAGCGGTTTCGCGAGTGCTCGCAGTTCCTGCAACTCGCCCTCTCCGATGACTGCTGCATATTCCCCTAGCGGGATACGGCTAACGGTTTCTACCGGTATCATGCGTTCCCCTTACCGCCCTTCCCGCCTCCAGCAGCCGCAATACCTTCGCGCGCGCTCCATCGAGGGTGTTGGTATAAATGTCGATCCGGTTGATTTCCGCCGCCAGTGCCGTCAGCCCCAGCGAATTCCCCAGCCAGTGCGAAAAATCATTGGTGCTCAAATGCAGCCGCAGTCTCGAAGAAATGAAATGAAAGTAAAATCCGGCATGGCTCAGTCGCGCGATTCCGTCGCGCAGCTCTTCCAGGGTCCGCGCGCTGGCCCCAAAGGGCAATGTAGTCTCAAGCGATTCGCAAAAATAGAATCGCTCCAGGGCAATCTGGTCCGCGAACTGCGGATTCGTCTCCAAGTACTCCTTCACTACTAGGCAGAGATCGGCCCGCAAGGCCGCGAGCGAGGTATAGTCACGGATGTCGAGCGCCGCCAGATGCTCCGCCAGCGCGTCGCGATTCGCGTCCGCCAGCACCCATTGCGCGAAATCGTTTGAAAATCCTTCGGTCAAAAAGTGGTGACTGCTCAGCGTCTGAAAGGTGTGATGAAAAATGGACGCGTCACTGCACTGCGAGAGGCCGGCCAGCAACTCGGCCAGCGTACCCGCGGAAAGATTTTCGATGCGTGTCAGGTGCGCGACGGTAAAGAATTCAAACGGGGTCTCCGCAACGGTCACCGGATTTTGCCCCACTGCCAGTTTTTGAGAGTCGCCATTCTCTGTCCCAATGGCCGATCTCAGCATTGTGCTCATAGGGGTTGGGCCACCTCCGCGCGTTCCAAGACTTCCACACGAATCTCTGTCAGGTCCGATAGCAAATTTGCCGCCCAGCGGTACACGTTATGCTCCAACACGATTCGCCGCATCCGCGACATGCGCTCTTCCTGCTGCTCTTCGGTCAAATCCAGCGCCTGCCGGATCGCATGCGCCAATTGATCAACATCGTATGGATTCACGAGAAGCGCATCGCTCAGTTCCTGCGCCGCACCCGCGAACGTGCTCAGGATCAGCGCGCCGCGCAGGTCACTACGTGCCGCTACGAATTCCTTGGCCACCAGATTCATGCCGTCGTGCAAGGAAGTCACCACGCAAACCGAGGCCGCGCGAAAATATCGTTCGATCTGTTCGTGCGAATGATGCTTTTTCAAGAGGACAATCGGTTTCCAGCGACTGTTCTGTCCGCGCCCGCCATTCAACAGCTTCGCGTTGATGCGCTCCGCCTCCGCCACTACCTCGTCGAGAAATTGCCGATAGCGGGGAATATCCGTACGGCTGGGCGCCCCGATTTGGACGAACGAGAATCGGCCTTGAAACGACGGAAACATTTCCAAGAACCGCTCCACGCCGCGGAATCGCTCCAGAATCCCTTTGGTGTAGTCGACCCTGTCCACCCCAACGCCCAAGAGAGACGCCTCGATGCCAAGTTCCTCACAAAGCGCGGCCCGTTCCTGGCCCGCATTGGGTGCATTCGTCGGGAGCGAGTGGTTTTGCGAAAACGCAATACTGATCGGATAAGGCCGCACACGGGTGATATGTGTTTGGCGATTCACCTCGAAACGATCCCAATCCACAAGCGCTTCCAGCGCCCGCTCCACCGTTTCCAAAAAATTATTGCAGTGCGTCTGAATGTGGAAGCCCACCAGGTCCGCGGCCAACAGGCCATCCACCAACTCGCGTTGCCAAGGGCAGATGCCGAATACTTCCGGATTCGGCCAAGGAATGTGCCAGAAGATGGCCACCCGCGCGTCCGGGCGAGCTTCTTTGATCATCCGCGACAGTAGGGCAAAGTGGTAATCCTGAACCAGCAGCACCGGTGATTGCGTTCCTTCCATCTCCTTTAGCACCGCATCAGCGAAACGCCGGTTGATCTGCTGGTAGTACAGCCAGTCTTCCGGCCGAAATACGGGCCTGGTATGCGCGATATGGCACAACGGCCAAAGCCCTTCATTCGAGAAACCCTCGTAGTAACCGCGATCCTCTTCTTCCGTAAGCCACACGCGCCGCAAGGTATAGGTAGGATTTTCCGGCGGCACCAGAAGCCGGTCATGCTCATCCACCGTCAGGCGGTCGGCATTTCCGGAGCCATTGGCCACCCAAGTTCCCTGACAAGCTAGCAGCACTGGCTCCAGCGCCGTAACCACGCCGCTTGCCGGAACCAACACCTGAACAGATTTGTCCTTCTCGTTCAATACATGCATGTATGGCTCGCGATTGGAAACCACGAAGAGCGCGTTGCCCTGCAACTTGCTGTGCAAGCTGACCTGGAGCCTCTCCGCCGTCCACATCGAAGAATTGGACTCGCGCAATTGCGCTTCCTCGCGCGCCGCTGCTCGCGCCGAACTCAAATCCCGGGCGAGGTGCTGCACTTCCACGTGAATCTGGCTAAACATTTCACCTTCTGGCAGCGCGGGAGAAGTCTCGGAAGCGCCCACGCGCATGGTACGCAGCCAATTGACCGTTTTCGCCAGCGGCGCGGTAAACATCCAGCGCACCAGTAGAAATGCCAGCGCGCTGATCAGCAGCGTTTGTACCACCAGTGTCAGCAGCGAAGCCCGCAGCGTGCGCATCAAGCGCGATCGGATGAAGCTGGTATCGAAAATGACGACTAGCGATCCGGATACCGCCCCATTCCTGTGAAGCGGAACGGCATGAATGTGGATGCTCGCTCCGTTGACCGAAGTAAAATTCTCCGCCCCCTCGTCCGTGCGTACTGCTTTTTCGGCTTCGGGCGGCGGCAACGCGAAAGCCGGCGAGAGCCCCGGCGTGATGGCAACCACGCCTCCCGTGGCGTCGTAAACAGCCACGCCAAGCAGGTGTTCGCGCTCACCGTAACGCGCAACAAAATGGTTGAGGTTGCGGTCTGTGGCCCGCCCCGGCGAAGCTTCCAGATTTTCCTGTAAGTTCTCCGCGAGGACCGCCGAGCGGTGCGACAAGTCATTGCGCATGTTCCTCCGCTCCGCCCGGACCTGGTGCGCGGCATAGAGCAGAGACACGCAAAGCACGCTGATGGTTAACGGCAGAACAAGCTTTAAGGTCGTGCGCATTTGGTCTTCCCCCTGAGCCTGAGGAAAATCGCGTCGCTTTGCTGCTGCCCGTTCTCGGTTTCAGGTTTCGCGAATTCCTTGCACGAAAAGTCAACTTTCCTGCCCGCAGTTTGCGAAACCGGGAATCGGCAACAAATGGAAGCGGGCCAGCCGCCTTCCGGAAGCATTAGTGGTTCCGGAAGGCACGCCCTTTCAACAGCTAGTTGTTCAATCCGGATGAAGGTGTCACCACTACGCGTGTGGCTATGTTTTTATCGCCGTCCGAACGATACTCCACCGTGGCTCGTGCGCCAACGGTCAATTTTCCTTCCATCTTTGTGGTTTCATCGATGAGGAATTGCAGCTTGTTGGGATTGTCGCTCCGGCCGATATCCAGTGTGAACGCCGCATCGCCTACGGTCGCAATCTTTCCTGTAATTGTTTGAGTTGTTGCGCCCGGTAGAGTTGAGGATGTCGGCAATGAGGCCGCCGGCGCGGCCCAGATCGCAATAGTGAAGCACACAGCGAAAAATGTGGCCAATGTAACTGCAGCGCGGAATCGCATAGTCGAAAATGCCTCCGTACACAAGGATTTCGACTGGGATTAGTAAAGGGTGCACGAACCAAGCCAAACCGGGAGGTTTTTCCAAGAGTGGCACTAACTATTTTTTTTTCAAAGAGATGACCTGAGGAAATACCATCTTCAAAGAGCTTGTTGCCTAGTACTGGAACGAGGAATTATTGCCGCAAGACTCGCTGATCCGCGATGGCCGTCTACGGGTTTATTGCCCTTCCTTACCCCGGAGGCGGAGAAGCAGAATTCGCAAATTCCACGCCAATTTAGTTTTCGAAGAGTGGGATCTCCGCGCCCGTGTCCGGCACTTCTTGACGGTGGACACAAGGCGCGAAAATCCCCGTTTGGTTCAGAGTGTAGGGTTACTTCACTTGAGTAGAGTGACCCTCCTCTTAAGGGCACGCTCCAACCAGGATATGGGGACCCGATCAGAGCGGTTGCTGCTAGGGTGCCAAGATGCCGGGAAACTTCGTTTTCGTCAAACGAACTTGCTGTATCCCATTTATGAACCGTTAACCCCTGTCATGCGTGAAACTTATAGGCTGTTATCAACAGACTTTTTGGTGTAGTATCACTGTGCACTTACGAGGGCAGCTGCCAGGTGGACACCTCTTCCTCTCAAACCCGACGCCTTTACAAGTTTGGCCTTTTTGAGGCTGACCTCGAGCAGGGCACTTTGACGCGCCAGGGCAGCCCAATAAAACTTCAGGAGCAGCCTTTCCGCATCCTCGCCCTCCTTCTGGAAGCTCGCGGCGAAATTCTCACCCGCGAAGATCTGCAGAAAAGAATTTGGCCGGAAGGCACCTACGTCGAATTCGACGGCAGCCTGAATACTGCTTTGATGAAATTGCGCGCCGCTTTGAGTGATAACGCGGATAATCCAATTTTCATCGAGACCTTGCCGCGGAAGGGCTACCGGTTCATCGCCCCAGTCGAGGCCGCTCGTGTCGACTCACCAACAGTCACCACCATTCGCATCGAGAGCGAGGAGGCCGACCTCGATGGAGTCGTTGTTCCTCTGGAGTCAGAGGAAACCACCCAGTCCTTCTTACCCCGCGAACAGCCTCGACCTTGGGTTCGGGTATTTTCCTTGAACTGGTGGCAATCCGCTTCAATCGTGGCGGTTGCCGCAGCGCTCCTGGCCTTCGCATTCTGGCCATCGCAAGAAGTGCGCGTGGCGGCAGTGCGCCAATTAACACGCTCCGGGCAGGTCGATCCCTGGGGCAAGTTGGTCACCGATGGCAGCCGCATCTATTTCGTCGTGCGCGATGTCACCGGCTGGAACCTCATGCAGACCTCCGTCGAAGGCGGCAGCATGCAACGTACGCCAACTCCATTTGACAACACCCGCATTTTTGATCTTTCTCCCGATCACGCGCAATTCTTGATCGGCCAGTTAACGCACCGCGGCGAGGAGACCGCCTTGTGGCTTTGGCCTGTTCAGGGCGGCGCTCCCCGCCGCATCGGCGACTTAATGGCGCAAGAAGCAGTTTGGTCTCCGAAAGGAGATTCGATCGCTTCTGTTCGAGGTGAGCTGATCCAAATTACCGACGCGGAAGGAAGCCATCTGCGCGAGGTCGCCAGATTTCACCCCGCGCCACACTCCCTCGTCTGGTCGCCCGACGGAAAACGTCTCCGCTTTACCCAAACCAATCTCGCCGAAAATACCGACTCCATGTGGGAAATCGGCGTGGATGGTACTTCCTTGCGCCGCGTGCTTCCGGAAGGGCATCGCGGTCCGCACGAAGGCAGCGGCACCTGGCTCGCCGGCGGCAAATATTTTGCATTTTCTTCCGGCTTGGACTTGCGCGCCAGCCTGGCCATCGATACGCAGGCAAATCTTTGGCTTATGGAAGAAAAGAAGGGGTTGTTTCGCAACCACAGTGGCGATCCTTCCCAACTAACCAAAGGGCCGATCGCGCTTGATCATCCCACCGCCACAACCGACGGGTCTCGCATCTTTGCTATCGGCTCTCACAACGAATATTCTCTGCTCCGCATTGATCCGAAAACCTCAGCGAAAACCGCGATGCTTTCCGAATCGGGCGCCACGGACATGGACTTTTCCCTGGATGGTCAATGGGCCGTCTACGCCGCTCGGGAAGATGGCACCCTGTGGAAAAGCCGCATTGATGGCAGCAATCGCGTCCAACTGACCGCCGGCGCCGCAGGCGCTTTCGCTCCTCACTGGTCGCCCGATCAAAAGCAGATCCTTTTCACCGGATTTCTACTCGATAAGCAGCCCCGCTTGTACGTGGTTTCCGCTCAAGGCGGCGCACCCAAGACTGTCTTGCCCGCAGATAATCAGTGGGCTTCCGTTTCCGGCGACTGGCGCACCGACGGGCGCCAAATCGTTCTTGACGTTCAGGACACCGCAAAGGCCAGTGAGCCAACCATTCGGATCTTGGACCTCGAGAGTGGCGTGCTTACCGAACTGCAAGGTTCCGAGGGCCTAATCGAGCCACGCTGGTCTTCCGACGGTCGATTCATCGCCGCATTGGATCCCGGAAAAAAGCAGGTTCGATTGTTCGATTGCAAGTTGAAAAAGTGGAGCGTCATCGCGGACGCGAATTTTCCTTCGACGCTTCGTTGGTCCCCGGGCGGCGACGCCCTTTATTTTCAGGACTCCGACGAAGTCGAAGAGGCGGTCTTCCGTGTTCCCATGGCTTCCCGCGAAACGGAACGTGTCACCGGCTTCGGCGATCTGCTCAGCGCCGGCGCAAAGCGCTGCATCTTTACCGGCCTAAGCCCGGATGGCGCCGTCTATGTCACCGTTGACCACGGCGACGTCGACGTTTACTCCATCGATTTAAAATTACCCTGATATCGGCGGCGCGCACCTGCTCTTTGTGCCAGTTTCCTGCCGAGAAACTTGATCCTGCGCGCCATCCTCCAGCTACCTTCCGCCGGTTAGAATTGCTGTGTCAGTTGAGGAGCCGAATACCCATGAAACTCCCAATCATCGCAGCGCTTTTTTTCTCTTGCACGATTCTTTTTTCTCCGGGGGCAGAAGCACAATCCCCGAAAAAAAGTGCGGGCATCCTCACCGGTACAGTTCTCGGTGCCGATGAAAAACCGGTTTCACACGCCGCTGTTTCCTGCGAGTCCTCCGGCGGCATACATCCACGCGCGGTTCACTCCGATGAAAGAGGCCATTTCCGAATCACAGGACTCAAGCAGGACAACTACGACCTGCGAGCCTCTGCCAACGGAGCCTATTCAGACTGGGAACGAAATATTCCTGTCCGCCTCGGCGCGACAAAAGAAATTACTCTCCGGCTCTTGAACGGAAATACGGCCTTGGTCGGCACACCCCCACCCAAGAAGAAACACTAATCGTTCGACCTATCATGCGTCTTTGCAGCTAAAATAACCCCTTTCCTTTGCTAGTTATAGATAAGCCAACGCCCTCCCAACCTATAGGGCTTCCGTACCACGACCTGCGTACCCTTTTTGATGGGGCTACCGGGCCATTGGTTCTTTTTTGCTTCCCTACTATTCTCCATCTACGACGGGTTGGGGGCCGCGCGGGGACAACGGTCCCGCAAGGGGCCGTGTGCGAGCTACCCAACCCGCCTGTACTTCGGGCTCCCCTCATTCTTCTCCACGCCTCGTTTTTCTCTCATCCCCATCTAGGATAATCCATTAAACCCAGGGCCATCTCCGTGCACTTGGACGATTGGCGCTATCGGTAAGACCATGATTTACTTGAACTTGCACAGGTGACTCTGGGCTTCTACCGGCAGCATCTGAGGGCATATGACAGCCTTTTCCGACAGGTCTCGCTCCCCCGGCGCAGCCGTGGCCCTCGCAGCGCTGCTCCTAGCGACCGCTACTGCCTCGCTCGCCAACGATTCAGTTCTTTATTCCCTTCGCGCTGCTACTCTGCAGGCCTTTGATCGCTATGTGGCCGCCACGGAGGCCAGCCAGTCGGCGACCCTACAGGCTTCCCATTTTTTGTGGATCGAAGCTTTGCCGAACCGAGAATGCACTACCGCTTACGCAAAGCTGAAGTCTGGTGAAGTGGAAATGCAACGCGTCCGTCCAGGCGATTCATCCAGAGGAGGTGCGGTTCCCTCCGGGATGATTCACCACTGGAAGGGCCTGGTCTTCGTTCCCGGCGCTTCCCTCGACGACGTGTTGCGAGTGCTTCAGGATTACGACCACCACTCGACGATTTACGCTCCAGACGTTGAACGCTCTCGCATCGAATCTCGCGATGGCGATCACTTCCGCGTGTTCCTCCGCTTCCGCCGGCGGAGAGTGGTGACCGTTGTTCTCGACACCGAGCACGACGTGCACTACTACCGCGACTCGCCGACTCGCGCGCACAGTCGCAGTTCAGCGACTCGAATCGCCGAAGTCGATCATCCCGGCACTCCCGATGAAAAAGAGAAAAATCCCGGCGAGGACAGCGGCTTTTTGTGGCGCATGGAAACCTGGTGGCGCATGGAACAGAACGACGGAGGCGTCTACATCCAAAGTGAAGTCGTCAGCCTCACCCGCGATATCCCTGCCGGCTTGGGCTGGCTCATCGAGCCTTTCGTCACCAGCATCCCTAAAGAATCTTTGCAGTTTACTTTGAATGCCACTCGAAAAGCCGTTGTGGTCAAGTTGAAAAAATAACTGACGGCCTGTCCGTGAGCTTCGCGTTCAATCGTGAGCAGGATTCTTTCTCGGATTGCGGATAGCAATCAGGATCGCGCCCTCTGAGGTAAGCAGCGGGTGAAACCAGCTGTGGGATGACCATGTCGAGCTGGGAAGCAGCATGATTCGGTCGGCCCACTCCGCCACCAGGTCGTAAGTGTCGTAGACGCTGTAAGAATAAAACAATCCGTCGCCTTCCGAGATTTGATAGCCTTTGCCCGCCGTTCGAATGTAATTGAACGCTTTCCACAGGCCCAATTTGTACAGAAGAAGTTTCAAAACGCGCAACGGAAAGGAGCCCTGCCCGAAGCGATTGCTATCGGCGATGACAACTGCCTTGCGGGCGACCCGAAGCATTTCTCCGACAACCACTCGCGGATTTGGAACGTGGTGCAAAATGCTGAACTCGCACACCGCGTCGAAACTCGCACCTGCGAAGGGAAGCCTTTCTCCTGACGCTTGCAGCAGTCTCACTCTTTCTGTTACTCCCGCGCTTACGCCCTCCTGTAAGAGCGCGGCGACCGGTTCTACGCCGCACACCAGTGCACCAGGTAGGGCAGCGGCAAATTTTGTAAGTCCCCTCCCCGTCGCCGAACCCACATCCAGCACGCTGTCAATCTTCAACGCCTGCAACACCGCCAGAATCAACCGTAAATCACTCTCATCCTCAATGCCTTCATGCGCATGCATCTGGTCGTAGCGGCCCGCGGTCTTGGTGTAATAATCGCGCTGGATGGATGTCGCCGAATCGGTCGGTTGCTTCATTCAGTCCCCAATCCTCGCGTTGTAGTATAGCCCTGTGTGGAACTCCATCCGACCTTTAGCTATTGCGGACCGCAGTTTACCCGTTCACAAAAAACGCGGCCACTTGCGGAATGCCAAGTGGCCGCGCCTGTTTGCCTTGAACTAGTGAATCTAGTTGGTCAGTTCTTCCACGCCGCGGGCCAGGAAGATCGGCTGCCCGTTGTTGGGATTTTTCAGTACCAGTCCGACCACGCGCAGATTCAACGCCGTCGTACCCGTTAGATCACCGATGCCGCTAAGCCCGCCGCTAAAGTGCGTGAACGGCGTCACCTGAACCATCACCGGTCCGCTGAATACACGCTTCACTGTGACTTGTCCATTGCTAAAGGGGCCGGCGATGCTGATGTGCTGTCCGGCAACCAGTTCGCTCGAGCTAAAAAGAAAACTGCCGAAATTATCGTGCCACCAGTGAATGAGGAACGTCTCATTCCCGGCCAGGTTGATAGTCGAGATCTGACCGGAGTTGAAGCCGGTGCCCGACGGCAGAACATTTCGCACGAACGTGTCGAAATCCGTCGCGGTTCCCGTCGGTGGCTCGACGAAGGTAACCAGGCCACCAGCCCAGAATTTATCCTGCGAAACGATGGCCACGGAATCTGCTAGAAACGTGGCAGACGTGCGATCCAACGTCCCAGAAATTTCCACGATGGAGGAGGTCGTCAAATTGTTGATCGTCTCGTTGCCTTCCCATTCCGTCTGCTGGTTCACGTTCACGGTGAATTGATGGCCCTTGGGCCCCTGAATCACAAAGGAATTGCCCGCGGCATTCACGCTGACCACACCAGCATCGAACTCATCCACATAGGCATCCGCATCCTCGGGTGTAATTGCTTTCAAGTCCAGCGTTGGAGTAATCGCGCCAGTGATCTGGCCGCTACCATCAAGAGCTACCGATTTTCGGATGTCAAACTCGAATCTCAACCCAATGACGTCGCCGCTAGTTACCACCAAGGGGTTCGCGAGATTGATGGTCACCTGAGATTGCGTCAAATTCAGTCGCGGATTCGAGCTCGCGGAAGAATCGAGCATACTAAGCGTCGGCCGCGTCGGCGGATTCGTTTGCGGATTGGGGACATTCAGGTAGCCGATCACCGGGCTGGAAAGCGTCACAATCGCTTGCGTGTACCTTCCCGTCGGGATGGTGTTGATATCCAGCAGAGTCCGCAATCCGTTCAGCCGCGCGAAATCCACGGTCTGCGTGTTAGTGAGCACCGCGACGGGGGGATTCACACCGTCTGAAACGCTCAGGCCGGTAATATCCACCTGGAAGGAAACTACAGTGGGGAGCGGCGCGTCCGTGCCGGTCACAAAAACGCTGCCGGACTGCGGCATAGTCGTTCCCGTGGAAGCGTTACCGCCCCCGCAACCCGAAAGTGCGGCAAGCAGCGCAAGACAAAGAAATCCGTTCATCCACTTCGTTGGTTTCATGACCATATTTCCTTTCAGATTCTGGACCAAGATCCCCAAGAGGCCACTCGAGCCCCACCTTCCCTTGGCGGACTAAACCCACGGTTAGAAAGATAGTTTCAAGCAATAAGTTGTTGATTTAGTGCCACTTATTGGAGCAGTTGTAGTACCACCTGAGCAGCGATGCGTCGTCGCCGGAGAATCCTTTTGCTCAACCAGACAAGATCCCAAAATTCATTCAAACTTTTCACTCGCAGGGATGCCGTTCTATGTTAAGTTCAAAGAATATGTTGGCTTTTGCCCCATTCTGCGTCCTCCGCCCGGCGACCAAGTCGCTCACTACGACTACGAGCACTACTATCGCTTCGGGCGCGGGGAGAAACGGCTAGCCAGCAAGGAAAAGTTTCCAACCCACCGCCAGAAGCGAAACTGGCGGTGGGTTTTTTCGTTTCAGGCCACTGCCGGATCGCTACGCGGAATGCTGAAGGAGTGTCGTCAATGAGTGCGCACCAGCGAGAAAAAAAATGGCGGGCGGGAGTCCTGGGCGCGACCGGCATGGTCGGCCAACGCATCGTGAATCTGCTTACCGATCACCCGTGGTTCGAACTTACCGAGGTCGTAGCCTCCGAGCGCTCGTCCGGCAAGCCATACGCGGAGGCGACACGCTGGCACCTCGAAGGCCCCGTGCCGAAGGCCGCTCGCAACTTGATCGTTAAAGATCTCGAGAACAATCTCGACTGCGATTTCGTTTTTTCCGCGCTGGATTCCTCTGTCGCAGGGCCTGCCGAGGAGCGTTTTGCCCGCGCTGGTTATCCGGTTGTGAGCAACTCGAAAAATCACCGCATGGATGCGGATGTGCCTCTGTTGATTCCAGAGGTGAACGCCGCGCACATTCATGCCATTGCCGTGCAACAAAAAAATCGCGGCTACGATTCCGGCTTTATTGTCACCAACCCGAACTGTTCCACTGCGGGACTGGCGCTCGTTCTGCGTCCGTTGGCCGATGCTTTTGGCCTCGAGAAAATCTTCGTCGTAACGATGCAAGCGGTTTCTGGTGCAGGCTACCCTGGCGTTCCGTCCTTGGACATTCTAGGGAATGTCGTTCCCTTTATCAGCGGCGAAGAAGAAAAAATGGAAGAGGAGCCGCAAAAACTTCTCGGAAAATGGGACGGCTCGCGCTTCATCGAAGCGGGCATCGGGATCAGCGCGCATTGCAACCGTGTCCCAGTGATCGACGGCCACATGGAATGCGTTTCGCTGCGCTTGAAGAAAACAGCGACCCTTGAAGAAGTTCGCCAGGCTCTACGGCATTTTGAAGTTCCCGCGGAAATAGCCAAGCTGCCGACAGCGCTGAAAAATCCCATCGTTGTTCTCGACGAACCCGACCGCCCGCAGCCCCGCAAGGATGCCAACACCGGACATGGCATGGCCGCGGTGGTTGGCCGCATCCGGGAATGCCCGCTGCTGGACGTCAAACTTGCTCTACTCTCGCACAACCTAGTGCGCGGCGCAGCTGGCGCTGCGTTGTTAAATGCGGAACTACTCGCTTCCCAGGGCTACTTGAAAGCCCGCGACTCCCGTGGCGCCCAATTGGCGGAGCCCATCTCCCGTTAAAGTGCGTTTGTGTGGGAGCTGGATGCTTACGGCACGAAGTAGTAGCGCACCAGATGAAAAAAAATCGGTGCCGCGAAACAAAGCGAATCCATACGGTCCAGAATTCCGCCGTGGCCTTCGATGACCACGCCAAAATCCTTGATCCCGATGTCGCGTTTGATCGCGCTCATCACCAGCCCACCCGCGAAGCCCATGAAGCAGATGGTCAGGGACATTCCTGCCGATTGCAGCGGTGAGAATGGAGTCACCCACCACAGTGCGGTGCCCAAAGCCACCGCGCTCAAAACGCCTCCAATGAACCCTTCCCAGGTCTTGTTCGGGCTTACGCGCCAGGCAATTTTGTGCTTGCCGATGAGTTTGCCCCACACGTATTGAAGCACGTCGCTCATCTGATCGACGATCACCAGATAAAGCAGCAGCCGCGCGTTATGCCCCTCAAACCC
>WNEZ01006688.1_pt1 | contig 21297 bp, 18 predicted proteins | sample 5400521 | NCBI WGS metagenome assembly WNEZ01 (sample SAMN13153339, study PRJNA577476) | soil metagenome | isolation source: 120 cm saprolite under Douglas fir tree site 2 hole 1 replicate 1 | place: USA:California | collected 2015-04-18 | reverse complement strand
CTATAGAATGGGAAGTAGTACTTTTAACATTAGCACTCTTAGTAGTGATGACGCTCTCGAACCTTCAGCAGTCTACTATATCCTGAAGCGTCTTCTTGATATTGTCATCGCTACATTTGGTATACTTGTGCTAATACCGATGTACTTAGTGATTGCTATTTGTATCAAACTCGACGATGGAGGTGACGTACTTCACTTCAGAGAAATCGTTGGGCAACACGGTCGGCGTTTCTTCGCCCTCAAGTTTCGTACAATGATACGCGATGCGGATACCTACCTCGAAAAGTATCCCGAACTAAAGTGGGAATACCTGCAAAACATGAAGTTGATGGATGATCCACGTATCACTCGAGTCGGCAAATTTCTTCGCAAGACTAGTCTGGATGAATTACCGCAACTGTTTAATGTCTTGGTTGGGCAAATGTCGCTTGTGGGTCCACGTATCATTCATCCAAGTGAACTACCGCGCTTTGGTCACTATGCACAGAAACGGCTCTCTGTGAAACCTGGCATCACCGGTTTATGGCAAATCAGCGGACGACAGCACATCTCTTATGATGAGCGCGTTCTGTTTGATATGCAATATATCGATAATCGTGAATGTATCCTTGATCTGGTCATCCTGATGAAGACACTGAAGGTCTTCATCGTCCATACAGGAACCTGACCATATGCAATATATCGATAACCGTCAATCTATCCCTAGTGCAAAGTCAAGAGACCATTTAGGCAATGGGGGTGCAGGGGGCGAAGCCTCCCTGCCGGGGTTTGGGGTGTCCCCAACTTCCCTTTTCCCCAAATTGTTGGTTGATTATGCACTAGGATAGAAAGAAGAGAAGGAAAATGATTATTGCTAGGGCCCCTATGCGCATCAGTTTTGGAGGTGGCGGTACCGATCTCGAAGCCTACTATGCCAAATATGGTGGCCTCGTGATCAGTACAACGATCAATAAGTATTTTTATACAATTATTACAACTGATAGAGCAGATGACCTGCAAATTATCTCTGCCGATTATCGTTCGGTGTTTCGTCACTCTTCCTACACGGATCTCTTCTGGGATGGTGATCTAGCTCTACCTAAAGCTATTCTCCATCACTTTGGGGTACGCCGAGGAATGAATCTCTTCATTGCTAGTGAAGTCCCGCCTGGCACGGGTTTGGGCTCATCGAGTGCCGCTGCGGTCTCGCTTGTGTCTGCGATCTCAACACTGCTTGAGGAACCCATGACGAAGCAGCAGATCGCGGAACTTGCGTGCTGTATTGAGATTGGCAAGATGGGCATGCCCATTGGCAAGCAGGATCAGTTTGCATCTGCCTTTGGCGGACTGAATACAATTACGTTTACGAGCCAGGGTGTCACGGTTCATCCGTTACACATTCTCCCCGAAGTATGGCAGATGTTGGAGCGTCGTTTACTGCTCTTCTTTACTGGCACTTCGCGTACATCTACCTCTATTCTCAAAAACCAGCGCAAATCCACTGAAGATCAAGAAGAAGCGGTCCTTGGGGCACTGCATAACATTAAGCGTCTGGCAGTAGAGATACAGGCATCCTTGGAGCGGGGCGACCTGGATGAGTTTGCACGCCTATTGGATTATTCATGGCAGGAGAAACGCCGTCTTTCCCCCGGCCTCTCAAACAACTTCATTGATAACTGTTACGCCTTAGCCCTTGAATATGGAGCGACGGCAGGGAAGATTACGGGAGCAGGTGGTGGTGGATTCCTGCTGATATACTGCCAGGAGCATACACAAGATGCGGTGACAAAAGTGCTGGAGAATCGCGGGCTGAAGCGTATGAGCTTCCAGTTTGACCAAGAGGGGACTACGGTAGTACTTAATACCGCGCACTTCAGTCATGATTGGGTAACATCCTATGTGAAGCCTCAACTTGAAATACGCTAGAGAGAAAGGCTGGCCGAAAGTGGAGTCGATCAACACTTATTTTACCGACCTGGAGCACATGTTGCGAACCGTCTCATTACCACATCTGCAGCGGGTGATACGCCTGCTTGAACGCGCCTATTTGGATAACCATCGCATGTTTATTATGGGTAATGGCGGCAGTGCAGCGACTGCTTCCCATTTCGCACTTGATCTAGCCAAGAATACTATCATGCCGGGAGCTCCACGTCTCAAGGCCATCTCGTTGACAGACCATGTCCCCTTGATCACGGCGTGGAGCAACGATACTGCCTACGAACATGTCTTCGCTGAGCAACTTGCCAATATGATCGAGCCAGGTGATATTGCAGTTGGCATTAGTACCAGCGGGAACTCGCCCAATGTCATCAATGCGCTCTACCTGGCGCGGCAGGTCGGTGCTACCACCGTGGGCTTGTTAGGAGCAGAAGGAGGCAAGATCAAAGACATCGTCGATGCGTATGTTCTTGCTCCGGGTCAGAATATTGAGCAGGAAGAAGATGCTCATTTGATACTGGCACACGTGATTACACGCCATATGCGTGAAGTGGTGCGTATGTATATGCAGTCAGGGCAAGACGATCGTATGGACTGGGCAATACTTGCAGCCACATAGCTGCGAGGTTAGGTTGTCTAAGCATCGCCAGCACCATCAGATGGCCTGCGCCTTGGCTCCCCATAGAGAAATGTTCTTCTGTTGCCAAATCTCTTAGATAGGAAGGTTCATAATGTCTACGATATTCCTTGATCGTGACGGGGTTATCAATGAAAACCGATCAGATTATGTGAAAAGCTGGGATGAGTTTCGCTTCCTGCCGGGATCAAAAGAAGCCATTGCAGAGCTTACGAACGCTGGACACCGTATTATCGTGTGTACAAACCAGGCTGCCATAGCACGTGGGATAATATCGGTAGAAACCGTTGAGGAAATACATTGTCGCATGGTAGCTGAAATTTCTGAGGCTGGCGGCATTATAGATGAGTTAGGCATCGACATAAACGATGCTCTATTTATTGGCGACAGCATCACTGATGTACGTGCTGGGCTTGCAGCTGGCGCTCGTACGGTTCTGGTACTCACTGGCCTGGGTAGAGAGCAGTTGCGTGAACACTTCCACGAAGCGAATGGACCGTTCCATGTTGCTATGAGTCTGAAGCACACAGCGGAGATCATACTGCAAGAATTATCTGCTTACAGTAAACAGCGCAGAAAATTTCTTGACTTTAGCCAGGAGATGAATGCCTATTACTTGTTTGGGGCTTTAAAAGGTCTCCAGCTGCTTCAGAGCGCTCCCTGGAACTCAGGCGTTCTGTCGCATCCAAGGCTACTTGTGGACATTGCTCAAGCAGGATCTGCCTCTGCTTTGCAGGCTCCTTTGTTTGGTCATCCTGTCCTTCCTTCTTTCCAGAGTAGCTGAGCAGTTACCAGCATCCTATGCTAGATTAGAGTTATTATTAATTGTTTATGCGCTTTTTCTCTTATCATTTGATTGGGTTTCTGTTGCTTGCAGTTCTTCTTATTGCTCTTCCTCTCACTGTTCTTACTACCCAACAGCAACAAGAAATAAGACAACATGCACCAGGAAATAGCACTCCCGTAGTAATGCCAACACCTCTTTCTTCAGCAATTCTTACAGAAAAATCTTCCTATGGATTTACCCTCCATAAGAATTTCGATAGCAATGCACTTGCAGAGTATCTTGATCTACATGCTGGTTGGGTAAGAATACAAGAACAATGGGATGAAATTGAAACTTCTCTCAATACCTATGATTGGTCTTCGCTTGATGAAATGGTAAAACGCGCTAATGATAATAATATTAAAGTTGACTTTGGTATCTGGCGAGCACCCAAGTTTCGAGCAGGACTCCGTTGTGCTGAAGACAATAATACTCTTTTTGGCCCATCGGTTGGCACGGATTATGTAGCATCTCCCGACGTTTTTGCGCACTTTGCGGGACTAGTTGCATCACGCTACAATGGAACAAACGGGCATGGACGAATAGATGCTATTGAAGTTCTCAATGAATTCCCCTTCTCGTTTTATGATCCAAGCAATCCAAATGCACATAATCCCTGTACGGATCCTAAGTACTATCTTCCCATTCTACGAGCCGCCTATACTGCCATAAAGCAAAATTCTTTAGGAAATCCAATTCTTGTAGGAATGGATGCTATTTTCTCACAGACCTCATATTATCAGCGGTGGCTCAACAATTTCTATGATTTAGGGGCAAGAAACTATTTTGATTTTGTGAGTCTTCATTATTACAACAGTAGAAGTAGTCCTGATCCATCAATCACCTCTGGAGTTAACTTGTCTTTCAAAGATGCTATGAATCAAATATATGATGTCATGCAAAATAATGGAGACGGAAATAAGTATATTTGGGTCACTGAATTTGGCTGGCCGACACAGTACTCAGGTAATTCAAATACCGACTATTTTGTCAGCCCAAACCAACAAGCACAAAACCTACAATATGTCCTCACCATCGCAAAAGCAGCAGGATTTATAGAAAATTTATTCTATTACACAATAAATACTCAGGATTCCTACCCTGCCAGTTATGGAGATTGCTGGAACGATATAAAGGTAAATTGTAGTAATAAACCAAACTACAGCAATAATTTACAAGCTTATACAACATTGAAAAAATTTATTGCCGCTAACCCCCATTTACCCCATTTACCTGGTTCTCAATCTCGGGGTATGGACCTATACCCACTGCCCACTTTCCTCGCGCTTGTAATTGGTATAGTCGGAGCAATGCTTAGTGCGCTCTTGCTGAAGGACCGGTGGAAGCGTAAAGAGAGTAAGACAAGGTTCAAATGAACAGGAAAAGGAACTATTTCGCAAGGAGTGCGCACGATGGGATGACCCCGCTCGCGCTACATTGGGCAAGAGCGTGTGCATCTGCAACATGTGATGACGGCTGCGGCCATCAATGTCGTTCGTATTCCTTATTTATTTTCGTGCAGCAACATCACAAATGGACATGATCTCCAGCCTGTAGCGGACGAAACTCCGTACCATCGTTGATAAAAACAAGCGTTTGATCTTGAATATGCACAATCAGGTCAGGTTTGCCATCACCATTCACATCGCGTACCTCGCCTGTAACCGGTGTCAGGTCCTGTCCATCACCAAACAACGTGGGACCTAGATAGATGAGAGCGTGGGCCCCATCACCTCCGGGCAATTCAATGATCTCTACGTGCCGTTTCAAATTGATCAAAATAAAATGGGTCGGATTACTTGGACTATCTCCATGCCCCACCACAGCATCAAATTGAAATGTACGCGGACGACCATATTGCAAGTCATCCTGGTATACCCGCCACCACGAACCAACGACGCTTAACCCCACCACAAGTACGATCGCAACACCCATGCCCAGCAACACTGCCATCAGCGGGAAACGTTTCTGGCTCTGTAGCTTTTCCGTGAGGGGCGCAGCAGTCGTTTTAGGCGCCACGCCATTACCAGTCTTCAGGCCACCACTGGCACGTCGACGCGGAATACCCGGCACCTGCTGCCCGCCGAGGCCATCGATGGCATCTTGCTCTATCGGTTGCTGATACTTGCGTGCACTACTAGGTCTGCGTATCGTATAGACTTTCTCATCATCGGCGACATCATACTCAACAGGTCTTGGCTGCTTTTTAACCTGCGTGATCGGCGTAACTGACATGCGAGCACCTCCATTCCAGTTCGAACATGTTTTCTACATCATAGATCAGAACAAGTGTTCTTGTCAATAGACATAGGAGAGATTTCAAAAAGCCTCTTCACCGCTACTACCGAACATGGTACAATACCACCATTAATGAGGCCCGACCAAATCAAATCAACGAGTAAAGCAAACTTGACGATGCTAGATATCATCATCACGCTGGCGGAAGCATTTCGCGCACAGCACAAACAACTCTATATGGTAGGGGGAACGGTGCGCGACGTATTGCTACATCGCGGGCAATCCAACGACGCAGACCTGGCAACCGATGCACATCCCGATGAGATCAAACGCCTGGTTGCACCCACACATCCCAGCGCCGTTGTCCTGGTGGGAGAACGTTTCGGCACCGTGCGCCTGCACTATGGCACCGATATCGTCGAGATCACCACATTTCGCGACGAACGCTATAACCCCGATTCACGCAAACCCGAAGTATGCTTCGGCACCGTGCTAGAGGAGGACCTGCGTCGACGCGACTTCACCATCAACGCCATGGCGCGCGACCCATTGAGCGGCCAGATCTGCGACCCCTTCGGCGGTCGCCAGGACCTCAAAGACCATATCCTGCGCGCCGTAGGCAATGAACCCGATAAACGCTTCGACGAAGACCCACTGCGTCTGATGCGTGCCGTGCGTTTTGCCGCTCAACTCGACTTCACCATTGAGCCAGAGACAATGCACTCCATTACGCGCCAGGCAGCAAAGCTCCAGAAGATCAGCCGCGAGCGCATTCGCGATGAGATGAACAAACTGCTTGTCTCATCCCATCCTGCAAAAGGATTGGACCTACTCGTAGAACTGGGCTTGATGGAATGGATTGTCCCTGAAGTCTTGGAGTTACGCGGCGTCAGTCAGCAACCCCAGCCTGCGGTTCGCTCGAAAGATGTCTATGCCCATGTGCTGCGTGTCGTCGAACGTTCATCGCCTCGGCTGATCACCCGCTGGAGTGCGCTGCTGCACGACATCGCCAAACCTCGCACACGCGTCATCGAGGACGGCAAGGTCCACTTCTTCGGCCACGAGGAGCTGGGCGCACACATGGCCCGAGACATTCTCAAACGCCTGCACTTTGATCGCGACTTTCTTGAAAGAGTCTCGCGGCTCGTGCGACTGCACATGCGAGCCAATGCCTACACACCAGACTGGACAGATGGCGCGGTACGGCGTCTCATGCTCGAAAGTGGTGATGACCTGCAAGACCTGCTCGACCTCTCGCGCGCCGACATTACCAGTTATCGCGCCGACAAGGTCTCGCGTGCAGCCGCGCGAGTAACCGAAATCGCAGAACGCTGCCAGCGATTGAAAGAAGAAGCGGAGCGCGTCCCACTGAAAAGCCCTCTCGACGGCAACGAACTGATGACACTCTTTCATCGTGGCCCGGGGCCCTGGTTACGCCCCATCAAGGACCACCTGCTGGGACTTGTGATTGATGGTGTCCTCGCGCCCGATGATAAAGAACAAGCAACCAGAATCGCCAAATCGTTCTACGAGCAATGACCCGTAGGGGCGGGAGTGGAGTGGAGCGGAGTGGGGACCCTTGTGGAACCCTGTCTGGGGGACAAGTATGCCCGCGTAAGAAAGGACAGAACCATGAGCAAGCAGAGCACAAAGAGTAATAAGCCACGTATCGGCGGTACGGCCTTACCAGGGGCAAAATCCACGCAGCCTCGAGAAGTAAAAGCAGCCAGTCCTGCTCAGCAGCAGGCCGAGAGCTACAACCGCGACATGCGGCGACGTATGCAGCACCTCGGCACAGGACCATACGGTGAGGACCCCATCACAGCAGCGCAGGAGAAGAGGAAGAAGCGCATTGAGCGCAGAAAAATGCGTATTGAAGAGCGCCGGCAAGAGGCGAAAAAGGCCATCGGCCCAGGCTTCAGTTCTAAACTGGGGCGTAGAAATACCTACTTCCTGATAGCGATAGCGGCCATCGTCGTCATCGTCCTTGCTGTAGCAATCATCCTGAATCATCCGTTCAAGTAAGAACCTGGCGGGGACGTGCTCGATAAATCGGCACTCTACAGCCTGCAAGGCTACCTCCGCCAGGATAGGTTAAGGACTATGACGAGCAATCAAATATTGTGGTGGCAACGTGGAGTCATCTACCAAATTTACCCGCGTAGCTTCAAGGACGGCAATGCTGACGGTATCGGCGATCTACAGGGTATGCTTGCGCAACTCGACTATCTCACCTGGCTAGGCGTCGATGCCATCTGGATCTCACCTTTCTACCCATCACCAATGGTCGATTTTGGCTACGATGTCTCCAACTACACCGATGTTGACCCTGTCTTAGGCGACCTGGCAACATTCGACGAACTTCTGCAACAGGCACACCAGCGTAACCTCAACATCATCATTGATTTTGTGATTAACCATACCTCTGACCAGCACCCCTGGTTCCTCGCATCTCATACCTCGCGCAACGCCCCCAAGCGAGATTGGTATGTCTGGGCCGATGCCAAACCTGACGGCTCACCACCCAACAACTGGCTGAGCGAGTTTGGCGGATCAGCCTGGGCGTGGGACCCTGCCACACAGCAGTATTACCTGCATTCATTTGACAAGAAGCAGCCTGACCTCAACTGGCGCAACCCCCAGGTCAAAGCCGCCATGTTTGATGTCGTACGCTTCTGGCTGGAGCGTAGCGTGGACGGTTTCCGCATCGATGCTGCCCACTTCATCATGAAAGACCCCCAATTGCGTGACAATCCGCCTAATGTGGGCGGAAAGCGGGTTTTTTACAAACCCATGGGCGACTACAACTCACAGCTTCACCTCTACGACAAAGGACATCCCGACGTACATAATGTCTATCGCGAACTCCGCCAGTTGCTTGACAGTTATAGTCTTGAGCAACTTCGCATAGCTATCGGCGAGATGCATATCCTCAACCTGGAAGAGTGGGCCAGCTATTACGGCGCGAACCTCGACGAAATGCACATGCCCTTCAACTTCGGCCTGGTAACTGCAGACTGGCAAGCTCATGCCGTCCGCCAGTCGGTAGATGCATTCGAGGCAATCTTGCTACCCGGTGCATGGCCGAACTACGTTCTCGGCAACCACGATGAACCGCGCATCGCCAGCCGCGTCGGCTCCGCGCAGGCTCGTATCGCCATGATGCTTCTGCTCACCCTACGTGGAACGCCAACACTATACTACGGCGACGAAATTGGCATGCACGATGCGGACATCCCACCAGAGCGAGTACAGGACCCCTTAGCGAAGAGTGTTCCTGGCGTAGGTCGCGATCCAGAACGTACACCCATGCAATGGGACAGCAGTCCGAACGCCGGGTTCTGTCCACCCACCGTCGAACCCTGGCTGCCCATTCCCGCTGACTACAAGCAACTCAACGTCGCTGTCGAACGTGACAACCCTCACTCCATGCTAAGCCTGACCCGCGCACTCCTGGATATTCGCCGCACAACCCCAGCACTCAGCACAGGCAGCTATTATCCCATCGAGAACGTGCCCAACGCCTGTTTCGTCTATCTGCGAGAGCTTGCTGGCCAGCTCTGCCTGATCGCCCTAAACTTTTCCGGCGATGAACAGGTATTGTCACTGCCAGAGATGGGCAGTGGCCGGATCGTGATCTCTACCTATCTGGATCGCGAGGAACAGGTGGACCTGGCTGCTTTCCATCTGCGTAGCAATGAGGGGTGTATTATCGAACTGCCCTCGAGTGAGGGTGTATGAAATCACTATGTAGGGGCCGATTTATCGTGCCCACCGCCGATTTATCGGCCTTCTCGAAATCATTTCTACGAAAAGCTCGGCTACCTCACCCTGAAACGACTGCTGGTAGTTGACATCGCAGACAAACAAACGTAAGGAACTTCTCCCCTACGCAGCAATACTTTGCTCCGTCAAATGTCCACCGATCGACATTTCTGTCCCAGATCGCAGTTCTTTTTCGTAGACGTCGTACTGGCGGGCAACATAGATTCCGGTGCGCTTCTGGATTTGCGTCGTATCCACCAGGTTCGCTGTGTCAACAGCCAGGTCGAGTTTGAGCTTGCCGCGTCGTGAGAATGCTTCGTATGATTCGCTTGGCTCATCTTCCATCTCGACAATCAAGCGCCAAAACTGCTGCACCGGAGTGTAACCTTCCCGTTCAAAGAGCCAGCGTGCTGCCTCGTTGCTATGGCTCACTACGCTTGTCAGGCTAATGCGCGCTGCCGGGGGAGCCGCGTTGATCTGCTCACGCGCCCGTTCCTCTGCCAAACGGAGCAAAAGCATGCCAATGCCGCGATTGCGATAGGCAGGATGGACAGACGCGAAGACAGAGGTATGCATAGAGTTGCAGGGCCAGACATGTGCATAGCCAACGAAGCGTCCGTCAGTCGTGACGATGACCCAGGCGTCAGTGTCCAGGTTGAAGTCTGGTCTGCGCCAGTCGGTGAGTATGTCCTCCTTCGTCCTGTCTGGCATACCATAGTCAGCAATGTCACACGCTACAAGCAGTTCAGTAACAGCTTCCAAGTCTTCCATTTGCGGAGCACGCGCTAACAAGTTCCTTAGCATTGCAGGCATTGTGATTCTATCCTCCTTCGGGAAGAGCCAGGATGCATGTGACCATCCTGGCTTATCCGAATGTTATCCATTGCTTTATAAGCCTACCGGTTCGCTAGACAATTGGGCTCTTACGGAAAGAACTTGATGATTCTTGCTTCATGAAACACTCATTGAGCTATCAGTGAGAACATCTCACCTAATGAAGTTATTTCCGTAGGCTCTATAGCGTTCAGTCAATACAAGAAATCACTTTGATTTGGCAATTTTTGCTAACTTTGTGATAATATTAGCACACAAAAATAAAATTGTCAATACCTATGGCAAAATAAATCATGTGATTGGTGATTTGCTGCAATCAATATAAGGGATAAGTTATTTGAAAGGGAGAGCGAGGTAGCCCCTTGCAGAACACCGGCTTGGGGACAGGTATGTTCTGAGAGCCCCCAATGTGCGGCGGAATTCCCAAATGGCTTTGTGAGCACACCTTGTGAGTGTTGAGTTGCTATGCTACACTTAGCATTAGAATATAACAAAGGAAACAAACCAATGCCAAAAATGTATGGATGGGTGCGTGAAGTTGTGCCCGAAAGTCCTGCCGACCGAGCAGGCCTACAACCAGGTGATCTTATTCGCACCATCAACGGTCACACCATTCGTGACCTTGTAGATTATCGCTTTTACATCGCCGAAGAAGAGCTCACCATCGGCTTTGAGCGCCAACAGGACCAGCATCAAATAAATATCTCCAAAACCTATGACGAAAATCTGGGCGTCCTATTCGGCGAAGAACCTGCCCCATTCATCCGCCAGTGCGCCAATAAATGCGTCTTCTGCTTTATCAAAGGATTGCCCGAACGCTTCGCCCCGCAGCCAGGTTTAGCGCACGGCATGCGCGCCTCACTCTACATCAAGGATGACGACTACCGCTACTCATTCCTCTTTGGCAACTTTATCACACTCACCAACCTCAAAGAGCATGACTGGCAGCGTCTCGACGAACAGAAATTGACGCCGCTCTACGTGTCCGTCCATACGACCGACCCCGAACTGCGGCGCAAAATGGTCGATGGTCCCCGTGCAGGCGACATCATCGACCACATCAAGCGCCTGGGCAGCATGCACATCACCTGTCACACCCAACTCGTGCTTTGCCCCACCATCAACGACGGCCCACACCTCGACCGCAGCATCCGCGACTTGGCCGACCTGCGTCCCACCGTCGAATCTATCTCAGTCGTACCTGTCGGTCTGACCAAATACAACAACATGCTTAAAACAGGCGACCTGCCTCCGATGCGCCACTACACCCCCGGAGAAGCCGAGCCCATTATCGACCAGGTCGAGGCCCAACAGCGCTGCTTTGAGGCAGAGAACGCCGATAGTTACCCCTTCGTGTACCTTTCGGACGAATGGTACTACCTCACAGGTCGGGAATTCCCACCCGCTCAACACTACGGCTCATACGCCCAGATCGAGAACGGTGTAGGCATGACACGCTACCTGATCGATCAGTGGGCACGCAGCAAGCGCCGCCTGCCCGCCAGTCTCCCAGAGCCGCGCCGCGTCACGCTCGTCACAAGCACAATGGCCCAACTCATCATCGAGGACTTGGCAGCGGACATGCGCCGAGTCGCAGGACTTGAAGTCCAGGTGCTACCCATCGTCAACCAGTTCTTCGGCGCAGAGGTCACCGTCGCTGGCTTACTCTGCGGTCAGGAAGTCCTGGCAGCCTTGCAGCAGAACGAGAACCCTGGTGATCTTGTCCTCCTGCCCCGGGTGATGCTGGACAATGAAGGCGTACGCTTTCTGGATGATATGACCGTCGACGAGTTCAAGCAACAAGTGCCTATCCGCGCTGAGTTCGTCAGGAATGTGCAGGAGACGATTGAGGCGATTCGGTCTCTAGCTGTGCCAGTGGCGGTATCAGGAGCTGCATCCTTGATCCCTCATTGAAAAAATATATCAAATATGATATAATCCAGATAGGTATGTGATGAATAGTGAGCAATCGGAACATGAAAGGCAGTGGCGTGACTAAGGATTTTCTCGATGAGATGATCGAAGAGTCGACTAAGAAAAACCCTGAATTCCCCGCTTTAATGGAGGAAGCACGCCAACGACGGGCACTGCTCAATGATCTGGTGGCTATCCGAAGTCGCTCTCGAATTTCACAAGAAACCGTAGCAAAACGCGTAAAAACTTCGCAGTCTGCTATTGCACGGCTTGAGGCAGGCAGCGTCGATCCCCGTCTCTCGACGCTTCAACGCTATGCAGCCAGTATAGGGAAGCGTGTAGAGTGGACACTGGTTGATGCCTAAGTGGATGCAACAATAGACATATGCTCTCAGCTTATTACTCCTGTTGACGACTCTTGTTAAAATATGAATAGCACAAGCGAACGTCGCAGATCGAAAGGTATTTTTTGTATGACTTTCGCCACCGGCAACGGCGCAGAAGCAAACAGCGACGACTATCGAGCCGAAGAATGTGAACGTGAACGTCCCTTATCCCCAGCAAATATTTCATCCGAGCAATCCAATCCCTTGCTGGCAGGACTCGCACAAGAAAACTACATTCTCGCAGGTGTCGCTGCCAACATGCGCAGTGGCTTCATTCTTTTGAATCGCAAAGAACACGTCACCTACTCCAACCCAAGTGCGCAGCGCCTACTTGGTATCAATAATCGTGACCTGCAGCCTGTCTTTGACGTGCGCAAGCGGCTCCTTTCCCTGGCTGCTGACCCTGATCGCGCGCAAGCCGAACTCGATCGTGTTTGGCAGCACCCCGAACAAGAATGCTCCACCGACCTTGCCTTAGCCGACGCCGCCATACGCTGGCTGCGTGTACAGAGTTTCCCCGTGCGTGACATTCCCGGAAGCCTGCTCGGGCGCGGTATCTTGCTCGATGACGTCACACTCGAGTGCACGTCTGCTCAGGAACGCAGCGAGACCCTGGCGCTCGCCGCCCACGAACTGAAGACACCACTGGCAATCATCAAAGGCTGCGCTACAACCCTGCTGGGAAGTTCGATGCGTTGGGAACCCAGCTTGCAGCGTGAGATGTTACAGATGATCGACACGCACACCGACCGCCTACACGACATCCTCAACACCCTCCTGGACGTGTGGCGACTCGATGCCCGAGCGCAGAACCTGAGACTGGCACAGGTCAACATCGCCGAACTGCTGCGCCGATTGGTAGAACGTTCACGGAAGAATGCACCTCACCACCACTTCGTATTGCAAATGCCAGAAGACCTTCCCACCGTCCTGTGTGACGCGCTACGTCTTGAGCAAGCACTCAACTCGCTACTCGATAACGCCGTCACCTACTCGCCAACGGGTGGGACCGTCACCATTCGCCTGGACGCCAACGATGTTGACCTACATCTGAGCATCGCCGACGAAGGTATAGGCATCGCCTTGGAGCACCTCGACAGCATTTTCAGTCGTTTCTATCGCGTTGCACGCGGCGAGGACTCACCCAAAGGCAGCGGCCTTGGGTTGGCCGTGGCGCGAGCCACCATCGAGGCCCATGGCGGCAAAATCTGGGCAGACTCCCCAGGATTGGGCCAGGGGGCTACATTCTACTGCACCTTGCCACGTGCCCCACGACTATTCCCGAGCCTGCCAGCTCCGCAGCAGGTTCAGCCCAACGTTTCCTCTGTCAGTGGCCCGCTCGCAGCGCCCCAACTCGGCTTGTCCAGGCGTACTGTGTTGATCGTCGAGAATGATGCTCGCATCACCCGCTACCTGCGTGCCCATCTCGAAGAACATCGCTATCAAGTCCAGGCCGTCAGTTCCGGCGTGCAGTTCTTGCGTAGCCTCGACCTCGAAGAGCCATGTATCATTCTGCTGGCAACGCGCCTGGCCGACATGAGCGGCATAGAACTGTTGCAACGCCTGCGCGAGTTCTCGCAGGCACCCGTCATCATGCTCTGCGATGCCTGCGACGAAGATGAGCGCGTGCGCCTCTTCGACCTCGGAGCCGACGACCTGGTCACCAAACCCTTCGGCATGAAAGAACTGCTGGCGCGGGTCCGCACTCTCTTGCGCCGCTCCACTGCAACAGAACCCACGCCCAGGCAGGCGATTTTCACAACCGGTGAACTCACCATCGACTACGCCCAGCACCTCGTCTTCCTGCAAGGACGTCCCATACAGCTCAGTCGTACCGAGTACAAACTACTCACCACCCTGGCACTGAACGTTGGCATGGTCCTGACGCATGAACTCCTGCTGGAGCGAGTTTGGGGAGCAGAATACAACCGTGACGTCGATTTCATCTGGGTCTACATCAGTCGCCTACGCCGCAAGATCGAGACCGACTCACGTCACCCCCGCTACATTTTGACAGTGCCAGATGTAGGCTACAAACTGGCAAAATTGTAGGGCTCCCGCTACCTGTAACAAAATACCTAAGCCATACGTACTATTTGGTAATGCAACCACCGTGGCCGTTCTAAAGACGGTATCCCGTAACATAATACGATTGTAGGGACCCGATTTATCGCGTCCGCGGGGTGGGGGAATTCCTTTGCAAAGTTTGTTTTCAACTGATGTGATGGCTTGTCCTCACTCGGAAAACCGCATCGTTCTTTTGACATTTGGAGGAAAGCCATTGAAGCCAATGCACACCTTCCGTCCTCACTCGTTAGTACTCATTCTTGTAACTTTCTGTCTCACCTTACTCTTGCCAGCCTGTTCTCCGACCCCTGCCATAACTCATACGCCCGTCCCTAAGCAGACCTTTCTCCCTTTAGGTACCACTCTCTACACCTATCGCGGCAACGCCAGCATTTACACCGTCGCCTGGTCGCCCGATAGTAAGCGCATCGTCTTCGGCGGCGCTGATGGCACAGTACAGGTCTGGGACGCCACCAGGGAACGTCACCTCTTCAACTATTACGGCCACTTCAACAATGTATGGGGCCTGGCCTGGTCACCCGACGGCAAGCGTATTGCCTCAGCCTCCTGGGATAAAACCGTCCAGGTCTGGGATGCTACTACCGGCAGCACACTCTTGACCTACCGTGGCCACTCCGGCTCGGTGCTCACTGTAGCCTGGTCACCAGACGGGCAACGTCTCGCATCTGGAGACACCGATGGCACGGTGCAGGTGTGGGATGCTACCACAGGCCGTACCCTCTACACGAATCAGGATCATAGCGATGCTGTCACATCCGTCACCTGGTCGCCCGATGGGAAACGCCTCGCCTCCGCCAGTTTTGATGCCACAGTGCAGGTCTGGGACGCTACCACAGGTCGTCATATGCTCACCTATCGCGGCCACTCCGATCGCGTTTGGGCAGTAGCATGGAACCCTGTCTGGGGGACAGGTACACCTGATGGGCAGTATATCGCCTCAGGCGGTCAGGATGGGACTGTGCAGCTGTGGAATGCTACTACAGGAAAGACCGTCTTCATTTACCGTGGTCACACACAAGTAGTGCAAGCTCTGGCGTGGTCGCCCGATGGCAAACGCATTGCCTCTGGCTCCTGGGATACCACCGTACAGGTCTGGGATGCCGTTGGAGGTGCCAGCGTGGCCATTCGTGATGATGATATAGTCGTGCGAGAAAGCAACGGCTTGGCCTCGCTTGGTGGTCATGTCTTGGTTTACCGTGGCCATCAAAGTGTGATAGGCTCTCTAGCCTGGTCGCCTGATGGCACCCACATCGCCTCAGTCAGCAACGACCTGCAGGTTTGGCAAGCCGGATGAGAACTTGGCCATTCAGGTCACTGTAAGGCTTTCACCCTCTTTATCAAAGGCCCTGTAATGTGCGATAGGTATGCTCTCTTTAAGAACAAATGGGGTCGAATCATTCACGGGAAGGATATCCATGTCGCACGGAACCAAGCGCACGGTCCTGCTGTTTGAGCAAGACCCATCACTACGACGTTTGATGGCCCTTGGCTTGCAGTATCGTGGCATGCAGGTCATCGAAGCAACTTCCCCAGTACATCTCCCCGACATCGATATTGAAGAACAGCCACCAGACCTGCTATTACTCGACATCGATGGTGGAGTGAACAGCAATTGGTCCCTCCTGGCAACCATCCAATCACACCCCTCTCTCTCCACCCTGCCCCTTGTCGTGCTCGCCTGGGAAAACGTATTGCTCGGACTTGTAGACACCCATCACTCTGCCACCCACGCTACACCTGCTACACCTGCTACACCTGCTACACCTCCTGCCCAGGCACGCGTGACTTGCTTGACCAAACCGTTCGACGCACGCACCCTGCATGCCACTATCGAAAACCTGCTTCTCGAAAGCGCACCAGCGCTACAAGCAGCAAATGCCGCACTTGCAACCCAGGAGCTACCCCTTCTCGCCCGAACTGCAATTCCCGCTCCCAGCATCTGGCCCGTCATTACCGCCGCCGCATTATTGCTCACAGTCATCGGCCTCATGGTACACATCACCATCACCGTATTGGGCTTACTTATCTTCCTCATTGCCCTGCTAGGCTGGACTTTCGACTGCAGGCCCGAAACCCCGTCATGTAAGCAACTTAGCACGTAGAGTGCATTCAGGCACCTGTAAGGTATGTACATCCGGCTGCAAGTCAAATATCAGGCCCTAGTGTAATAATCAAGCTGGTATCATCTATCTACCGTGCTCCAGGAAGACCTTGGGGCAGTGGAGCTGTAGTATAGTAGGGGCAAGGGCGGTAGGGTAAGGTGGAGTGGGCCCTTACGGTTGCCCTGATGGCCCCAAGACAATAATTATTCTGGCATCATCTATTTGTCAGTAGGAAGAGCTTGAGCGTCAATGACCTCCCCGGAAACGGGGAGGCTTGTGAGAGGAGATCTCTTGCAAGCCAGTGACCAGGCTTGGTCCTGGAGGCAGGCACGCCGAGCACGTGTGCGTCTTGTCTGTCGATGAGAGGACTCCGATGACGAAGAGTGTCCAAGCACCCACCTGTGCGTGCTGCCCCAGCGCACAGCCCTGGTACTGCTTTCTTAAACGTGGTGAGGTTAGCCACCGTGGGAAGCGGATAGGCCGCTCGTCATCAAGAAAGTTCATGGCTGGAAGCTCTATGAAGTGGTGCAGGCAAAAGGACAGACGGGCTATATCGGAGGCAGACGGATCAAGGGAGCATTCGTGATCAAAGATCCTCTGACAAGCAAAACGCTTCTGGAGGTGACGCCCAAGAAACTGGTCCGGAAGAGCCGTCTGAGGCAGGGCTGGATCGTGACGCGTTTTGCTCATGAAAGAGAGAAGGAGGAGCGCGCTTGCTCCCCGGCCTGAAGGCAGAGGTCCCCGCGCGCTGGGTTTATGGAAACTGAAATCATTTCACCCGAACATACACAAACCGAGTACCCAAATGTAGGGGCAATAGCGGTGGCGCGGGATGGAGTGGGCCCTTGCGGAACCCTGTCTGGGGGACAGGTAAGCCCCGGTAGATCTCGCAAGCGCAGTATCATCATTTTCGTCGTGGTCAGTCTGTTGAATGCCGGACTGCTCGCCTTGCTCTGGTCACAACTGGTCACACCCGCACCAGGTTTGAATAACAGCAGTACCGGCAACGCACTCACCAGCACAAATGACCCACTCAAAGGCAAGCCTGCTCCAGATTTCACCCTGGCTGCCCTCGGCACCCATGCTGAACCGCCTATACACCTGGCGAATTTAAGAGGCAAGCCGGTGGTCATCAACTTCTGGGCATCCTGGTGCTCACCCTGTGCAGATGAAGCCCCGCTCTTGCAGGCCGCATGGCAACATGCAGGAACTAAAGGAGTAATCTTCATCGGCATCGATTATCAAGATACGCAGAGCGATGGCCTCAGCTTCTTGCAGAAACAGGGCATCACCTACCCAAGCGCCATTGACGCCAACGGTGCCACCGCCATTAACTATGGCGTCACCGGCACCCCTGAAACCTTCTTTATCGACCGTCGTGGCGTCGTCGTTGCCACCGTAAGAAGCCAGATCACCGCCCAACAATTGCAAACCGACGTCGCCTTGCTTACCCGTTGAGTATAGTAGTGGCGAGGGAGGTGGAATGGTGTGGGGTGGGCCCTTGCGGTCGCCATGTCTGGGAACAGGTATACCCTGGTAAATGGTTTAATACATGTTAGAGATTCGCCTGATCATTCGCGTTGCGCATACTCTGGCCGCCGCCACCTGGGTCGGTGGCAGCATATTCTATCTCATCGTCGTCTTACCCGCGCTGCGTAGTAGCGAGTCAACTCCAGCGGTCTCCGCCCAGATCGCAGCGCTCTTCAGGCGTCTGGTCAACATCTGCATCGGAGTATTGCTGCTCAGCGGCGCATTTATGACCTTTGACCGCCTGACACAAACAACGTTAGGCTTGCCATATCTGGTAGTATTAGGCTTGAAAATAGTGTCAGCACTTGCTATGTTTATACTAGCAATCTATCTTTCACAGAGTAACATTCGGCGGCTGGCAAAACGCTCGACGCGGCTCTCCAAAGCCGCACCGCAGCTCTTGTTAGCCCTGGGCATCTGGGTTTTCTTGCTCGGCGCGTTGCTCAACGGCCTGTTCGAGGCAACCATCGCGCCGCACTAATGGAGGTAGTATCATGCAGTCCGCCTTAACCGTGCCAAAAGAAGAACAGTCGCAGCCACCGTTACAGCGTAAACGGCTGCCACTCAGCTTCATTATCGCCGGACTTGCTATCCTAGGCGCGGTTGCCTATCTCGTCTATGCCAATACGCAGGCCAACGCCGTCTACTACCTCACCGTTTCTGAACTCAAGAACTGTACTACTGCCGCCTGTACCACGCAATCGGTACGTGTGGCAGGCGTCGTGCAAGCGGGATCAATCGTACGCGATGACCAGAAACAAATCGTCAGCTTTGTGATGACCGAAGGCGGACAATCGCTACCCGTCGTCTACAACGGCATCGTACCAGACATCTTTCAGCCTGGTATTACCGTCGTCGTAGAAGGTCACTACACAGGTCACGGCCCATTTCAAGCCCAGACCCTATTAACCAAGTGCCCATCGAAATTCCAAACCGCGACCAAACCGTAGAAGGAACCAACGTGTATTTTTCAGATCTAGGCACCATAGCACTCATCCTTGCCCTGGGATTTGCCATCTACACCGTAATCGTAGCCATCTTGGGTGCAACACGCGCTAGCATCCCGCTAATCGCTAGCACCAGGCGCAGCACCCTCGTCGTTACCTTCTTCCTGCTCACAGCCTCGGCCTCACTCATCATCTCCTTTCTCATTCACGACTTCGGGGTCAGCTACGTACAGCAAGAATCCAATCTGGCCATGCCGTGGTATTTTGTCCTGTCCGCCTTCTATGGGGGACAAGAAGGCTCATTACTCTACTGGGCCTTGATGCTTTCAATCTTCTCCGCGATCTTCGTCTTCACCTCCAGGCGTGCCTCCACGGCGCTTGTGCCATACGTCGTAGCGACACTCATGGCTATTGAAATCTTCTTCCTCATCGTCCTGACCACCGCCAGCAACCCATTCGTGCGCTTACCCGTCACTCCAGCCGATGGCATAGGGCTGAACCCACTCTTGATGGACCCCGGCATGCTGGTACATCCTCCCATGCTGCTCATGGGCTACATGAGTTTCTCTGTCCCTTTCGCCTTTGCCGTCGCCGCCATGATTACCGGCAAACTCGATTCTGACTGGCTGCGCTCGATCCGTCGCTGGACCCTGGCTGCCTGGTCAATTCAGACCACTGGCTTATTGCTAGGAGCCTGGTGGGCCTATCATGTGCTCGGCTGGGGTGGCTACTGGGGTTGGGACCCGGTGGAGAACGCTGCCCTCCTGCCCTGGCTGACCGCGACCGCATTTCTGCACTCAACTATGGTACAGGAGCGACGCGGCATGCTCAAAGTCTGGAACCTCGGACTGGTGATCGCCTCGTTTGCACTCTCCATCTTCGGCACCTTCGAGGTACGCAGCGGCATCATCAGCTCGGTGCATTCGTTTGCCTACTCCGCCGTTGGCCCCTACTTTCTCACCTTTCTTGCCATTATCATCATCTTCAGCATCGGCCTCTTCCTCTTCCGCCTGCCCAGGTTGCACCCCGAGCAAGAGTTTGACTCCGTCATCTCGCGTGAGGGTGTCTTCTTACTCAACAACCTCTTGCTGCTCGGTGTTGCCTTTGCTACCTTCTGGGGAACCATCTTCCCGCTCATCTCTGCCGCACTACGCCGCCAGACGATGACCGTTGGCCCCCCCTTCTATGACCATGTCAATGGCCCAATCCTGATCGTGCTCATTCTCGCTATGGGCGTGGGCCCATTACTCGCCTGGCGGCGCACCTCCACCCGCGTCTTGTGGCGCAACTTGGCCGTGCCGGCAATCGCAGCTGCTGCCTGTGCCATCGTCTTGCCCCTGGCCGGTATCAGCGACATCTGGGCCAACATCAGCTTCGCCGTCTGCTCATTCACCGCCGGTGCCATCATCTACGAATTCTGGCGCGGCATGCGTGTGCGTCACAGCCACGGCGAATCATACTTTCTCGCCTTCAACATGCTCATCGCCCGTTACCGGCGACGCTACGGAGGTTACCTCGTCCACCTTGGCCTGGTCCTGCTTGCCGTCGGTGTGATCGGCTCTCACCTCTTCCAAATAGAACGCGACGCCGTGCTCACCCCAGGGCAACAGCTCAACATTGCCGGCTACCAGTTGACCTACCTCGGCAACATTGCCTATCAAACGCCAGGAGTGGACACCGTGACGGCGCAACTGCAAATCTGGCGCGATGGCAGCTTGCAACGCTATATCTACCCTGGCCGCCAATTCTACCAACATTTCAATAATCAACCAACCAGCTTGATCTCCATCACCACCTTCGGCCTGACCGACGTATACGTCTTCCTTGACAACTGGCAAGGCGCATCCAGTGCCACCATCCGCGTCTTCATCAACCCCCTCGTCCCCCTCGTCTGGCTCGGCGGCCTACTCATGCTCATCGGCGGCATCACCTGCTGGTGGCCCGCACCCGCCGTAGGGGCCCTCAGCGAAGCTTGCGGAGCGCGTTTCAATCCTTCGCGCCCACCGCCGATTTATCGGCCCGCGGGAGAGGTGAGGTACACCCCCACACCCGACGGGACGGATGCCGACGCCGTAGGGGCCGATTTATCGCGCCCATCGCCGATTTATCG
>WNEZ01003635.1_pt1 | contig 21298 bp, 25 predicted proteins | sample 5400521 | NCBI WGS metagenome assembly WNEZ01 (sample SAMN13153339, study PRJNA577476) | soil metagenome | isolation source: 120 cm saprolite under Douglas fir tree site 2 hole 1 replicate 1 | place: USA:California | collected 2015-04-18 | reverse complement strand
TCTTCGTCGTCGACGTTTATCTCGACGTTCCGCCGGAGGATCCCGAGCAGGATGCGGTGTTCGCGCCGCCCTGGAGCACGCTGCCCTGGCATGTGCTCGTGCTGATGGAAGAAGCGGTTTCCCGCGGCTGGGCGGCATTCTCCAAGAGCGAAGCCGCGCGTCGCGGCGTCCCCTGGCTCGATCTCGTCCGCGCCGAGGACGTCAAGACGCGACTCGCCGCGCTGGTCGACCAATTCGAACGGGAGGCATATCGGCCCGAGATCCTGCAGCCGCTCGTGAGCGCCGAGGACGCACGCAAGCGCTGGACGGCGCTATCGGCATTCTACCGCGAGCACCGTCATTTCCTGGTGACCAACGGGCCCTATCGACTCAAGAGCTGGTCGGGCGGGCGCGCGACGCTCGAAGCGTTTCGGGATCTGAGTTATCCGCTGGGGGTGGGTTCTTACGATGTGTACGCGACTCCACGCCGAGGTTATGTCGTCAAGGCCGAGCGCGAGAACGGCGGATTGCGCATCTCGGCCGAGATCGAGACCGTGATGAAGTTCATGCGCGATTACCGCATCGTGCGGCAGCCACTGACTGCTGTAGACCCCATCTTGGTCAAGCGCGCCGCGCCCGAATGCCGTTACGTGGTGATCGACTCTGAAAGCCGCGTCGCGCTCGCCGGCGTCGTGCGCCCGCAGGAGGATCTGACGTTTGCAGTCGCGCTCGACGGCAAGCTGCCGGCCGGGAAATACACGGTCATGGCCCAGATTCTGGTCAACAACAACGCGATAAATGGGCAGATCGAGCGAATTCCGGTAGTGGTCGGCGGCGGGCGCTAGATCGGCCGCCACCAACAATCATTAGGCGCGAATGTCCGGATTGGGTCGTGAAAATTCCTAAGCTCGGTCGATTTTGATCTATCGGAGATAGACCATTCTACGGCCCCGCGCTCGCGAGGTTTTCACACAGGCAGGGTCAATCGCGTCATTTAATGCGCGTGGTGAATACGTCCGTTCCACCCCGATGACCAGACATTGCCGTCGCTGAACGGTTCTTCCGAGAAGTGCCAGATTCAGACATCGGTCCGCTGCACTCAACCGGGTCGTCGCCGCCACGGCGAGGATGCATGAGCTACCCCAGTTCAAAACCGATAGTTGAAACCAACTCGTGTCGCACTACTGAAAGCCCGTTCGGCCCCATCTTTCGGTAGCCGCGAAGAGCGATGCACGAACCCGCGCAGCACCGGATACAAGACGCACGGCGGCCGCGGCATTGTGGTGTGCGAACGTTGGCGATCCAGTTTCGACAACTTTGTTGCTGACATAGGGGTGCGGCCCTCAGCTTGGCATGTTCTGTCCCGCCGCGATCTGAACAGGAACTTTGAAGCCGCTAATTGCAGATGGGTATCGAAATGGGCAGGGGCTTCGAACGTTGCCCCGGAGAGTAAGCCGGCGCGTCGATTTCGACGCGCGCACGTATCAAATGCGCCCACTACGGAACAGATGTTTGACGATAAATTCAGAACTGAGTTTGGGTCGTTGTGGTGGGAGATTCTATATGGGAAGAAGATTGTCACGATCCGGCAAATCAAGGCAGCACGCGCGTTATTGATGTGGACACAGGCTGACTTAGCTAGTGCGTCCGGCCTATCCAAAGGAACAATCTCCCGTCTGGAGGCGGCGGATGGCTGTTTAACAACTCGCTTGGAGGCGAGTAGGAAGCTTTGCGGAGTCCTCGAGGCAGCCGGTGTCGAGTTTATTGACGAAAAAGGTAGCGGTCAGGGCGTCCGGTTGAGAAGACCCAAGCAAACGGGCAAATAGGACGGCGGCTTTGTGCACTGCAACCGGTGTTGCAGAATCGTCACGCGGCCCAGATTTCCGCGATAAACCGCCTCTTGGATGCTTCGACGCGTTGCAAATGCACTAGGGTTGAGCATGATGCTGGGGGCATCATGCGGAACATGCCTGCGATTCGGCCCTGGGGACAGCACCTGACGCCCAACGTTTTGGGCGCTCGCGCGATGGGGGCATTGATGAAGAAGAAATATCTGGCGGGGGTTGCGTCCGCTGCGCTCAGTCTCGCCATGATCTCGTCCGGCGCATGGGCGGACCCTGCGCTGGACGCAGTGATGAAGCGCCTCGATGCGCTGGAGAAGAGCAACACGCGTTTGGAGAAGGAGAACGCTGAACTCCGCGAGCGCGTTCAGAGCGTCGAAGGCAAGGGCATGGCGGCACGCGCTCCCGCGGCGGCGCCCGCTCCGGCCGCGACCGATCCAACGAAATTCAAAGGCAACCCGGTGCTGCATGGCGCAGTGGCCACCTCGCCGGCCCCGGCGCCGGTGCTCACGATCGGCGGCAAGGCCATCGTCACCAAGGCGAGCCCGATGGGCGCGCTGATCGACAACACCACGGTCACGATCTACGGCCATGTCGACGTGTCGGTCGACCTTTGGAACAGCGATGTGTTCGACCAGGGGACCAAATGGGGCGTCGCGAGCAACCTTTCCTCTTTCGGAATACGTGCTCGTCACAATCTCGCGCCTTATGGCTATCCGGGGTTTGCTGTCGTTATGCAGTACGAGACCTTGGTCGAGGTCTCGGCTACTCCGACGGAGCGGGCGTCTTTCGGATCGCGCGACAGCTTCGTCGGGATGGAGAGCCCTTGGGGCGCCATCAAGGCCGGCAAGAGCGACACGCCCTACAAGCGGGCGACGTCGGTGTTCGATCCATTTTCCGCGACGCTCGGCGACTACAACTCGATCATGGGCAACACCGGCGGCGACAACCGGGCCGAATTCGATTGGCGAGCGCCGCACGCGATCTGGTACGAATCGCCGATCTGGATGGGTTTGCAGTTCAGCGCAATGGTCTCCCCGGGCCAGAACTTTGCCCAGGACAACAGCGACTTCGCTTTTGGCGAATTCAATTGCACCGGCAGCACGCCGCGGGCCAGCGGTAGCGGATTCCCGCAAACCGGTCTTATCGGCCAGGGGCAGTGCACCGATGGCTCTTATGGCAACCTCTACAGCGGTGCCTTGACCCACAAGAACGGTCCATGGACGTTCATGGCAGCGGGCGAGCTTCACGAGAAAGTCAATCGCACCGGCGACGAATCGGGGTTAGGTCCCCCTGGCAACCAACTTCCCAACGGCGAATTGGTCGTCACAGGCGTTCACAACGAATGGGCGGCAAAGGTCGGCGGCGGCTACCGGTTTACCGATCCGTGGGGGCCCTTGCAGCTCTACGCCTTCTACGAATGGCTGCGGCGGGAAAACGCCCCGGGTCTCTTCAACGAACGTTCGCGGGACGGCGTGTTTGCAAGCTTGACACAGTCCGTCGGCGAGCATTGGTCATTCAGCGCAGCATACGCCCACGCCTTCAAAACACCGGGCAACCCGGCATGCTTGAGCTTGAACAATCCCAATGCTGGTGTTCCTTGTATTGATGCGACGGGGGCCGTCGATACGAGTGGCCAATTCCAGGCCAATCTGTTCGACGATTCGGCGAGTATGTATGCGGTCGGCACCAAATACAGGTTCAACCAATGGGCAAGCTGGTATCTGGTCGGCGCTCTACTCAAGAACGAGCCCGGCGCGCACTATTGTCTCGGGGCGAGCGGCCACGGCTATCAGGTCTGTAGCCGGGATGCCGCCAACGACACGATCGGCGGGGCGACCATCAAGGCCATCACGACCGGCCTGACCTTCGACTTCTGATTTGACGGCTGGGGCGATCAAGGACAGGCTCGGCCGACGAGCCTGTCTTTCTTGATGCTGAGCCGCCTCTAGTCCACTCAATTCTCTTGCGCGCCGGTTCCAGATCCGGAAGCTTCAGCCGCCCAGATGCCGAAGAGCTTGCGCCATGATCGACATGTATCCGCCCGCGGAATACTATCAGTTGACGCAGGCCGAGGTGCAGCCGGAGGCGCATGAGGTCAAGAAGCTTGACATATCGAGATATCTTCCGCCCACGGCAGTGTCTGCGACGATCATCGTGACGGTCACGCCTCCCACGGGCGCGGTCATGATCTACTCGCCGGGCCGCGAAAGCGCGCCGGCCCTGTTCAAAGGCCCGAAATCGGTCGGCGAGATTCGGATTGACGGCCCGTTCGTTTACGTTGAGCTGCTGGACGGCGCGACCGATTACCGAATCCAATATTTGAATTGGCGCGAACCTTAGCTGCGCCCATCTATCACCGGCCGCGGCCGACACATGGCCTTGAGGGATTTCGCAAGAATGGTTCCACGGAATGCTCCCCTTGGTGCCAACCTGAGACAAAGTTTCGGACGATATCGAGAAAGCTGGTGAGAGATAAGACTTCCCCGACGCGCTATCTCCGCCTATTGCGGGACGCTGCTGCTATCCGCAATCGTTCCATTGCATCCCTATACGCCTTACTAAGCTCATCACGGCGCTGGTGTAGCGTGTCCGCCTCGGCCAACAGTGCGGCAGATTCTGCCTGAAATTTCTCTTCGGTAATCTTTCGTTCTTTCACCTGATCGATCAGGCGTCGGAGCGCCTCATTATTTCGACTAAATGCCTCAGAGTTCTCGATGAGTCCTGTCATCAATTGTTCAAGGGGCAGTCTCAAACTTGGCGTCATAGTTCAAGCTCGGCCGTGCTGCTCGTCGCGTATTTGGATCATATGAGCGGCATCGAATCCACCTCTCCGTTTCCACGCCAGAGAGACCTGTCCCCGCAAAGCTCGGGACGGCCGCTTCATCGGGCCGTCCGGCATCATGTCCATGGTCTGTCGCCTCGGCTGATCCGCTCCCGCATCTCGGCTTGGAATGCCGGCGGGCCGAAGGCATGCCAGTCCTCGAAAATCCGATAGAGCAGCAGCCGCTTGCGCGCGGCTGCGAATTGCTTGAGCCAATCGAGCGCCTTGGTCCTCGGCCGGTCCCCAATCGGGACTGCGACATCGACCGGCAGGCCTCGCCAAGTGAAGTTGCTCGCGAGCAGGATCAGGTTCGCCTTGTCGGGCCGCATCCATTCCGGCAAAGGACTGCTTCCAACCAACCATCCGCAGATGAACTCGCGGCAGGGATCCTGCGGTCGCGTCGAGTAGATGGTGCAACAGTGGCCGGAGCTGAACGGGCATGGCTTTCCGCGATCGACTTGGTGACCGTAGACTTCGATCTTGAGCCAGCCGTCGCAGCATGCGGTGCAGGTGCCGCACTGCCTTCGACTTCCACTGCCAAGCGCATTGCCTTGCATCGATGTGGCTCAAGTACATGGAGGTACATAGGGATTGTCGGATCGGCGGCACGAACGCTGGCTAGCCGAGGACACGTGAGCAGAGTACCAGCCCGCCACCGAAGATCGAAGAGCTTGCATTGTCAAACAGGTTCGGACCACAACCAGGCACAAACCCTGAACAACAGACCGTAAAGCCAAACCCTTCGACAAACAGACCGTCGGCTCAGACGAGCCAATAGTCGGCTCAGGCCCATTAAGCCGGGATTCGGCAGGGGCGCTCGCCGTGCTCTCGCTCCGCACCTCCCTTCCCGGCGGCACTCGCCGTGAAAACAGGTCGATTAGAACGGGCAGTATGACCAGAATGAGCAGCGGAGCCAGCGTGATGCAGCTGACCACGACGAGCGCGAGCGGCTTTTGCACCCGCGAACCGATCCCTGTAGAGATCGCGGCCGGCAGGCGTGTGAGGCGATGTGTCAGGACGGACGAGACAGCGTCCCGACCGGCTTGAGTGTCGCGCCGTGCTCGGGCCCGTCAAGGCGTGGCCTGGCAACGCCGAAGCGTGAGGCAGAGAAGCGCGACGGCCAGCCTTGCCGGCCCTTGCGCGCGGCGCCTGGGAGCCGTTTGGTGTGTTGAGCACGTTTCTGTTCGACGCCGGCTTCGGTCGGCAAACAACGTGCTTACACCCGCCGTTCCGAAGCCGCGGAATTCCTAGTCGCCGCATGTCATGGTTCTATGACGGAAAGGCGACGGTTTGATGACGGCGCAGGCCACGGATTTCCAAGTGTTTTTTCGCCGGGCTCGGGATCGAGAATACCCTCGCTACTGCGTCCCATCACGATCAAATGCCAGGCCTACCAGTGATGAGCCGTCGCACCAGCCGACGATCGGCTGCACGGTCGACAGCGCATACAACAGCCAATGCACGCCGTAACCGGCCCGTCGATAGAACGCGGGAATTTCGGCGGGAAGCGGCGCTGGACGATGGGTCGCCCGATAGGCCAGACGAAAATACACGATTGCCGCCAGCGTGATGCCGCGCGAGGGGCGTATACGCGATTGCAGCACCGCTAAAGCTGCGGCATCAGCTCGGCTTACCGCGTCGCCCCCAATTGTGTACCCGATGCCATCTGCTCGTCCAATCAGGGCCTCCGCAAATGATCGACACGATATCCGGCCGGCGCCGATGCCCAGAAGACCGAACCATGTAGTGCCTTATTCCCGCCGACCGGCGCTAGCGGGAGGGTTAAAATCGGCCAGTACCACGGGCTGGATTGCGTGCGCGGGATCGATCCGGGTGTTCCCGTCCGTTCCGACATGCTCCGCCAACCGCACCCAGCCCGAAACATTTCGAGCTTTGCCAATTTCGTCTCCGGATTCGAAATGCCATCCGAGATCAAGAAGCACTGCAAGCCTCTTTCGCGGTACTTTTCTGCCAAACTCATGTGCTGTCCGATCTGGCCTTTGTTTCAGGCGCAGCGGACGTTCGAATAGTCGTAATGTATTAGAGTTGATGTTGTCTGCACGGTCCTTGTGTGAATTGGATCACAATATTTCAGGAGAGCCGAAGCAGAGACCACCAGTGCTTCAAAAAAGCGTGAATGAGTGTTTGATCCTGCTGCGATCAGGAATAACCGCCCGCATCATTGGGTCTCCTTGGCATCGACGGATTTCAAGGAGAATAACAATGTTCAGCAAACTTCGCGTCATTGTCGCGGTTGCGCTGATGTTCGGCTCGGCCTCGACGGTTCTTGCGGCGAGCAACGGCAGAGCCATGCACCGCCATCAGCGTATCGAGCGCATGGCCCCGCCGACCTTCGAAAGCCGTGGTGCCGAAGTCACCCCGCTCCCGAATTGGGGTTTCGGATGCGATCCCGACTTCGGGCCTAATGGCTATAATCCGTGCAACCCGGCGGGCTACTGAGATCGAAGAGTAGCGCACTTCGTGGATACATATACCGGCCGCGATGTCGAACGCGTGCCGAGAGATCGGCAGTTCATCCGGGTATATCGTGAGCTCGAATGCGCGCCTCTCAGAGGAATTCGGTACTACCGCCGTGCTGACCGTCACCGTGCAAGCGCTTCATCAAGTTCGCCCCCAGAGTTGCGGGACCACACCATTCGCCTCGAAACATAGCACATCTGTGCATAGCGGTAGGGGATGTTAGGACGGGGTCAGAGGGCAATGACTGCAGCACTTGTTCCAGCCCGAATGTCGCATATGGGTCAAACTCGGAAGTAATTTTCCATTTTGAAGATGTCCGCTTCGATACCGAATCCGGAAGTCCCCGTCCGCCAGCGCCCAGCTCAAATGCCACCATCTCACCCTCAGACCGTTTCACCCTCCCGTCACCTCGCGCGCCGCGGCTTTAGGGTCTAACAGTCCATCTCGAACTTCACCAACGGGCCTTCAATTCGTCGGGGCGGACTTGAGGATCTCCCGAGAGAGCTTTTCGTCGTTCACCGCTCGGGCAATCGACACGGCGCCGACCAGCGTGGACAACGCGGCGATTGCCTTAATCCTTCTTGATCTCTGCTTGTCGTCCGCGATCAGATCTTGCGCCGCCTTGTGATTGCAGGCGGTCGAGAGATTGATGGTTAGCTCGAACTTCGTTGGCTGCTGAACGGCAAGAGCTGAGGCTTGGCTCTCTTGAAGATGTGATTCGAGAAGCACTGGTTTTCCTGAACATTCGTTCAGATACCTCCGGCGATCTATCTAATTAGATACCTCCTACCTAATTGGATACCTCTGGCGATCTGTCTAATTCGTGATTTCAACGTCGTAACCGTCGTCCGCTCTTGGATTTACGTGCTGAAAAAGGGTTGAAATGCGGAAGCATGGAACCGGTTCCCGCAATCCGGGTTGGTACTGGGACCAGTGACACCTCGAGGGCGATCCCATGCGAAACACAATGATCGGCCGCTGCGCGCTTGCCTTGTTGGGAAGCGTGGCCGCCGTCGCCATCGTCAGCGCCGCATCGCTGATCGATGGTTCCATGACCCCGGCTCCGGCCCAGGCGGAAACCCGCACTTCCGTCTCGGTCGATTTTCACGCCGTGCTCGATCCGCACGGGCGATGGGAGCGGCATTCCCGATGGGGCGAGGTGTGGCTGCCCGCACACCGGCCGCGTGATTGGCGGCCCTACACCGACGGACACTGGGCGTACACCGAGGAATGGGGCTGGTACTGGATCTCGGCGCAAGACGAGGAGGATTGGGGCTGGGTCGCGTTCCATTACGGCCGCTGGGTGTTCGATCCCGACCTGGGCTGGGTCTGGATCCCGCGGAACGAATGGGGTCCCGGCTGGGTCGATTGGCGTCGCGGCGGGCAGCGTGTCGGCTGGGCCCCGCTGCCGCCCGACGAGATCCTGGTCGACGTCGAGCTGCGGCCGCAGGTGTGGATCTTCGTTCGTGATCGCGATTTCATAGCGCCGCGGGTCGTCGATGTGATCTTGCCGCCGCGCGAATACGACGTGTTCATCCGCGAAACCGTGGTCGTGAACCGGACTATCGTGGGGGAGCGCGAGCGCATTGCAATCAATCCCGGGATCGAGCCGGAGTTCATTGCGGCGGCGGTCGGCCGTCCGCTGGTGCCGGTTGAGGTTCGGCCGCCTGTGCTCGTAGGCACGGTCGGCGTGTCAAACGCCGTCGAGGTGCGCGCGACGGAGCGGCAGCGCGTGCAGGTCTCGGTCACCGAGAAGCGGCAAGCATCCATTCAGCCCGCGCAAAACATTCCACCGCCGACGCCGCTGCCCGCCGGCGAGAAGGGCCGGCTTGGGGAGCATCCGCCGACTGCCGCCCGCGAGGCGCAGCAGCCGGGCACGGTGGCACCCGGCACCGCGCAGCAACCGCAGCGACCCGGCGCGCCTGCCGACACGCGGCGTGAGCAGCCGGGTGCACCAGGTGCAGCGGAACGAGCTCAACCGCCCGGCACACCGAGCACGGCGCAGCAGCCACCACGGCCGGGTGCGCCAAGCACCGCGCAGCAGCCGCATCAGCCCGGTACGCCGAGCACCGCACAAGAGCGTAAGCCGCCAAGTGGTCCGGAACAGCGACGGCCGAGCGCGGAACGCGGGCCCGGTGAAGCGCCGGAACAGCGAGGTCAGGCTCAGCGGGGTCGCGAGTCGCGCGGCCAGCAGGCACCCACGACTTCGCAGGGGCGGCCGGAGGAGCGCGGTGCTTCGCCAGAGCATGGAGGCCGCGCCGAGCAGCGGCGACCCCCGAGCCCGCCTGAGGAGCGCGGCGGCCCCGCTAAGGAGCGCCCCGGTCTGCCGCCTCAGGTCGAGCAACGCCGTGCTCCAAGCTCGCAAGAGCGCGGTGGTCGCGCCGAGGAGCGTCGCGGGCCGCCGCCTCAGGCCGAGCAACGCGGAGGTCCAAGCCCGCAAGAGCGCGGTGGTCGCGCTGAGGAGCGCCGGGGTCCGAGTGCGGCCGAGCAGCAGCGTGGCGGCCGCGGGCCCGCCGCGGAACAACGTAGTGGCGCTATGCGCGAGCAAGGCGGCGCCATGCGCGAGCAACGGCCGACGTCTAGCACGCAGAGTCGCGGCGAGGATCGCCGCGGACCCGGCATGGCGCAGGAGCCCGGCCGCGGCGCGACGAGGGGACCAGGCGCCGAACCGTCGCAGCAACGTGGCGAGCCGCGCGGCGGCGCCGTACAATCGCATGGTCCTGGCGCGGGCGAACGGCAGCAGTAGCTCGCTGCGTAACGACTTCTCGCGAATCGAGATGGCGTGGATGTGACCCATCCACCCGTTTGTAACCCCGTTTCAATCGGGGCCATCCCCCATTAAACCGACTTGCCAAGTCTACGAAAGCCGTCGGTCGGACTGGCGACATCACAAAGGCCGTTGCCGAAGGTCTGCATAACAGCTGGCGTGCGCTCGGACACGATCCGGTTTTTAGTTCAAGGGCCGCTTTTCAAGTAAGTGAATTCTTTCTTCACTAATCCTTAAACACCCACATGCATACGTTGACCCGGCAATCTCCGACGGAGGCGAACATGAATAGAGCGGCGGTATTGTCGATGTGTGCGATCATCGTCAGCGCGTCGGTTGTGCCAACCCACGCTCGAGCCGACGGCGGAAGGATCACCGCTGGTGTGCTTGGCGGTCTCGCTGCCGGAACCATTATTGGAGCGGCGATGGCACCGCGCTATTACTACGTGCCGGCTCCAGTCTATGTTGCGCCCGAGCCAGTTTATGCCGCGCCTTCCTGCTACTGGACTTGGGGAGAGCCGGCCTGGGACGGCTATCGTTGGGTTCGGTCGCGCGTCCAGGTTTGCGACTAATCCGAGCGCCGCCGTGATTTTGCGTAATTCGCCCGCACATTGCACCACCAGACCATAGCACTCCGAGAACATGTCAGGCTGCCGACCTGAGCACCATAACAACACCAAACCATTGCATCCTGGTTCACTTCATGTGCTCCGGGCGTCCGTAGGGTTTAGGGGTGGTGGTGCTTTGCCCTGCCCCGTCGCCAAGCTGGGTTACCTCGCGAGGTAACCCAGCTGGTCGGCTAAAATTCAACTTTCAACAGGGCAGACCACCGATAACGTCACGCCGCGCGGATTACAGCGGGATATATTCGACCCAGGTATCGGTCACGATCACGTCCGCGGCTGGATACCAATAGCAGTACACGTCCAAACCGGTATCGAAGCAGTAGCCGTAATAATAAGTTTCGACCACCTGTGCGAACTGAACTTCGTCGTTGGCAGCAAGTTGAATGTTCCCAAACTCAGCCATCTTCTTCTTGGATTTCACTTTTTGGACGGGCAGGCTCTCAGCGCTCATATTCACAACTTTTTTGTTGCTCACTTCCGCTGTCACCGTGGCGTTCCCTGCCTTGCCGATCTCGTGCTTCCCGTTTTGATTCAGCTTCGCCCCGAGCAGATTGTGGCCGTTGTTGTGGTGTTGGTTCTTGGCAAAAGCAACTCCCCCGACTACCGCAAGGCCAAAAGTAACGACGAGGCTTAATAGGGCGCGGCGATTGAGCATGTAGTAAGTCTCCCTGTAGGTATGGGTGCGGCCGAAATTGTTCTGATCAACGTGGCGTCATCATGGCGGCTCGGAACGCCGTCATCGTGAGCGGCTTACCTGTCGTTCACTGGGCTATGGCGGTCCTGGGACAGGCATCGCATCATCATACCACTACATCACGAAATCCACTCCACCCCGTCGCTTCATGTGCTCGGGCGTTCGTAAGCCTGAGGAAAAGGTTGCAGTGATCACGCTCGAAGAAAGGGCCATGCTGCCTTAATGATGGCCGGACTGGCCCCCCGCGCTGTAATCCCGCTTCGCAATGGCAGTGGACTCAGAATGCGTAACGGGCGGCAAAGTGAAACACCAACACCAGCGCGGCCGCTGCGCCGGCGAGTACACCCAGGCGGCGCTCAATGAAATCGCGGATCAGCTCACCATAGCGCGCCAGTGCCCAGGCCACTGCGAAAAAGCGAGCACCTCGTGCGGCGACACAGGAGGCAATGAATAGCCACAGATTGGTCCCAACTGCACCGGAACGGATGGTCACCACCTTAATCGGCGGCATATGCGCGAAACCCGAGGTTATCAACACCAGCAATACGGCATCCCTGCTCGCAGCGACCGGAGCTGCTCAAAAATGTGGAGCTTGCCGTAAAAGGCGAGGATCGGCTTTGCGATCTCCTCATAGGCATAATGGCCGAGGTAATAGCCCGCGATGCCGCCGAAGGTCGAAGCAAGGGTGGCCGTCAGCGCGTACCGGTAGGCCCTCGCCGGTCTTGCGAGTGCCATCGGCACAAATAGGACATCGGCGGGAATAAGGAAAACGGAGCTTTCGATGAAGGCAATGGTGGCGAGCCACACCTCGGCTGCGGGGGCTGCTGCCTTCTGTAGCGTCCAATCGTAGATCCTGCGAAGTGCCAAGGATCTTCCTCAAGGTGACACGCCGCGTCCGGCGACGGGGGCTATTCGCTACCGACCGGATCCAAACGGCCGCCGGTGAGTCATCGCAGCGTGGAAACGGCATTCTGCCGCGGACAATCGACCCCAGATACGGGCAGGCGCAAAAGACAGGGGCCTGACCGGGCCCCAGTTGAAGATAGAAGAATGGCCAACCACACGCCGAGGGAGGGAATGGGTAGCCGGTCATTAAAAAGGTGACCGCGGATTGTGACGCCAGATGGGCCGACAGGCCCCCCTGGCGAGTCCGCTGGTGGCGTTCTCAGTTCAGGGCACCCTGACACACAGCCCAGGCCCGCACGATCGCCGTCCTTGGAGTCTCCGCACAGGCGCAAGAGGCATCTTGCTGCCGGACAATCGACCCAGATCCGGAGCCGGTCTCGTAGAGCGGCTCGCTTAGACATGGGGTTGCCTTCCGCAGCCTACGAAGTGGCTACGGCTTGCTGAGGCACGCCCGCTTCGACAGGCGCCCACCCGGCCGTGCTACGGCACCAAGCGATGCGGCAGGAGCGCGCGGCCTGATGCTTTAGGCGCATTGGTGGTACACTGATTGCGTAACTCGGGGGGAGGAAAGTACGAAGCAGCATGGGCTCGGGCTTAAACCGGCGACACCGGCGGCCGAGTCCATTCTGAAACCAAGGAGGTGGTTCGATGATTCGGTCCTATCTTCCGCGATGGAAGTTCACTGACAGCTGCGGTCATCCACAAGCGGCCGGCACAATCCACCTTGGCTGCGCGCATACGGCGCATGCGCGCACGACGCGGCGCGATCTCCTCAAGGCCGGGGTTGCGATCGCCGGCGCCGCCGGCCTCGCGACGATCCTCGATCCGCGCGAGGTATTCTCGCAGGTCCGCGTGTTCCCGCCGCCGCCACCCGCGGTGAGCCCGATCTTGGGCCTCTACGACACCCACGTACACTCCGCGCCCGACGTGTTCGGCCGCTCGCTCGACGACGAGGAGATGGCGGCGAGCACCTCGAGGGCCTGAAAGTGTTCGGCGGCATCGTGCTCAATTCCGCGGTCGGCGGCATCAATCCGGACGCGGTCAACTGGATGTGGCGCATGCAGGGCGGCTACGGCCGCGTCGTCTGGTTCCCGACGTTCGATGCCGACAACCACGTCAAGCATTTCAAGGATGCGCCCGAAGGCATCAAGGTGCTCGACGCCGACGGCAAGGTGCTTCCAGCGGTGCGCGACGTTCTCAAAATCGCCGCCGAGCAAAAGCTCGTCGTGCATACAGGCCACCTCTCGCCCACCGAGGCGCTCGCCGTCGTCGAGGCCGGCCGCGACATGGGGGTCGAGCGCCTCGTGATCACCCATGCCCAGTTCGAAGTCGTCAACATGAACTTCGACCAGATGAAGAAGGCCGCCTCGATGGGGGCCAAGCTCGAGCTCTGCGCGATGGGGACGATCATGGGACCCGCCGCGCATCTCGCTTGGATGCGCCACTGGCGGCAGGTGAAGGTCGAGGAAACCGCGGCCGCGATCAAGGAGGTGGGTCCACAGAACTTCGTGCTGGCGACGGATCTGGGTCAGACCGGCAACCCGAGCCCGCCGGACGGGCTGCAGCTCTTCGTCACCGACCTCGTGAAGGCCGGGGTCGGCAAGGACCAAGTCGTCACCATGGGCCGCGAGGTGACAGGCAAGCTGCTGATGGGCTGAGCGGCGCGCGCAGGAGACAGCCCCGGTCCCACGGAGGAAGGCATTGGTTGCGGCCGATCCGTTTTTCGATGATCGGCGCGCTCAACTTGTTGCGCTGGCGGCCCGCCACCGTGTGTCCGTTTCTTATGTTCGGCGCGACTTCGTCGCGGCCGGCGGACTAATAAGTTACGGCCGCGTTTCGTCAGGCAGGCATCTACACGGGCCGGATTCTTAAGGGCGAGAAGCCAAACGATCTGCCGGTCCTAGAGCTGACCAAATTCGAGCTGGTCATTAACCTCAAGACCGCCAAGGTGCTCGGTCTCGAAATTCCGCCGACGCTGCTGGCTCGAGCCGACGAGGTGATCGAATAAACGTATTGCCGCATGTCCGCATGGGGTCAGACTCGGCCCTTTGGCAGGGTCGGCCGCGTGACCGCTCTTGCCTCGTAAGCTGACCTGAATTCATAGTCACCGCATGTCGCGGGAGTGCTATGAGCGGACTCATGCAACGCAGCAAACGACGCGCACGAGCTACAATGCTTCACGGCGATCGACGGCAAACCGGTGGCGCTGGCGCGCAGGCCAAGGCGACGAGTGGTTCTGGATAGGCGCAGCGCCATTGTTTCCTCCAAACCCGCAGTGACCGTATGTGCTGTGACGATGCTGGGCAGAAAGCCGGAAAAGGTGTAATTTGTCTAAAAACTGCATCTGCGGAACACTTGCACCCCATTATCCACGGGAGGAAATCATGTTCAATCGAACGACGACCGCTCTCGTTCTTGCCGCGTCATTGTCGCTACTTTTACCAAGCGAGCGTGCATCTGCCGATGCGATACAGGGACAATTTGTCCTTGTCGTCGAGCTTGAAATTGATCCTTCTCAACTGGAACCGTTCAAAGCTGCGATCAAAGAGAACGGAGAGACCGCTGTCCGCGTCGAACCTGGATGTCGGGGGTTCAGTGCGGTCTTCGAAAAGGACAATCCCACACGGGTGCGGTTATTCGAAATCTACGAGAATGCCGACGCGTTCAAGGCTCATTTGGAGACGCCGCACTTCAAGAAGTATGCGGAGACAACGAAGGACATGGTCAAGTCGCGCAAGCGAATCGATAACATCCCGATTACGCTCAATGTGAAGGGGAAGTAACCTCCCAATGTCCGGATCGGGTCAAACTGGGACCATCGGACCACGTCACCGGCACGGCTGCTTTACCCCAGTAAGCGGTCATTCCAACGACCCAGTTGATGGTCTCTTCAGTGCCATAAACGGCAGTCAGCCAAGCTTCACTCGATCACCTCGTCGGCGCGGGCGAGCAACGAGAACGCACGCTGCGCAGGTTGGAACGTCAGCTCTTCGTTGCAGGAGAGCCACTGTCTTCGATCAGCCCTCTTTCGAGCAGTCGCGCGGCACAATGTTCATCTTGGCGGCGTACTTGGCCGAAAGTTCTTTGACGTCACCGTCTCGTCCGCGGTATACCAGCCGGAAATCACTTTCCACGCGCTGCCGTCCCACTGCTGAATGCGTGCAGTCCTGGCGCCCTCGTGATCGGCGCAGGAAACCTTCACAGGCCTCATCATGCCCTCAAACCCGAGTTCTTTGAGGCGCGCCTCGTTAAGGTCGAGATTCTCGAGCCCCCAACGCACTTGCTCTCCCGTCAGCGGAATCTTGCCGAACTTCTCCTGGGCTTTGCGAATCCCCTCCACTCCGAGCATCGCTCCGATAAGCCCTCGATTGTAGAGGATCTCTCCGATCTCCTCCGCTTTGGCCAACCCCTTGCCCTTGGCATAGACGTACCGTTGAATATCGGCATGCACCGTGAACTTGCCGGAGCCGTGCTGGAGCATCAGGGCCTTGTAGCCCCTCGCGTCATCACCGGCCGGCCTCACGTCGGCCTCCGAACCGGACCACCACACGCCGATTATCTTGTCGCGAGGATAGCCCACCGCCGCGGCCTGCTTAATCGCGGCGCTGTTCATCACACCCCAGCCCCAAAGCAGCACGTAATCCTGTTTGTCCTGACGAATGGCTTGCCATTGCGGTTCCTGTTCGAGGCCGGGATGGGGCACCGGGATCGACCTGAACTCGAAGCCGTGCTTCTGGGCGAGCGCCAGCAGCGCGGGAATTGGCTCCTTGCCGTATGGGCTGTCATGAAACAGCAAGGCGATTCTCTTGCCCTTGAGCTTGTCGACGCCGCCAATCTCTTTCGCGATGTGCTGGATCGCAATATCTGCGGCCGACCAATAGGTCCCGAGCAGCGGAAAATTCCACATGAACACGGAGCCGTCCTTCGAGGCGGCGCGTCCATAGCCTGGCGTCAGGAGGGGGATCTTGTCGGCGTTCGCCCTATCCGTAAGTACGGCGGCCACACCCGTTGAAAAGGGATCGATGAACGCCGGGCCGGTTGGGCCCTTGCCCTTGAGGCGCTCGTAGCATTCCAGACCCCTATCGGTCGCGTAACCGGTCTCGCACTCCTCGAACACGATCTTGATGCCGTTGATGCCGCCGTCCCTCTCATTGACGAGCCTGTAATAATCGACCCGGCCGTTAGCATAAGGCGCCCCGCTCACCGCGTAGGCGCCCGTCCGATACACGAGGCCAGGTATGAACTGCTCGTTCTGCGCCGAGCCTGGCGCGACCATGGCAAGCGCCCAAAGTGCGGCAGCCCACGACCGGTGAATGTTTCGAGCCATTTGCTTTCTCCATGCTCTCTGGCCACTGACCCTGTGGGATGGGGGCAGCCAACGCGAGGTTCCATTGTCGGTATGCATCTCAGTCGATGACCTCGTTGGCGCGGAGAAGTACGGAAGGCGGAACCGTCAGTCCGAGCTCCCTTGCTGCTTTGAGGTTCACGATAAGATCGAATTTTGTCGCCTGCTCAATCGGAAGATCGCGCGGTTTGGCGCCCCTGAGTAAGCGGTCGACATACGAGGCCGCGCGGTGCTGCAAATGAGCGTTATCAGCCGCGTAGGTCAGGAGCAGCGCAGTCTGAGTGTCGCCGCGCCAGGATGCAGCGGCCGGTATGCCGCGCGCCAACGCCATGGCCGCGATCATGTTGCAGGTTCCGCCCAGCGCGCCCGTGTCGACGATCAGGAGCCCGTTTGCTTTCTTCGCGAGGGCTTCGGCGAAAGCTTTCTCGACGTCGCCGCTCCCCTTGGTCTGGATCCAAAGCGCCTCGATGCCGAGTGCATGCGCAATCGACTCAAGGGCATAGTAGGTCTCGCCGTAGTAGTAAAAGATGGCAAGCCGCGACACGTCCGGCACCATCTCCTTCAGAATCTCGACCTGCTTGGCGTCGATTTCGGTTTGTTGCAGAGCCAGACCGGTGATGTTGCCGCTTGGCCGGGACAGACTGGCGACGAATTCATAGGGATCGTCGACCGGTGCCATCACGACCGGTATGGTCGCGGTCGCTTCCTGGGCGGCCCTGGTCGCCGCCCGCCCGTTGGCGACGATCACATCCGCCTGCTGTCGGACGAGTTCTCGTGCGAGCGCGCGCAGTTCCGCGTTGTCCTGAGCCGAGCGCGCATCGACCCGTATCGAGCGCCCTTCAACATAGTCGAGCTCGCGAAGTCCGGCGTGGAACGCGTCAAGCGAAGGGTCCGAGCCGGGGGCGGACGATAGCCAGCCGAGGAAGGGGACTTTGTGGCCTTGCGCGCGAGCAACCTGTTGCAAACATACGGATAGCGCGGCGAGCGGCCACGCCACCGCAGCGCTGCCAAGCAATGAAACGAATTGCCGCCGCCTCATGGTACACCCGAAGTTGCGAGACGATAGCATGCCTGTGCAAATCCGCACTAGGCGGCTGGCCCGTCGGAGCGCGCTTTACTCACGGCTCAACGATAGGGACCTAGATTGAGGGCCGCAGATGAACATGACCGCTCTTGACACATCTGCGACCTAATGGCGACGCTTAAATGAAGGCCGCTTACGACAGCTAAGCGGACGTGTCGCGGATAACGCCCGAGGGCCGGGTTTGACCCGACTCGGACATGGATGGGTCGACGCTGCCGGTGTCCCCTTCCAAGGTGTTAGTCTTCGCCATTACAATGCGTGCTCCTGAGCCTGGGTGGGACATGAGGCGGCGCGAATTTCTCGGTGTGCTGGCTGGCGCGATGGCTTGGCCGTTCCCCACGCGGGCGCAGCAATCCATGCCGGTGATCGGGTATCTCAGCAGCTTTCCGGCCGACACTAATCCGAAATTCACGCAAGCGTTTCTGCGGGGCCTGAACGACGCCGGGTTTGTCGAGGGGCGCAACGTCGCGATTGAATATCGCTGGGCCGAGGAAGGCCGATACGACCAATTGCCAATGATGGCAGCTGATCTGGTTAGCCGGGGAGTAGCCGTGCTTTTCGCGAGCCCGATCCCTGCGGCACTCGCGGCTAAGGCGGAGACTACCACCATTCCAATCGTATTCGCGATAGGCAGCGATCCAGTCGAGACGGGCTTGGTCGTCAGCCTGAACCGGCCTGGTGGGAATGTGACCGGCGCGACTTTCCTTTCCGTCGAGCTGGGAGCGAAGCGGCTGGAGCTTCTTCGCCAACTCATGCCCAAAATCGGGTCAATCGCATTGCTCGTGAACCCGAATAATCCGAATGCCGCGCCGCAGACGAGAAATATGGAGGCGGCAACAACCGCGGCCGGACTGCGACTCAACATCTTGAGCGCTGGCTCTCAAAGCGATTTCGATAATGCCTTCGCAACGCTCCCTCCACAGCGGGCCGATGCACTCGTGGTCAGCGCCGATCCGTTTTTTATGAGCCATCGTGATCAACTCACCGCGCTGGCTGCGCGCCACTCCATGCCCGCCATCTACTATGCCCGCGAGTTCGCCGCGGCGGGAGGCCTCATCAGCTACGCTTCCAGCTTTACCGATTCATTTCGACAGGCGGCGACCTACGTCGGGCGAATTCTCAAGGGCGAGAAGCCGGCTGATCTGCCGGTCACGCAGCCGACCAAGTTCGAGCTCGTTATCAATCTCAAGGCCGCCAACGTGCTCGGCCTCACAATTCCGTCGTCGTTGCTTGCGCTTGCCGACGAGGTCATTGAATGAGAGTCTGGTCAAAGACCGCTAATGGCACTTTGCGTCTGTCGGGGTGGCCAAGCCGAGTTCCGCAGCTGAAGGTAAACCGGACGCATTCGTCGCCGATCGGAATCGTCGAGATTGACCCCATTCGGACATATCAGCGGGCGGACGCGCCGCGGTCGGATCTTATGTTCATGCAAAGTTTTCAAAAAGGCCCATACCCTGCTGGAACTCTGGTAAGATCATCTCGGTGACACAGCACACCTTCGCGTGCATTGCTGGCTGAGGACTAACCGGAATGCCCGAAGCCCGCGTAGCACGTCGCCATTCGATTGTTGCCCTGATTAGCGCGCGGGGAGGTGGTGATTGGCCATCCGTCGTCGCGCTTGCCCTTGGCCTGCACGACCGCGGACATGTGGTGTCTCTCGTGTGTGACAGAAGCACCGAAGCAGCAGTCCGCTCCACGGGCGTGCCAACCATCTGTGTCCCGCCCGCCCTCGAGCAGGGCGATATCCGCATGGCAATAGCGCGCAGCCCGGAAATCGGCCCCGAAACACCCAATCCGTTGGTCGAGTGGGCCCAAGCGTGTGCACCGCCTATGCGGGCACACATTCAGCCGCGTAGGCCCATCGTCCTGCTCGGTTCGCTGCTCTGTATGGGGCTGGCAGACCAGTTGGCGTCGGACTTGGGGATACCCTGGTGTTTCGTCAATCCCAGTTTCTATTTTGGTGAAGACAGTGGGCGCCCGTGGGACGTGGATTTCCTCGGCGTCAGCATCCGCACTTTCCGGTATTGGTTCCAGCCCTTGTTGCACAAGGCGAACCTGGTCCTGCACGCCACCGATACGGCTTTCGACGTGCCTCCTCCCAACCTGCCAAGACATCACCACTATGTCGGTCCCTTGATTTGGGAGCCCTCCATAGTTGCCCCCGCATTCCTTCGCGCTCCCGGTGCGCCGTGGGTGCTGGTGTCCTTGAGCACGGTGCCGCAGACGGGCGAAGTGGCCATTGCGCAGGCTGCCGTCGGCGCCTTCAAACACAAAGCTGTGCGGGTGCTGGTCACCCTCTCACCAGAGCATGCGGCACAATTAGGCGAGGTGCCGGATCACGTGTACCTCGCCAACTATGTTCCACACAGCACTGTGTTGGCAAACAGCCGGCTGGTCATCACCCACGCCGGGCATGGCATCGTCATGAAAGCCCTCTACCATGGCGTGCCGATGGTGCTGGTGCCGTGGGGTCGGGATCAGCCCGGGGTGGCGGCGCGTGCCGAGGCCCTTGGCGTCGCGACGGTCGTGCGGCGGGAGGCCTTCAATAATGCCTCTGTGGCCCAGGCCGCGCACCGTATCTTGAACGATCCGCGCTACACGGAGCGTGCGCGCGCGATCTCCAAACGGCTCCAAGCGGAAGATTCCGTCAGTGTGGCCTGCGCGCAGCTCGACACCTTCCTGACTAGCGCTGTCGAAGAATCAATCCATTGATTGGGCAATCTTATTGCCGACGCTGTGCGTACCGACAGCTCCAGCTTGCGGCCTTGCTGAGCGTCTGGTCAGGCACATGGCTCAAGCCCAGATAGCCGCAAGCACTAATTAAATCACGTTGGCAAATGTCTCTTACTGGCACATCCGCGACCTATGGCGACGCCCAAATGAAGACCGCTTACGGCAGCTAAGCGGACGTGTCGCGACGGCGCCCTGAGGACCGGGTTTGACCCATCTCGGACATCAGGCCGTCTCGATAGTTCCCGTTGCGCTCGCCACGTGGCGCGTCGCTACCGTTTGCGCCGCCGTGCATTCGGCATCGTTTCTTTCCATTGACTGCCGGCGCTCGGCATGGCGTCCGCGTCCGCGCTCCACACCGGGGAGCCTGGCGCAAAGGCAAGGGCTCTTGCGTCCTCCGCTGGATGGGCTTGTTCGTCATTTTTCATCGTCTCCGCTAACTCCCGCGGGCCTTGGGATGCTCGGGGTCACCCCGGGCGGCTCTTTTCGGGACCGATTACCGCTTGTCCGCCAGAAGGCTAGAAGCCTATTATCGTTTGGCGGAATGGGACCACCGAGGAGTAAATCTCATGCTCACGCGACGAGGATTTACGGGTTTTGCGTCCTGTGCGATCTGCGGACTTGCCGAGTTCATTGCGACTGAGGCGTCGGCCCAGGGTGCTCAGCCTGCAACCTCCACACCAGGCGTCAATCGCAAAATACTGTCGCAAATGGACGGACCAGCCCCCGGATATGTGACGATAACGGCCATTGCAGAAATAGCAGCCGGAGCAAAAGTTGCACGGCACACGCATCCGGGAATCGAGGCAAGCTACGTACTTGAGGGTAGCTTTGACCTTCCAATCGAAGGCCAGGGAACTCTCAGTTTAAAGCCGGGGGATTCCTTTCAAGTACCACCAAACACGCCTCATGCTGGTGGGGAGCCCAGTAAGGTGGACTTCAAAGTCTTCGCCACATACATCGTCGAAAAGGGCAAGCCGCTGGCGTCTCCGGCCTGATTATCCATCCTTAGTTTAATCTG
>WNEZ01006560.1_pt1 | contig 21319 bp, 19 predicted proteins | sample 5400521 | NCBI WGS metagenome assembly WNEZ01 (sample SAMN13153339, study PRJNA577476) | soil metagenome | isolation source: 120 cm saprolite under Douglas fir tree site 2 hole 1 replicate 1 | place: USA:California | collected 2015-04-18 | reverse complement strand
GAGCTGACCCCGACGGAGTACCGCATCCTGGCCTACCTCGCGCAAAACGCTGGCCGCGTCGTGACGCAAGACCTGCTCTTAGAGCATATCTGGGGGACGGAATACGTCGGTGAAGGGCACATGCTGCAGGTGAACATCAACCGGCTGCGGCAGAAGATCGAGCCTGATCCCATGCATCCGCGCTACATCCTGACCAAGGTGGGCATCGGCTATCTCCTGGCGGCCCGACCTGATGCACTGGCGACAAAATAAGGCACATCGAACACCTCTGCATCGTTGCCAATGTGAGCGATGAGCGAAAAGAAAGGGGCCTCATGGGCCAACTGAGGTTGCACTCGAACTCGTGGCACGCAAGAGGTCTTTCTCCATGCTTCCCGTGCATCCAGGGTGACCGCAAGGGTTATCCTAGGATCAAATCCCCCATCCTGTGACAGAATCGTGAGCTCTGTTCCTCCTCCTGTGATGTGTTTGTGAGCCGACAAGCATATGCTTTCTACAGGTGATAACGCACGACGAATATGTCATGCCAGGGAGTCAGGTTGTACCGAGGGAGTGTCCAGTGGGACAACTTCCACACCAGCAGTTGCGTTCAACAGGTGCACTCCCCATCGCCAAACGTCGGGGCTTCTGCAGCCCCACCATCGACAAGGATGTCGAAAGGAGCAAACCATGTTCAAGCGGATTTTAGTGCCCCTGGACGGCTCAGAGCTGGCCGAGCGGGCTCTTCCTGTGGCTGCGCGCATCGCACGCACCAGTGCCGGGACCATTGTATTCGTACGTGTCGTACTTCCGCCCGTCGAGTTCGGAACATATTCGGTAGAGCAAGAGCATTTGATTGATTTGAAGCCAAGTGCCTTTGAAAGCCGCCTGGCCGAAGCTGAGAGCTACCTGCTCAACGTTGCCATCACGCATGCTGATGTTCTGGCGGGTATAGCAACGGAAACAGATATCGTTACCGGCGCGACTGCACCAGAGATTATCTCGACCGCTCGCCTGGAAAAGATTGATCTGATCGTGATGTGCAGCCACGGGGAGACGGGTCTGAAACGCTGGGTCTTCGGGAGTGTGGCTCAGGAGGCGGTGCGTCATAGCCCAGCACCAGTGCTCGTCCTGAATGGCCACGTCACGTTCCTGCGCGTGCCAGATGCTGCTCATCCCTTACGCGTCCTCGTAGCGCTCGATGGTTCAGCCCTGTCAGAAACTGCGCTTGAGCCAGCTATACGACTGCTGACGACCTGGACAAATGCTCCTACGGAGGTAGGAGGTGAACTGCATCTGCTGCACGTGGTGGATGTGCCACCTGCATATGGAAAATTCAGGAGTCAAGCGTACTTTCCTGACAGTTTGCGAAACGAGGTCAGGCAAGAGGCGGAAACGTATGTGAAGGCTGTAGCGGATCGCCTGCTCGCAGGACCTCTCGCAGAATCTCAGCTCACCGTTACCTCGGGTATCTACCTCAGTACAGATGTAGCAGGAACAATGATCAAGATGGCAGAACACGCCGAAAACGCTGAGCACACAGGTGGCTACGATCTGATCGCCATGGCCACCCACGGGCGCAGCGGATTGCGACGGCTGGTCATGGGTAGCATAACTGAACACGTGCTCGGCGCCACCACGCTTCCTCTGCTGATTGTGCGGCCACCGGAGATAAAGACCAGACCAGAGAAGGCTACAGAAGCTGCTCAGACAGAGGTGGGAGCACAGGCTGAGGAACAGGGCTGGGTAGGGCTGCTGTGAGATGGCGCATGAGGCAGGGTGATCCCCATGCGGACGCTAGCTCCTCAGGGGATTTTCGCCTTGACCCCGTTACAAAAGAGCAGTTGAAAGGAGCAACATCATGTTTCAGCGGATTTTAGTGCCCCTGGACGGCTCGAAGCACGCGGAACGAGCCATCCCCGTTGCTGCGCGCATCGCCCGCGTCTCTGGGGGGACCATCATTTTCGTACGTGTCCTGCCTCCAGCCGATTTGAGCGGATATGCCGCGACGAAAGATCCCATGTTCCCGCCAACTGGCGTGAGAGTTTTTGAAAAAGATGTGGCCGACGCTGCCAGCTACCTGACAGCGACTAGCGACGCCTATGCAGATGAGCTCACAGGAATCCCAACAGAAATGGATCTCGCGGCTGGTGCAATACCACCGAGCATTTTCTCGACCGCTCGCCGGGAGCATATTGATCTGGCCGTCATGTGCAGCCGCGGGATAACGGGCCTGAAGCGCTGGATGTTCGGGAGTTTCGCCCAGGAGGCAGTCCGCCACAGCCCGGTGCCCATGCTGGTTCTGAATGAGCATGGGAGCGCGCTCCCTGCACCGGATGCGGCTCACCCCCTGCGCATACTTGTCGCATTGGATGGCTCAGTTCAATCAGAGACGGTACTGGAGCCAGCCGTACAGCTTATAGCAGCGCTCGCCGCACCCGCGTGGGGAGTATTACACCTGCTGCGCATCGTAGATCTGCCGCCCGCATACGGGAAATTGAGGAGTCAGGCCTACATGAGTGACAGCATGCAAGCAGAAGCCAGACAAGAGGCAGAAGCGTACCTCAAAGTTATGGCGGATCGCCTGTATGCAGAAACTCCGGCGAACCTCGAACTCACTATCACCGCGTCCGTAATCGTCAGCACAGACGTGGCAGGGACAATGATCAAGACAGCAGAACAAGCTGAAGGGCCGGAGCACCTGGGTGGCTACGACCTGATTGCGATGGCAACCCATGGGCGGGTGGGTCTGCAGCGCCTGGTGATGGGAAGCGTTACTGAGCATGTGCTTGCTGCCACGAAGCTGCCCTTGTTGATGGTACGACCGAAAGAGGCCGAAGCAGCACATGCCGAGGTAGGTGAAACCACGAAAACAAAGGTATCGGAGGCTCAAGCACAAACATGGGTTGGCTTGTTCTAGATATATAGGACCGGGGCATTCGCCCTGGATTGTTCGACAAACGGTGATGCCGAAAGGAGCAACACCATGTATAAACGAATTCTTGTCCCCCTGGACGGCTCAACGCGTGCAGAACGTGCCATCCCCGTGGCCGCACGCATTGCGCGTGCCTCTGGTGGAGCGGTCGTCCTGGTGCGCGCAGCGAACGTTGCCATCGGGTTCTGGCCATCCCTCGCCGGAGAAGCACCAGTAGTCCACTCAGTGCTTGACGCAGACCAGGCTGCTGCGGAAGAGTACCTGGCGGGTATCAAGCAATCGCCTGAGCTGGAAGGCATCACCACAGAAACAAGGATCTTGTTTGGCCCAGCGAGCCCGGCCATTCTTGCCGCTGCAGAATCCTCTCAGGCTGACCTGATGGTGCTGTGCAGCCATGGCTACACGGGCATGGCACGCTGGGCGCTGGGGAGTGTGGCGGAGAAAGTGGCTCGCTCTGCCCAGGTACCGGTGCTTGTCCTGCGCGAGGCTGGACCGGTGCCCGCCAATCCTCATCCAGACGTGACACGCCCGCTGCGCGCGCTGGTCGCGTTGGACGGCTCTGTGCTGGCAAAGGCGGCTCTCGAACCTGCTGCATCCTTGATTGCCGCCTTAGCCGCTCCTGCGCAGGGAGCACTGCACCTGGTGCGGGTGGTGAAACCAGTGCTTCCTGACAGGGAGGGAAAAGACCCTGAGGAGCATGAGCACTTCCTGTCCAAGGCCAAACGCTACCTCAGTTCTACGGTGGAGCAGATGCGCGCAGGGCTGGTGGCACCTGCTCTGGCGAATCTCAAACTGCCCGTCACCTGGTCGGTCGCGATCGATACGGATGTGGCCGAGGGGATCGTCAGGGTGGCAGAGAACGGGGAAGATGCAGAAGGCGCCGGGGTGTTCGGTCGCTGCGATATCATTGCCATGGCCACCCATGGGCGTGGCGGCGTACAACGCTGGGCCATGGGCAGCATCACCGAGCGTGTTCTGAGCGCCACAAAGCTGCCGCTGCTGATCGTGCGACCACCCGACATGCTGGACAAGAGCCAGGTGACGTGGGATGCGGCCACGTTGTCAGCCATCCAGGGATGCAGGATGACTCATCGTAAAAGTCGTCGCATCAAGCGCCGCTTGACCAGCTCAACCAGCAGCAGGTAGGTAATCGTCATCCCGGCCAGGAAGAGGTAGTACAACCCCGGCAATGGCGTGAAGCCAAGGTCAACAGCCAGCGGCGTGTACGGCAGAATGATCCCGAGAGCGACTACAGTGAGCGTGGTGATCGCGAGCGGCACGCTCGGGCGACTGCGCAAAGGATTGCTGGCGGTACGGATGATAAAGAGCACGAGCGTTTGTGTCGCCAGCGACTCCACGAACCAGCCCGTATGGAAGAGCCGCGCGGAGGCCCGGAAGACCTACAGCATCATGAAAAAGGTCAGGAAATCGTAGATGGAACTGATCGGGCCAATGAACACCATGAAGTCCCGTATGAGGCCGATGTTCCAGCGTTGCGGCTTCTGGATGAAGCTCGGGTCAACGTTGTCGGTTGGGATGGTCACCTGCGCCAGGTCGTAGAGAAAGTTGTTGAGCAAGATCTGCGTCGGCAACATGGGCAGAAACGGTAAAAACACGAAGGCGCCAGCCATGCTGAACATGTTGCCAAAATTGGAACTGGTCCCCATCAAGAGATACTTGATGACATTGCCGAAGGCTTTCCTCCCCTCAAGAATACCATTGTGCAGGACCTGCAAGCTCTGCTCCAGCAGAATGATGGCGGCGGCATCTTTCGCGACATCGACCGCGGTAGCAACCGAGATGCCAACATCGGCGGCGTGCAGGGACGGAGCATCGTTGATGCCGTCGCCCAGAAAGCCCACGACATGATGGCGGCTCTTTAAGGCCATGATGATGCGGTTCTTCTGCGCCGGTGAGACCCGCGCGAAGACGTTGGTCTGCTCCACCACGGGGGCGAGCGCTGCGTCGCTCATGTGGTCCAGTTCGCTGCCCAGGACCATCTGACTGCCGTCCAGGCCGACCTGCGAGCAGACATGGTTCGTCACCAGTTCATTGTCTCCGGTCAGTATCTTCACCTGCACGCCATCACGGCTGAGCGCCTGGAGCACCTCGGCAACATCCGCCAGGGGCGGATCAGAGAAGGTCAGGAAACCCAGCAGCACGAGATCGTGCTCCTCAGCCGCGTGGTAGGCTTGCTGCGATGGTACAGGGCGGTAGGCAAGGGCCAGGATACGCAATCCCTGAGCGCTGAGACGCTGATAGGTGGCTTCACAGCGGGCTCTCGCCTCACCATCAAGCGCTTTCTGCTCGCCATCTATCTCATACATGGAGCATACACCCACGACACCCTCTGGAGCGCCTTTTGTGATCAGCAGCGGCCCCGCATCGCCGCTCTCTACCACCACCGAAAGTCTCCGTCGTTCGAAGTCGAACGGGACCTCGTCCAGTTTCTTATACGCGCTCACGTCGAGCGGTTCGTGCTGCATGATAGCAGCGTCAAGCGGGCTTTTGATGCCCGTTTCGTACAAGCTATCGAGGTAGGCGAACAGAAGAACACGTTCAGATGGTTGTTCATGCAGGTCAAGATGCTGATCGAGCGCCATGTTCCCACTCGTGAGCGTGCCCGTCTTATCGCTGCAGAGCACATCGATGCTGCCGAAGTTCTGCATGGACTCCAGATGCTTGACGATCACCTTTTGCTTTGCCATACGTGCCGCCCCCTGTCCGAGGGTCACCGTGGTGATCATGGGCAGGAACTCCGGCGTGAGGCCAACGGCGAGCGCAATGGCGAAGAGGACGGACTCGAAGAGCGGGTGGTGAAAGGCGACACCGGCCAGAAAGACGAAGAGAATCAGGAAGAAGACGGTCTGCAGAATCAGGAAACCGAAGCGCCGGATGCCCCGTTCGAACTCGGTTTCCGGGGGCCGGTGTGCCAGGCGCTCCACGATATCACCAAAGGCCGTATTGCGACCGGTGGCCGTGATGAGCGCGGTTGCGCTTCCGCTGACGACGGAGGTGCCGAGACACACGTTATTGGGAGCTTCGGCCAGATTCTGCGACGTGGTGTTCTGATCACCCGTTCTCTTTTCAACGGGCATGGACTCACCTGTCAGCGCGGCTTGCTGCACATGCAAATCGACAGCCTGCAGCAGGCGCGCATCAGCAGGGACGAGGTCGCCTGCCGCGAGGCGAATGACATCGCCAGGGACCAACACGCGTCGTGACATCTCAGCCCAACTGCCGTTGCGCAGCACGGTGGCGGTAGGAGCCACCCCTGCCCGCAGTCGCTCGACGACGCGCTGCGAACGATAGGTCTGGATGAAGTTGAGGCTGACACCCAGGAGCACCATCGTGACGATGATGCTGGCATTGATCGCATCGCCCAGGAAAGCGGAAACACAGCTGGCAAGCAGTAAGATAATGATCAGTGGATTGAGAAACAGGCGGAGAAGTTGTCCAATGGATGTGGTATTTCATACACCGGCAGTCTCGTTGGGACCAATCTCCGACAATCGTCGCTGCGCTTCTTGCTCTGTTAAGCCTTGCTCGGATGTGTGTAACTGCTCAAAGAGGTCTTGCAATGGAAGGGACTGCACCCCGCCTGCACGATCTGGCGGGAGCATCTGGGAGTCTCGTTGCATAACCTGTGGTTCTACTGATCCTTGCATGCTTTACTCTTTCTCTAGAGAATAAGAGACAAACGTATCGTGATTACTGTATCCGATCACGGTTAAACCCGTGTTGAGGAGAGCGGAGATGGCTCTATTCGCCTGTGGGCTCCGTAATCTTTTCCCGGTGCAGTGAGTCCCAATAGCGAAGCCAGCGATTGCGCACCGTAGGCTCTTTCAGACCAAGCGTATAGACAGGTGAAATCAAAGGCGCTGCCCGCTCGACTTTCACCAGGACCACGGAGCGAATAGGGTTGGCAGTGCCCCGGTGTGAGTAGTAGGCAAGGATCTGCTCAAACACTGGCCCTTCCGTGAGGATGGTGGCAGTCCCCTTGAAGCGATACCCCTTGCGTATCATCGGGTCCACCACATTGATCTCCGTGACCGGATTGAGACGCAAATTGGCGATCGTTTGCGAGGAGGTGATATCGGCGAAGACCAGGTGATCGTCGTCCCAGGCAGTCGTCGTTCCTTTCGGCGAGAGATTGGGCGTGCCATCCGGACACACTGTTGCAATAAAGCCAAAGCGTTGCTCCCGAACGACTCGCTTCATGTCTTCAGTCAACAGACCCATCTGCTTCTCCTCCTTTCGGACAGAAGCGCAAACGCACTACCCCTATGGCAGTAAGTATAATGCGCGGGCTCTACGCTCGAGCGCCTCGCGGAACTGCGGTGCGGCAATCGCGATCAGGCTCCGCGCACGCTCGGCGAGGTCGCGCCCGTGCAGTGCGGCAATACCGTACTCGGTGCTGACGTAGTGGACGTGTGCCCGCGAGGTAGTGACAGCCGCGCCCGGGGAGAGGACCGGGACAATGCGCGAGATCAGCCCATCCACTGGTTCGGGCATGCTATCGGTCGCTCTGGACCCTCCCTTATGCTGCGCACGAGCCGTCGCAGGCAAGGCGATGATCGGTCGCCCGCGCTTGGAGAGGGCAGCGCCGCGCATGAAGTCCATCTGCCCACCGACACCGCTATAGAGGTAGGTCCCAATCGACTCGGCGCATACTTGCCCCGTCAGGTCAACCTGAATGGCGCTATTCACGGCGACCATGTGCTCGAACTGGCAGATGACGAGCGTGTTGTTCGTGTAGTTCATCGGACGCATCTCAACCATCGGGTTATCATCAATGAAGTCCAGCAAGCGGCGACTGCCCACCACAAAACTGGCGACGAGCTTGTCCTGGTCCAGTGCCTTGCATGCACCGGTCATCACACCCCGCTCGACAAGATCAATGATGCCATCCGAGAACATCTCCGTGTGCATGCCCAGGTCGCGTCGATCAGTGAGCGCCTGCAGAACCGCGTCAGGGATGGCGCCGATACCGAGTTGGAGTGTTGCTCCGTCCTCGATCAACTGAGCGACATGGCGACCGATCTGCGCCTGGGTTTCGCTCACCTCGCGGTGGTCCACCTCGTACAGCGGTCCAGCCCAATGCACTGCGAAATCGAGCTGAGAGACAGGCACGAAGCTATCCCCATGGGTTCTGGGTACGTTCGGATTGACGAGGGCGATGACAGTGCGGGCATGATCGACGGCAGCGCGCGTCACATCAACGGACGGGCCGAGGGAGCAAAAGCCATGCTTATCTGGCGGCGAGACCTGGATCAGTGCCACGTCTATCGCTAGCGGCTCGCCAGGGGCGAAGAGCGCAGGGCAGGGACATCGGAGAGGAATACCGGGGTGTAGCTGGCACGCCCGGCATTGGCAGCCTCGCGGACGTTCTCGCCAACGAAGAGCGCACGCAGGGAAAAGTGCCCGCGCCAGTGCTCATCCGTGTAGGGCGTTGGGCCATAGGTATGCAAATGCGTGATTTCAACGTCGCGCAGCTCTTCCCCACGGGCCACCAGCGCCTCAATCAGCGCCGTTGGCGTCGCGCAGGCGCCCTGCACGAACACCCGATCGCCTGACTCCACCACCTGGACGGCGGTATGCACATCGCACCAGACAGTCATAGTGTACCTCCTGAGCATGTTTATTGCCTACTGGTATTAAAGTAACTGTGCCACATCACACATTGATCACAGGAACGTGAACTCACCTCACGAGAAGCTCACAATATGCTGTTTGTCAAAGGAGTTGGCTAGATGTTTGCTCGATGCTTCACTGTGATCTCTTTGTGATGCCTTCACCGCCTCGCAAGGTCTGCTCCTGATGATTCCTACCAGAGGATTGTTGCGTGCGGGAGCCCAGGTCTAGAGCGAGGAAGGCGAGCAGTTCCAGCTTTTCACCGGGCCCTGCAGTTTGACGACCCGTTGCGAATGACTTACACCTGTCTCGCTAAAACAACGCGCAAAAATGGCTTGGCACGCTGGAAGTACGTTCGCGCTGTTGATTCTGTCAAACTGAGCATTTGCCCGATCTCAGCGTAGCTCAATTGGGCTTCATAACGCAGCAGTACGACGGAACGGAACCTGGACGGCAAGGCCCGGATAGCCCGCTGGATGCGTTGTTGGAGGTCACGACGCTCTGCTACCTCCTCAGGCATTGGATTGGGGTCGAGAATGGCAATCAATACGGGCACCCCATCCTCATCACTGACCGATTCGATCTCAGAAAAGAGAGTAACTCGCTTGCGCCGCAGATGATCCACACTGCAATTATGTGCTACCCGCAAGAGCCATGGCCTAATTGGTCTATCCGGGGAGAGCGTGGGTAACGATAGGTAGAGCTGGAGAAACACCTGCTGGAGCACATCATGCACTTCGTGTTGATCACCTAAGAGTGATATACGGCTTGAAAAAGCGGTGCCCGATACCGATGCATCAGGGCTTCAAATGCACGTTGGTCGCCAGCCAGCGTGCGTTCTATCAAAACCCTGTCCGCCAGATCCAAGTGCTGTATGTCTGCGCGTTTTTGTGTATGCATGAGGAATATCTCCTTCTGCTGGAAGGCGCACCCGCAAGGGTCTCGCCAGCTATGTAAAGGAAGTATGCATTTCAGACGTTACATCCTCATCACAAAGGCTGCATGAAGTATCACGAGTGCATCACAACATGCCTGTTCCTGATATCCGTTTCAAATACCATCGTCGGCTTTGCTGGAGCCGCTGGTCACGTCGAGGGGCGAGTACGCTGCCTGAACACCTCTGAAGAGGGTAACCAGCTTCAGCCGGGTGAGGTCCTGGTTGCCGTCACCACGAATATCGGCTGGACACCGCTCTTTCCTCGTTTGGACGCTTTCCCTTCACAGACCTATCACAAACTGTCTGAAATTGGAGCCATTTCAGATATCACAATCACATCACAAAAGGAGGGAAGAACAACATATGGCTCTGCCGCGCCTTGTGTCTCAGTGTGTTTGTGCTTTATTATTATGGTGGGAAGGAGTGTCTACTGAGAGCATTAATGAGGCCAGCGAGGATGACAAATGATACACCTTGAAGAGAAGAAACCGCTCTCGACAACTGAGCGCATCACAGCCATGAGTCGGGTGGGCGCGTCGCTCATGAGTGAATTGGATGAGGATCGATTGTTGCATCTGATTGCAGAAGCGGCCTGCGAACTGACTGGCGCAACCTTTGCCGCCTTCTCCTTGCGACCCGTGAATGACGAGGGTGAGCCACTCGTGCCCTCCGAGGGCAACCTGTTTCACCTAGCAGCTGTCGTGGGGGTTACTGAGGAGCAAGCGGCGCTGTTTCGCCGCATGCCACTGGGTGGGGAAGGACTGCTTGCTCCCATCTTCCGGCAAGGCGTCCCTGTCCGCGTTGCTGATGCTTTGACCTACATACATCGACCAGAGAAGTCATCCACGTCGCATGCTAGAGATGTACAAGAGGCAGCCAGGCAGGCAGCATTCGCCTATGCGCATGGACAACTTCCCGCGGAAGGATTGCATTCCATGGGCGTTCCTCGTGGGCATCCCGTCGTGCGCAGTTTCCTTGGTGCGCCAGTGCTTGACCGCTATGGACAGGTGCGTGGGGGGTTGCTTCTAGGATATAGCAAACCAGACCAGTTTACCTATGAAGATGAGGTCTTGCTGGTTGGCCTGGCGGCCCAGGCCGCCGTCGCACTCGAGAATGCGAGGTTATACCGGGCTGCCGGGATGCGAGCGCAGGAACTCCATGCTATCTTTGAAACTATTGCCGATGGGGTGACCCTGGTCGACCACGAGGGAAACCTGCTCCGCGAGAATGGCGCCGCTCGCCGGTTGCTTGAGCGACTCAAAAGCACACATGAGGGGGAACAGGTCGTCGAGGCGTTGCTGCATGCGCCTGCACGCCGTGCGCTGGATGGCGAAGCAGTCGAGGGCATCACGGTGAGTGTTACTGATGGAAGCAACGAGAGGCGCGAGTACCTGGTCACTGCCTCACCACTACGTCTTGACACAAGGCCATCCAGTCCTTTCCTACAGCAGCAGGAGCGCATGAGCACTGTACGCAATGGGGTATCCGGTGTCGTGGTCGTCTGGCAGGATGTGACTGAGCGCCTCCTGCGCGAATCAGAGCGCCAGGCCAGAACCCAGGCGAAGCAACTCGAAGCCATCTTCGAGGCCATGACCGATGGCGTGTTCGTCTATGACAGCAACGGCAACATTGTGCAAATGAATACCACGGCCCGCACCTTATTCGCACTTGATAGTGAGCCTGAGTATGCTTCTCGTCCCCTGGAGGAGCGTCTTGCCCGGCTCGTTGTGCATGATACGCAGGGTCAGCTCTTCCCTAGAGAACACTTCCCACAGGTGCGTCTCCTGAAAGGCGAGGTGCTCGGCGGTGTGAATGCGGTGGATGTGCTGGTACAGGCTCTGGATGGACGAGAGTTCCAGGTAAGCATCGGCGGAGCCCCCCTCTATGACCAGGAAGGACGAATCATCGGGGCCGTCATGACCGTGCGGGATATGTCAGAGCGCTATCGTTTGGAGCGCCGTCTCCACGAGGCTGAACGCGAGGCGCGGGAGCGAGCCACCAAACTGGAAGCGATCTTTGAAGCGATGGTCGATGCAGTCTACGTCTACGACGGGGAGGGACGTATTGTGCAGATGAATGCAGTGGCCCGCGAGTTAGCGGTATGCTCGAATCCCCTGGATGCGCTCTCGCGCCCATTGAGAGAGCGCACTCCACAAACGGGTGTGTATGATGAGCAGGGGCAAATCCTTCCTCGAGAGCGCTGGCCAATCACGCGTATCCTCCAGGGCGAGGTCTTGACCCTCGCCAGGGCGGTAGACATGCTATTCCCCACCTTCGATGGACGCAACATGTACACGAGTGTCACCGGTGGACCTATCTATGACCCAGGTGGGGCCATCATTGGTGCCGTCGCCATTGCTCGTGATGTGACCGAGCGTCGCCGCTTGGAGCAGATCGAACGGCAGATGCGTGCTGAGACGGAAGCTCGCCTGGCCTTGCTGCAACTGATCCTGGACGAACTGCCCAGCAGTGTCTATCTCGTCCGTGGACACGATGCGCGCCTGGTGCTCGCGAACCGTGCTGCTGCGACCGTGTGGGGAGCTGCCTGGCCTGTTGGACAACCTTTGAGTGCGTTTTTCAAGGAGAACGGTATCCGTATCTTCGGCGTCGATGGGCAGCTGCTTGCGCCTGAGCAGCTTGCCACGCTACGGGCGGTCCAACACGGTGAGATAGTGGGTCAACAACAAGAAATCATCCGCCATCCCGATGGCACCACCTTGCCAACCCTGGTGAGCACCGTGGCACTCGATGGGCACCAGCTGGGCGTGCCGCCGTGGGACGGCATGCTTCATTTTACTGATGGACCAGAGCCCGCAGCTCTCGTGGTTCACCAGGACGTGACCGCACTCAAAGAGGCGGAATACCTCAAAGACGAGTTCATCAGCATCGCGGCACATGAACTGCGAACACCAATTGCCGTTCTGAAAGGCTTCGCGCAGACACTGCTGGTGCAGACCAGACGAGGCAAGGGAGCGGCCCTGGCTGAGTGGCAACTGGAGGCCCTGGAGGAGATTGATCAAGCCACGCGGCGCCTGGTCGAATTGATCGAGGATCTGCTCGATGTGACCCGCTTGCAAGCGGGACGGCTCACCTTGCACCGGGAGCCGACCGACCTGGTGACACTGGTGCAGCGTGTGGTGAGGCGACTGCACATGACGGCGGAGCAACGCCTCCTCTCCATCGATACCACGTGTACGCATCTGGTCCTGCCCCTGGACTCGCAGCGCATCGAGCAGGTGCTCTCCAACCTGATCGGCAATGCGATCAAGTACAGTCCAGACGAGGGATCTATCGAGATCATGCTGCGTGAAGAAGGTGAGGCAAAGAGAGTCGTCCTCAGCGTACGTGATCACGGGATCGGCATTCCAACGCAGCAGCAGGCAAGCATCTTCGGGCGTTTCATACGAGCGGACAATGCGCGTGCCTACGGGATCGGTGGCACGGGGTTGGGGCTCTACCTCTCGCGCGAACTCGTTGAGTTACATGGTGGGCGCATCTGGTTTGAGTCAACCGAGGGACAGGGCTCGACCTTCTTTCTTGCATTCCCCGGCGGCTCGGAGTAGCTTGACGCTCATGCGCGCTACGAGGAGCGCATGCTGCGCTCCCTTATATATACACGCACCCATCGCTTGTCACTGAGGCAAGCAGTGGGTGCGTGAGCAGAAGACTGTCCGCTTTACGCCCACAGTACGGCTGGCCTCGGCTATGCGCCGATCAGCACCTTCGACTCCTTGACCAGTGTAGCCCGGTTATATATGCCCATTCACTTTCGCTTCCTTCAGCTCACCTGGCGCGGGTCCTTGCTGCTCCGCCGGTTGTACAATGAGCAGTGGCAGCCTTGTGCCATCGAGCACCCGTTCAGTGATGCTGCCCAGCATCCAGCGCTCGAAGCCGCTGTGTCCGTGGGTAGCAATGGCGAGCAGGTCACATGCCTGGAACGTGGCTGTGTCTTCACCCAGTTCCGCCGTCCTGATCAACGCATCCGCTATGTCTTCGCCGGGGACCAAGGAGTAGGTGACCTGCAGGCCAAGCTCTGCTGCCAGGCCGCCGCGCAAGCGGCTCGCTACCGTGCCGAGATAGGCCATTGCCTCATACTCCGCTCGCTCTCTGAGAGCATCATCGCGCAACGTGTCGTCATGCTTCTCTTGAAGCTTCACCACGGAGGTCAGGTGCAATTCGCCTTTTCCTTTCGGGGATGCTCCAAGTGCGGCGACCAGGTGAGCGGCTGGAACCAGTGTGACCTCTGCGGCGGGAGAGCCATCCAGGGCAACCAGTGCGCGCAGTGGGTGCATGCCACCTGCCGGGGATGCACTCAAGCGGCTCTCTGGGGCTCCTTCACGCAAGAGCAGCACGGGGACGGTGCTGTGACGGGCTATTTTCTGGGCGACGCTGCCCAGCGCCCAGCGTTTGAACCCGGTACGCCCATGGCTACACAGCACAATGAGATCAACCTTGCTGGCTCGAGCAAAGGTGAGGATCGTGTATGCCTCTACACCGAAGAAGGCCTCAGTTTCGGTCTTGATGCCCTCGAGAGCAGGTGAGCGTGCCACCCGGGCAAGGTAGGCGTTGGCGTGCTCCAGTTCTTCATTCAAGGCTGTTTCCGTCAAGGCAGGCGCTTGCACCAGGTAAGGAGCGTATTCCACCAGCAGATGCACGACGTGGAGCAATACCACGGTGCCACCTGTGGTCTGCGCGATGCGCGCCGCAATGGGGACCGCTCGCTCCGCACGTGCCGATCCATCCAGGGGCACAAGAATCTTTTGAAACATGTATTTCCTCCTTTCAAGCAGAGGAGATGCTACTCCAGGAGCACCTCGTTCACACTGCGACGGGGAGTGGGTAGGACCTCGGACCCATAGCCCATGCGCAGCAGCAACTGCGGGAAGCCGACCCGCTCGATGATGTTGTGCAGCATCAGCCGTATCTGGGGCACCTCGATGGGCTGGTTCAAGAACGAGGCCCAGATCCCCTGGGAACGCGCATACAGCAAGATGCGTTCTAGAGCCTGTCCCGCCATGAGCCAATCGTAGGCTGTATCCACATCGGTCCCCAGCACCGCAAGAACTGGCGACCCGGCAGCGAGCTGGCGATCTTTTGCCGCTTGCCCATTTCCTACATCGAAGGTCCGAGCCAGCACAGGGCCCACATAGGACGCCAGGTCGCCCAGGCTGAGCGCGTATCCTGGGATGCCATCACGGCGTTGGCTCCGATTCGAGCGCATCCAGGCCACCAGTTCACGGCGGAAATGTGTGTCTGACCATTGCATGCGATCAGCCAGAGCCACCAGGTTCGCCACGGTGCTGCGATCATACTCGCCTTGCGCCACGTAGAGCCAGGTCCCTTCGGCATGTGCCATCGCCTGCAAGGCAACGAGCACCGGTGCTGGCACCTCGCGCTGCTCAAACGCCTGCCGATTGGTACGCCGCATGGTGATCGCCTGGAAGAGCACGTGCTCCTCTGCGCTGGCTTCTCTGTGCTCCCCCAACCGGACACGGGCCAGCAGGTCTGGATCTTCCGGGTCGGGAAAAGGGTTGATTGTCCCCGTGTACCCGAAATGCCGCAGCGCCAGGCGCAGGTGGAGCAGGGCAGCGCCGCAACTGATGGTTAATTCGCGGTCATCAGGATCGACGACCGGCAGTGCGCGAGACCTGTCGGCAGACAGTTCAACGGCATCCCCGTCGATCTTGAACAGCCAGGGCTGCGTGTTATGCCCTGACGGGGCCAGCACAGCATACTGCAAGAGGAAGCGCAGTTGCTCTGCAGGTGGTCCCGTGGCGGGAAAATCTGCTTCGCGCACGTCCCAGGGATTTAAGAGTAGGGTAGACATACTGATCTCCTTCGTTTTCCGGCACTGCTCAATACAGATCGGCGCCAATGGCAGCTATTCCTGCCCTCCCGTTACCTTCTCTGGCCGTACCACCAGCAGTGGCAGCTTCGTGGCACCAAGAACGCGTTCCGTCACACTGCCCATGACCCAGCGTTCTAGCCCGCCGCGACCATGCGTTGACATGGCGATCAAGTCGCAACCCGTGAATCCTTCTGCCCCTCCTTCCTGTTCCTCCTGTTCTGCCGTACTAGTGATGGCATCCGCCGCATCCGCATCCAGCGCGATAGACCACGTGATCGAGAGGTTCAGGCCTTTGAGCGTCTCCTGCAAGCGTTCCTTCATTGCCATCAGGTAGGCTTTTGCACGCTCCACCGCCTCTTCGTTGAGTTGAGTGATAAAGCCCTCATCAGCAGTGGTGGCGAGCGGTTTGATCACCTGCATCAGATGCAGTGCCCCCTTTCCAGGAGCTGCCAGGGCCGCGACGAGATTCGCCGCTGGAACAAGCGCCGCCTCGGCCAGAAGTGACCCATCCAGGGCAACCAGGACCGAGGTGGGACGGGCTGCATCTGCATGTGAAACAGGAGGCACAAATTCACCTTCACGCAGCACGAACACCGGCACAGGGCTATGTCGCACAACTTTTTGCGCTGCACTGCCCAGCACCCAGCGCGTGAAACCGGTTCGCCCATGGCTGCACATGATAATAAGATCCACCGATTGCGACTCGGCCTCAGCGAGGATATCCTGCGCCGGCAGCCCAAACAGGACCTCGGTGGTGGTTTCGAGCCCTGTAAGTTCACGCGCTTTGGCAACCCGGTCGAGGTAGCCAGAGGACACGGCAAGCTCCGTCTCGATGACCTGCTCCGTTAAAAACGGTGCCTGGGCCAGCCCACCTCCGTAGTCAATGGGCGGACTGACGACTTGTAGTAAGAGGATTGAGCCGCCTGACACTCGTGCAACTCGCGCTGCCACCGGTAAAGCCCGCTCCGCACGAGAGGATCCGTCGAGTGGAACGAGAATGCGCTGAAACATCATAACGCTCCTTTTTTCTAGATCGCGGTACATCCTGCCACGGCGCTCCACCACTCCCATAGCCGCCCCTCGATCAAACGAACCGAACGTGTCTGTTTGCCTTTTTGCCTCTTCCGCCTGCTGCAACGTACCCCCCCATGGTAGAGGCAACGAGGTGATTCATTTCCTCATCTCAAGGTTAGACTTTGCCTGTTACACTTCCATCACAAAGAGGAATACAATGCTCACAAAGAACTCACAAAGTAGATCATGCACATTGGACATAGGGCGTGTGAAGAATCTCCTCGGTTGCTGTAAATCATCCATAGAAAGGGATGTTGTGAGTGACTCGTGATGCTCATCTCGCTCTCTGTGACGTCATAGTGACCGTGCTGACGTATCTTCAGAGCAGTGGAGCATCGTCGAGCATCGTGGCGATGCCCAAAAGGAGGAAATCAATGCTTAAGCGCATTCTAGTCCCACTGGATGGATCACCGCGTGCCGAGCGTGCTCTCCCCGTGGCAGCACGCATAGCGCGTACCTCAGGAGGCACCGTCGTCTTGCTGTGCGTCGCCAGTATACCAGCCGAGTACGCGCCTGCGATGTACGCCTCGTACGTCGCACAGACACCTTTCTATGCACAGAAACTGCTGGATGCAGAGACGGCCAAGGCGCGCTACTACCTCGCCGATATTGCTCAATCAGAGCACCTGGCGGGTATCAAGACCGAAACAGAAGCGCTTCCCGGCTCCGCTGCGCCGACCATCCTCGCAATTGCTGGTAGGGATGATGAGCAACTGGTTGATTTGATCATCCTGTGTAGCCATGGGAGAACCGGTTTCAGGCGCTGGGCTTTAGGCAGCGTCGCACAGAAGGTCGCTCGACATAGTCCGGTACCTGTGGCTCATCCTGCGCGAAGGAAGTTATGAACTAGAGGACCGGCTGGCAGGGGCCACACACCCACTGTGTGCTTTGGTTGCCCTGGATGGCTCACCCCTGGCCGAGGTTGCGCTCATCCCAGCAGCACAGCTGGTGACCGCATTGGCTGCTCCTGGACAGGGAGCCTTGCATCTGGCCCAGATCGTGACCCCGCCGACGATCCAGAGTGAGCATGATTACCAACAGCGCGATTGTGAGATGAGAGAGCACGCCCTGCGAACAGCGACAACCGATCTCAGCGCTTTCGCAGACAGCGTACGCGCTAGTCTGGCGGCAGAGCTTGGATTGAAGGTCACCTGGTCTGTAGCAGTGAACGAGGATGTAGCGGATAGCCTCATCAGAATGGCAGAGCTTGGAGAAGACACCGGAACTTACCAGGTCACATCCTGTGACATGATCGCCATGACGACGCATGGGCGTGGTGGCTTTGAGCGTTGGATGATCGGGAGCATCACCGAGCGCGTGCTCACCGGCACGACACTGCCCCTCCTCATTGTCCGACCACATGAGCAGCGCACCCCAACCACAAACGAGCCAGCGCAGGCCTTCTGAACAACACGATCACAAAGAGATCACAATGCAACGCCTTCTTTTCACATTCCATACACAACAGAGAGGGCGTCTGACTTGACAATACCTGATCACGTGTGTCAATGTACAGCCTGTACGAAGTCCTATTGCATCGTCTCTATCTGTCCGCCATGGTGTATCTCATGCAGGATTAACGAGAGGGTGGCGAACATCAATGAATAGAGCATATTGAGGATCGAACGAGTTCCATGCTCAACGGTCTGACCTGAGGAGGGTTCGGGGAGTACATCAGCCCTCCCCTCTTTGCCCATCTGTACGAACCTCTGCGATAGCTCTTGATCTCAACGGTGCCAGAGGGAAAGCGGATTAGGGAGGCGTCCGCAATGTCTGGTGGATTGCCATTCGACCACTCGCAGTTCAGTTCCCTTCAAACGGCCCCGTATCAGAAGATACCAGACCTTGGGCAGGCTAGTCTCGCAGTTACCCCCGTGAGTCTCCCACTGGCAAGGTGGGTTCGCTCACAAGCCCATCTCGTTTAGGGGATGGGTGCTTGACTTCCTTAGTGGATAGTATCTATCCTATCCCTCACCATTATGCCACGAACTGCGGAGCTAAAGTCACAGCGGAGTCACGCTCCTTACAGCGAGGGAGATCGTATATTCCAGGTACTCCCTGTGAGGTCTCTGTGATAGCGTTGCCCATAATCGTGCCGCCTTTGTGATGGTCAGGGATTACAATGCATAGTGGAGTCGGTATCCTCGCCATGTTGCTGGTGGCACAATGACCACCAGAGACGATACCAGCCGCGTAAACGGGTAAGGGAATGCCATGAGGCCAATAAGAGCTGGGAACCTGAATCACCCGCAGCAAAAACGGCTTCACTACCTTGACTGGCTCAGGGTACTGGCCGTGCTGGGAGTGTTTTGCGCTCACATCATCTATATTTTTGATACCTTCTACTGGCACATGAGAACAGAGCAGGGAACTCCAGGCCTGGAGACCTTTGTTGCTTTCGGTACTCAGTGGGGGATGTCTCTTTTATTTTTACTTTCGGGAGCAAGTAGCTGGTTCGCACTGCACTCCAGAACAGCAGCACAATTCCTTGGCGAGCGGTTCACACGCCTGCTCATTCCTTTTCTTGTCGCTTTCGTCCTTCTCGCGCCACTCCAGGCCTATGTTGAGGCGCTCATACAATCGCGCCATCCGGGTCCCTTCTTCCAGTATTTTCTCGCTTTTTTTGCGAGCATGCAGATCAGTTGGAATCCGCAGTGGCTGGCAGCTTATGGACATCACCTCTGGTTTCTTGCCTTCCTCTTTCTCATTTCTGCGCTAGCCCTCCCTCTCCTCGTTTATCTGAAGCGGGAGCAAGGCGTGCTGCTCGTCCAGAGACTGGCCGCTTTGAGTGTGTGGCGGGGAGGTCTCTTCGTGTTTGTTCTTCCCCTTGTCTTGATCCAGGTCATGCTCCGTGCTCCGTTCCCTGGCTATCAGAGTTGGGCAGATTTCTTTTCCTGGCTGGCATGCTTTGTCTACGGGTATATCCTCCTCTCTGATCCACGGTTTGCACAGGCCATCAAAAACCAGGGAACGATAGCCCTCGTGGTCGGAAGTGCTTGCTACCTGCTCAGTATGGTATGGGATGCTGGCGGGCCTTTCACGGGCTGGCATTTTCTGAACTGGGCAGCTATTCCAGGCTCCCTGGCAGCCTATCTGCTCTATCAGATTCTGTGGAGTATGGCCACGTGGTCCTGGATCATCTTTATACTGTATTTCGGTATGCGCCTCCTGAACACCGATAATAAAGTGATCCACTATGGGAACGAAGCGGTTTTACCGTTTTATGTGCTGCATTATCCAGTGATCCTCCTCACCACGTTCTACGTTGTGCAGTTGCCTATGGGCGTAGTAGCCAAGTTGCTGCTTGTTGCTACTTGCTCCCTGCTGGTCATCCTTGCCCTATACGAGCTGCTCATCCGGCGGATAAACGCACTGCGCTTCCTGTTCGGAATGAAGCCTCGAACACGGGTTGTTCACTGAGACGTGGATCTGCAGGAGCATACGGCTTGAGCACTCACCTGGTAACATGCGTATCGGAACCGAGAGCTGCTGTTAAAAATGTGACAACCCGCTTGATATATTCAAACCCCATCACATGATACGATTGGACGTGCTGAGCACCTGGAACGAGCCAGGTCTGGACATGTGCCCCGTGCGCTTTGGATGCCGCTGTGGCAAGTTCCTGCATATTCCAGGGCGGGACAACGGTATCAGCAGTGCCCTGGATGAAGAAAATAGGCCGAGGCGCGAGGCGTGCCACAACATCTATTGGCCGTACCGCATAATAGTCGATGCCATACAGTATGCGGAATGAAGCCAAGACACTAGGAATGAAGATGGGAGGAACTCCGGAACCGCGCTCAAGCAGGGGTACAATTGCAGCATAGGCACAGTCTGCAACCACTGCTCTGATCGCAGGTTCACGTGCCGCAGCCAGCAACATGGTTGCTCCACCCATTGAAACACCCCACCCGCCGATCACGCGAGGGCGACCCAGCTCTGGATAAGGCAGCGAGCTGGAGCGCAGAAAATCCACCGCGCCTAACACGTCACGCTGCTCGAAGTAGCCTGCCGAGAGCGGCGCGGGGGACGATTCACCATGTCCTCGCATGTCAAAAGCCAGGATGGCGAAACCGTGACGAGCAAGCGCAGCGCTGAGATCGAGCAGGCCTAGCTCCTCCGCTGCCCGGTTGGAATGCATGCCATGCACCATAATGATCGCACGCTGTACTGTCATCTGCCCATTGGAGAGCACGCCAGGGATGAACCAGCCACGCAACAGCACATGATCTTCGCGACTGGGAAAAGCAACATCCTGAAAACTGAGGCCGAGGGCTGCAGGAGTGCGTGTAATCGGTTTCGGTTGGGTGTAGGCCACCTGTGTAGCAATGATAATTGAGAGGCTCATGTAGCCAAAGGTGAGCAGTTGAGAAACAATGAGGAGTGCTCTGATGAGCCTATGGGCCCAGTGAACTACACGTATGCGACCAGCACGTATGGAGAAAAGAGACTTACCACCCACTGGAATCCCGCCTGCTTCTGATGATACACGAAAGAACATCGATACTCCTCAAGTATATTGACGATTAAAAAGCGTACGTCAGAAGCAATATGCTTGTCAAGGGTGGAAAAGCTGCTTTGTGATTCATCCGTGATCGAATGCTTTCCCCTGTGATGAGACCATGAGCCGCTCATGCGTGTCCCAAGGTGGCATCGGTAGCCGTGACGACCAGAATTTCCCGTTCTGAAGCTGCCTGGCCTGTGTCGCGCGGGGGTGCTGGCACGATGATCACAACATGTGTCGACGGGGTTGAAGAGAACTGACTCTCTCGCCGAGAAAGATACTATCGTCTATTTTGGCAAGACGTACTGTTTCTCCCCGTACGAGGCGATGGCGGATGAGGAGAAAGTGGGATACCTCGCTGTGTTCCAGGCGAGCCTCATAGAGATGGTACCCAAGCAGATTGAGCAT
>WNEZ01004330.1_pt1 | contig 21320 bp, 18 predicted proteins | sample 5400521 | NCBI WGS metagenome assembly WNEZ01 (sample SAMN13153339, study PRJNA577476) | soil metagenome | isolation source: 120 cm saprolite under Douglas fir tree site 2 hole 1 replicate 1 | place: USA:California | collected 2015-04-18 | reverse complement strand
CTGGTCACCAGCGCCAGTGTCTTCGATCTGGCTTCGGTCTCCAAAGTCGTAGCTACTACCAGTATGGCGATGATTCTCTACCAGCGCGGCCTGGTCGATCTGGAGACGCCGGTTGTCGCCATCGTGCCTGAGTTCGCCGACTTGAATAAAGGCCCGCGCCGCGGCGAGGTCTCGCTGCACATGCTGCTGGCGCACTCATCCGGGTTGCCTGCATACGAAAGGCTGTTTCTCAAGACAAAGACCAGAGATGAACTGCTCGACGCCGCATTTACCACACCGCTCACCGCCGATCCCGGCACCAGGGCCGAGTACAGCGACATCGGATTCATCATTCTGGGCGTCGCGCTGGAGCGCATCGCCGACGAAAGCCTCGACCGCTTCTGCCAGCGCGAACTGTTCGGTCCGCTGGGGATGCTGCGCACCACCTACAATCCGCCTGCAGCGTGGCGCGATTCCATTCCACAGACAGCGGATGACCGCACCTTCCGCCATCGCATCATCCGGGGCGAAGTGCAGGATGAAAACGCCAGCGTGCTGGGCGGCGTGGCACCACACGCCGGGTTATTCGCCACCGCCGAAGATGTGGCAACCTTCGCCCACACCATGCTGCAAGGCGGACCAAGCCTGATCCGCCCCGAGACTCGGGCGCTCTTCACTCGCAGGGAAAGCTCGCCGGCCGGTACTTCACGCGCCTTGGGATGGGACACGCCCTCTTCACCGCACTCGCAGTCGGGAAAATATTTCTCGGCCGGATCATTCGGGCACCTCGGATATACCGGAACCTCACTGTGGATCGATCCCACGCGCGACCTTTCCGTTACCTTGCTTACGAATCGTACCTGGCCGGATTGCAGCAACAAGGCGATCACCGAAGTGCGGCCCACATTTCACGATGCGGTGGTTGAGGCGCTAGCGCCATCAGGCCCGGAGAACAAGATTTGAAGCGAACCGCCAGAAGGACGCCGGAGAACCTGAGCCGTCTTGCCACCGAACAACCGAATCGGGTTTCGGCCGATCTGGATTTGAAATCGGCGTTGGAGGTGGCGCGGGTCATCAATGCCGAGGACGCCAAAGTGGCGGCTGCGGTCGAGCGCGCGCTGCCCCAGATCGCACGCGCCATTAACGCGATTGCGGACGCCCTGAAACGCGGCGGACGACTGATCTACGTGGGAGCGGGCACCAGTGGCCGGATCGCAGCCCTCGACGCGGCCGAGTGTCCCCCCACCTTCAACGTCGACCCCAAGTCGGTTCAGTTCGTCATGGCGGGCGGACCCTGGGCCCTGGCCGCGGCGGTCGAGGCTAACGAAGATTCCCGCGTGCTCGGCGAACGCGAAATCGCGAAACGGAAACCGGGGCGCAAGGACGTCGTGGTCGGAATCGCCGCCAGCGGACGGACTCCGTTTACCGTCGCTGCCATCGCGTACGCGCGCCGCAAGGGAGCAACTGCGATCGCCGTGGTCTGCAATCGCAACACCCCGCTGCAGAAGGCCGCCGACTTCGCCATCGTCACGGAAGTCGGACCGGAAGTGATCTCCGGATCGACTCGCATGAAAGCGGGCACCGCACAAAAAATGGTTCTGAACATGCTCTCCAGCGGCGCCATGACGCGGCTTGGGTATGTCTACGGAAATCTCATGGTTAACGTCACTCCGAAGAATTCGAAGCTGTTGGCGCGAGGAGTGACCATTCTGCAGCGGAGCACGGGGATAAGCCGAAGAATTGCCGAACAGGCTTTGAAGGCGGCGGGAAATAGCGTTCCCGTGGCGTTAGTCATGCTCCAGACGCAGGTAGACCGCCGCGAAGCCGTTCGGGCAGTGAAAACGGCGGCCGGACACGTGCGCCATGCGATCGCGGCGGCAAGAAGCTTGTAGCCAGGATTTTCGTAGCCCCGGCGTCCCTTCGATTTCGCTCAGGACTGGCCCGCCGGCTGTCCGGTGGGCGTCTCGCTCACCGTCTTACTCCGCCAGCAGCAGGCGCAGGCGGGGGCGCCCGCGCCACACAGGCAAACCTTGGATCCGGCGGGACGTGTCCTCCCGACTACAGATTGCCACCCACGCCTTCCTGCAGTTCCCGTTAGAATAATTGACGCCAGAGGCAGGAACGAACGACAGGAATGATTTCGCGATGGACAAATTTGTAATTCGCGGCGGCGATCCGTTGCTGGGGACAGTTCGCGTCAGCGGCGCTAAAAACGCCGCCCTGCCGGCCATGGCTGCCGCCCTGCTCACCGAAGAGCCGGTCATCCTGGAAAATGTTCCGCAAGTGCGCGACATCGAAACCACCCGCAAGCTGCTGGCCGCCATGGGCGCCGAAGTCGAGCTGGGCTACGGACGTGCGCAACACCGCACCACAATTTGCGCCCGCAATCTGACCACTCCCGAGGCCTCCTACGAATTGGTCAAGCAGATGCGTGCGTCGTCGCTGGTCCTGGGGCCGCTGGTGGCGCGGTGCGGCAGAGCGCGAGTTTCTCTTCCCGGCGGTTGCGCCATCGGCGCGCGCCCCATCGATCTGCACATCAAGGGACTGGAACTGCTGGGCGCGAAAATCACCCAGGAGCACGGATACATCGAAGCCCGCGCTGACCGCCTCAAGGGCGGAGAAATTGTATTCGACAGGATTACAGTCACCGGCACCGAAGACCTGCTCATGGCGGCCACGCTTGCCGAGGGCGAAACCGTGATGCGCAACTGCGCCCGCGAGCCCGAAGTCGCCGATCTGGCCGACCTGCTGAACAAGATGGGAGCGCTGATCGAGGGCGCCGGCACGGCGACCATTCAGGTGAAAGGCGTGAGCCAGCTGCATGGCACGAAACACCGCATCATTCCCGACCGCATCGAGGCCGCCACCTTCATTATTGCTGGAGCCATGACCGGCGGGGATTTAAACGTCACCGGGTGCGATCCCCGGCATCTGGGCGCGCTGCTCGAGAAATTGCACGAAGTGGGAGTGAAGACCGCGCACTCGGCCGAATCCGTGCGGGTCATGGGCGACGCCCCGTTCCGGGCCGCGGACATTGCCACCGAAGAATATCCCGGCTTTCCCACCGACATGCAGGCCCAGTACATGGCGCTGGCCACACAGGGCGAAGGGACGTCGGTCATCACCGAGAATATTTTCGAGAATCGCTTCATGCATGCGCAGGAACTGGTGCGCATGGGCGCGAACATCAAGATCGAGGGACGGCGCGCCGTGGTCCGCGGCAAGTCGCCGCTGAGCGCGGCCGCCGTACAGGCTTCCGATCTGCGCGCCTCGGCCTCGCTGGTGCTGGCCGCCCTGGTGGCAGAAGGCGAGTCGATTATCGATCGCGTCTACCACATCGATCGCGGCTACGAAAACATCGAAGAAAAACTTAAAGGCGTAGGCGCCCAGATTCGCCGCATCGGAGAGATCCTGCCCAAGAGAGCGGCCGCTCCGGCATCGCGGAGCTAGACTCCCCATTTATTTTTCGGCAGAACCTCGACAAACTGAGAACCGAGAACTCAACACTGGAAACTGGTTCTTGAAACCTCTGGTGTCAGGGGTTGAGAAATGGCTCGGTCGGGTGCCCCATTTTTCGCGTCTTTTGCGAAAAGTGGGGCTTTTCCATTTTGTCATCCCTGACTGAGCCCCTGTCCGAGGCCCGCCTGTTCGATGGATCAAAAAATCTGTCAACCCTGGTACTTTAAGATTTCCACCTAACCAATTGATTACAAACAATCAATAGATAGTCCATCCCTGTCCCATTCAGCCCACCGAACCTGTTATTCTGGATACATAGGGAATTAAAAGGCGCGAGCCCCGGCTTGCGCCTTTTTTTGGGCCATGAAAAGAAACAACTCCTTCCCGCGCGAACGCGAGATTTCACCCGTCGAAACAACGCCCGGCAAGAATTCCCCCCGCCAGCGCGAGACCACCACCAAGCGCCGCGGCGAACTCGCCGAACTGGCATTTATCCTCAAAGCCAGAACCCTGGGATTCAGCCTGGCCAAGCCCTTCGGCGACAGCGAACGCTACGACTTTATCGTCGACTCCGGAAAAGACCTCTGGCGCATCCAGGTGAAATCCACCACCACGGTCCTCAACGGCCGCTACCACGTAAACTCCCACCGCCGCACCAACGGCAACGTAGTCGCCTACGACCCGTCCGAAATTGATTTCCTGGTCGCCTACATCATCCCCGAGGACGCCTGGTTCATCCTCCCCATCCAGGCCATTCTCGCCCGCACCAGCCTGCTCTTCTGCTTCAAGGATGATCCCAAGGGAGGACTATACGGTGCGTATCGCGAAGCCTGGAACTTGATGCGGGACCCAATCGAAATATGGACGGTTCCTTAGGGTATCCAAACCTCATCAACCAGGAGGGACAGTTCAGTTTCGAGATCTTGCCTCCGTCCTTGCTGAATCGTCTCCAGCAGTCGCAGCACAGTCACATCATCGAGCGGCAGGATAAGGCCTCGATCGTCTCGAAGCGTATCTCTGCAACGTTGTACGAACAAGGCACGATTTTCGAAGTGGCGACAGCAAAGAAATCCAACCTTTCCACGATTTACGCCAAAACGACCGCTGAGCTGATCAATTTCTGGGTTGGCAACTTCGGTAGAGTAGTTCTTACACTCAAATGCCACATACGAGCAAGGAAGCCGTCTGATTGCATGTAATCGATAGAAAATGCCCTCATGCGCTCCGTTCTCGGTAAGGATGTCGATTCTCTTTCTGCCATCGTGGATTTCGGCCTCCTTCCTAGGGTGTAGAAGTTGGGGAAAGAACACGAACTCTATAATTCCGATCATCGCACGGTGATACGCGCTGGCATGTTCCCCTCCTCTTTGAATGGCGACCAAGGCCTCAGCGAGGGCTTCCGCCAATACCGGCTCATCAGCCGGATCAACATCGCTGAGCCTGTCTACTCGTTCTTCGCGCCTAAGATATTCGCGGTATCGCTGCAAGATATCAGGATGGTCGCGGGAGAACTCATATAGAAACTGCTTGCTCAGAGGGTACTTTGCGACCAAAGCATTTGTGTACACTCGCCTCTCGCCGGTCTTCTTCAGCGTTCTAACCAAGCGAGAGTTAGCATTTAGCTCCTGGGCACGCAGATACTCGAGAACAAAATGTCGATAGTACTTCCGATGTTGGTATGCAGGCCGAAAACGAACGGCCGCCTTAGGCACGAGCAGGATGGGTTTGCCGCGCCAGACGGGGGCGTTGACATATCCCTCCCTCCATATCATCGCGTCTGCATCAAAAGTAGGAGGCAAGGGAACGTTGTGGCGGGTAATTCCGTGGAGTTCACATTGTTGCTGAGTGTAGCTAAGAAGATTTCCACGAATTATGTTCGTGGTTAGGTCCGAAATCTTATCCTCTCCTATGCCGGGGATCATTAACTCGCACTCTTCGAGTGAATTAATGAAGCCTGTCTGTACTGCCGTGGAGCCCTGCAGTGCATCGAAAAGCTGAGTCGCCTGCTCATTTCCGATGCCGGCACCTTGAGGTTCTCGCTCTGAGAAACCCAACCTAGTCTCATTGGGTTCGTGAAGGCGGGACAGCAGCTCACGAGCATCGTCGAGACGTCCATCCCTTATGTCGTTCAGGATCCGCTGAAAGAAAGTGACGATCGTGCGATGACATTCTTGCGACCAACGATCTGATGCTTCCGCAAGAGCGAAGGGATCCACAAACAGTTCATTGTCTGTGGAGAGATCGACATCAACAAAATCGAGTTCCGCTTGGACTTTGCCAAGCGCAAATGCTACCGAAAGTCTCGGCATTCTCTCAAAGTCGATATAAGAATACGCCTTCGAGAATACGCTATTTTATTGGAGTGCCGGGCCTACTCCTGATTGTCGTCTGCCGGGGTGCCCCATTTGTCGCGTCTTTCGCGACAAGTGGGGGATTGGATGCGCTCGACCGCACACGATCCAAATGGGCTTCGGGAAGGGCACGACTTTCAGTCGTGCCGTCAGTCGCTGCAAGCAGTCCGGCTTTAGCCGCTGCGGTTCGCTCTTTCACCGCGGCACCGTTTCTCCGCCGGCTGCTAGAACACCTTCCACACGAAGTGAGCGAGCAGAGCGAACAGCAGGAGCATAAACGCGCTGATCCAGGTCAGGAAGTTACCCGTCAGCTTGGGGGATTCGATTTCTTCCTTGTCCATAGCATGAGAATACTCTCTGGATCGTGGGTTCGGAACTGCCGAGCTCGCGCTCGGCTGGGCAGGTAGGACATCCTTCGACTTCGCTCAGGACAGGCTCTGCCCCTACGTGGGTCGTGGAAATAATAAGGCCGCGATTTTATCGCGGCCTTTTCAAGACTGCCGAGCTGCGCTCGGTTTGGACGGGCGGGACGCCCGTCCCTCCATTGCTTTCGTGGTTAGTGGCGTCCGCCGCCGCCGTGGCCGCCACCGCCGAAACCGCCGCGGCCTCCACGTCCAGGGCCGCCGCGACCACGACCTCTGCCGCCGCCACCGGGACGGCCACCGCGACCGCCGCGATCTCCTCCTCGGTCTGGGCCTCGGTCGGGGCGATCTCCAGTGCGTTCCGGCCCACGATCGCCTGCGCCGGCTCCGGCCAAGGGTGCATCGCGGTTGAAGTTGGGCTCGTCGTCGGGAAAATCGGCGCCGCCTTCGATGGTTAGAGCAGGCGCGTGAGCGGGTTCGCCGCCGCCGTCTCCTCCACCGCCATCAGGAGGAAGCTCGCCGCCGCCCATTTTTGCGCGCTGTTCCTTGAGGATGGCCTTGCGCGACAGGCGAATGCGGTTGCCCTCGACGGCCAGAACCTTCACCAGCACCTGATCGCCTTCTTTCAGTTCGTCGCGGACGTCCTTGATGCGGTGCTCCGCCACTTCGCTGATGTGCAGCAACCCATCGGTGCCGGGAATGATCTCGACGAAGGCGCCGAAGTCGGCCAGGCGGGTGACGGTGCCAAGATACGTTTTCCCGACCTCGGCCGTGGCAGTCAAGTCACCGATGATCTGCAGAGCTTTGGCCGCGGACGCCTCATCATTCGAGGCTACGTTGACCTTGCCTGAGTCCTCGACGTCAATCTTCACGCCTGTGCGTTCGATGATGCTTCGAATCATCTTCCCGCCGGGCCCAATCACGTCGCGAATCTTGTCCACCGGAATCTGCAGGGTGTAAATGCGTGGCGCGTAAGCCGAAACCTTTTCGCGGGGACCAGGCAGAACTCCGTTCATCTTATCCAGAATGAACAAGCGTCCGCGCTGGGCCTGGGACAAAGCTTCGCGCATGATCTGCGCCGTGATGCCGCCGACCTTGATGTCCATCTGCAAGGCGGTAATACCGTCCCTGGTGCCGGCGACTTTGAAATCCATGTCGCCGTAGTGGTCTTCGGCCCCGGCGATGTCGGTCAGGATGGCGTACTGCTCGCCTTCCTTAACCAGACCCATGGCGACGCCCGCAACCGGCGACTTCAGCGGAACGCCGGCGTCCATCAATGCCAGTGAAGCTCCGCACACCGTCGCCATCGAGGATGAACCGTTCGACTCAAGAATGTCAGCGACCACACGCATCGCATAGGGCCACTTATCTTCGTCAGGCAGGACGTTTGAAATGGAACGTTCCGCGAGTGCTCCGTGGCCGATTTCGCGGCGGCCCGCTCCGCGCAAAAACGCAACCTCCCCAACCGAAAACGGCGGAAAGTTATAGTGCAGCATGAAGCGTTTTTTGGCCTCGCCTTCGAAGACTTCGAGGCGTTGCATGTCGTCGCTGGTGCCGAGAGTCGTGGTGACCAGCGCCTGGGTCTCGCCCCGGGTGAAGATGGCCGAACCGTGGGTGCGGGGCAGGACGCCGACTTCGATCCAGATATCACGAATCTGGTCGAAGGCGCGGCCGTCGGGACGGCGTTTGTTATTGATGACGTGCTCGCGGAAGATGCGTTCACGGAGAGTTTCGTAGTAGGTTTTCAGTTTCTTCTGAGCCGCTTCGTCATCCGCGGGGATGGCTGCCTGCAGTTGTTTCTTCAGTTCGCGGACCAAGTTGTAGCTTTCCGCCTTGGGATGTTTCTGGGTGTCGAGACGATCTGCCAGGTCGGCCCCGATGCGATTCTTCAGGTCGTCGTAGTAGGCCTGGTCGAATTCCGGCGGCGTAACCGGACGCTTGGGCTTGCCTGCTTTCTGTTTGAGGTCGTTGATGGCGGCGCAAATTTTCTTGATCTCGGTGTGGGCGAATTCAATCGCATCCACTACCGTCTCTTCCTTCACTTCCTTGGCGCCGGATTCGATCATCACGATGCCGTCAGCGGTGCCGACGACCATGATGTTGAGCAGGCTGTCTCGCATTTCGCTGTACGTCGGGTTAATAATGAATGCGCCGTTGACCAGGCCCACGCGCACGGCGCCGATGGGGCCTTCGAACGGTATGTCAGAAATGGTCAGCGCGGCCGATGCGCCGTTGATGCCGGCCACGTCGGGATCGTTCTCCGTGTCCGCAGAAAGAACGAAGGCAATCACCTGGGTTTCACAACGGAAACCATCTGGGAAGAGCGGGCGCACCGGGCGGTCAATCTGCCGACTGGTGAGAATTTCACGCTCGCTGGGACGGCCTTCGCGCTTGATGAAGCCGCCGGGGATGCGTCCGCCGGCGTAGGTGTATTCGCGATAGTCGACGGTCAGGGGAAAGAAATCGATGCCCTCGCGGGGATCAGGGTTGGCGGTAGCGGTGGCGAGAACGACGTTATCGCCGATGCGCACCACGACCGAACCGTGTGCCTGCTTGGCTAATTTTCCGGTTTCAAATGAGATTTTCTTACCGCCGGCAAGTTCAACCGATACTTCTTGTTTCATAGTTCATTTCCTTTTTGGGCAGGAGGACACGCGCAGTGCGGGAAGAGACTGCACAGTTTGGAAGGGCAAGAGCCAGGAGCGCTTGGAGACCGCCGGAAACACACCGTTCGCGGCATTTAACCTTAATGGGTGACGACCGTCTGATAATGATTCCGATGGTGATCCGGCGAGAACACCCCGAGCCGGGAACGGCCCCGCTGCAACCTACTTGCGCAGTCAATTGACCAATGCGCTCGCTCAGCAACGCGATTTGGACTTCGGGGCTGCCCGTATCGGTGGCATGCGTCCCGTACTGGTCGATGAGGGATTTCTTTTGCTCTCTGGCTAGCACTAACCTAGTGCACTCCTGTCTTCTGGTTTCAATTCGTTCGTAACGTGCAATTAAGGTAACACGCTCAAGACCAGGGTGTAAAGGCGGGCGGCGCGGGTCGTGTCCTGAATTCATGAATCACCCAGGACACGAAGGTGCACGAAGGCGCGAATCTCAAGATTGTTCGTTGAGGCTTAGCAACGATAGCGGCTGTTCTTTCAGTCCAGGTTCGAGTTGGGTGGGCGAGTCACCCGCGGCCATACAGTCATCGATTGTCCAAAGGTTCAGATAGACGGATTGGCCGCTGGAGACACCGGCGGCATACAAATGGGTGTCTCAAGTCGGCATCTAAATTAGTATAGTTATGCTGGGAGTTATGACAGCGCGCTGCAACCAATGCGGTCACGAGAATAATCCCGAGTACCGTTTCTGCGGGATCTGTGGCGCACCACTGCAGCCGGCAATCGCCACGCGGGAACCTGGGAGAGAGCGAGTCCCTTCGTCGCTGAGCGGCCCTTCTTTTCTGGGCCTGGGAGATGAGCGCTCCCGCGACCTCGACTACCTGCTGGAAGATGAGCCGCCCCGGGGTCATGGACGCTTGTACCTGGCTCTTCTTCTGCTGGTGCTAAGCGGGGCGTTGCTGGCCTGGCACTGGCAGCGTGACGGTTATCCCTGGGCAGGACCGGTTCAGAGACCGACGGTGCGCAGCACCCCGGCGAATTCTGCAACGGACGCTTCTCCGCCGCCCGGTCCGGTCGCGCCGGTACAGCCCACTGGAAACTCGGTGCCTCCGGAGGCACAGGCCGCGACTGGAACGGGCCCCGGAGAAGCGGCTCAGCCCGCTGCGGCGCCTCAGCCCGGTACTCCATCTCAATCTCCCACGACGGCAGCAACCGCGCCCGAGCCAACCCCTGCGCCGAAGGAAGGCCCCGATTCCGGGGAATCCGCCGCGAAGCCGGTGACGGTACCTGCTCCGGCGACGGCTGCACCGCCGACGTCTGCCTCGATGTCTGCCTCACAAGAGACTGAGACCACCGAGAACCCGGCCCCAAAGGCGGCTGCGCCCGTACCCATCGCGAAGGTGGCCGTGCCCAAGCCGTCGCCCGCCACCCCTCCCGTCAGCTTCGATGACCGGCTGGTGGCCGATGGCGAACGCTACTTGTATGGACGTGGAGTGCCGGAGGACTGCGCACGAGCGCAGAGAAATCTTCAAATCGGGGCTGGGAATTCGAATCCCAAGGCGCAGACCCTGCTCGGTGCCATGTACGCCACCGGACACTGCGTGAACCGGGACTTGCCCACCGCCTATCGCTGGTTCGCCAAGGCGCTGCACGGGGATCCGGGAAACTCGCGGGTGCAGCGGGATTTGGAAGTGCTCTGGAAACAGATGACTCCGGAAGAGAGACAACTGGCGATGAAGAGCCGGTAGGTTCGTCTGATGTCGCCCTGTTGAAGTTTTTACAAACCAGTTTCCAGTTATTAGTTCCCGGTTCTCAGTTTTAGTGGTGGTGAGCCGCCATTTCCGGGGAGCTCATTACCAGCCGTCCGTGTTGCACGCCTTTGGTGCTGATCAGGCGATCCGCCAGCTTTTGCACGTCCCTCGACTTGCCCCGGAGCACAACCACTTCGAGACAACTGTCGTGGTCAAGATGCGCATGTAGCGTGGAGATGATCACGTGATGATGTTCATGCTGGAGATCGGTGAGCCTTTCAGGCAAAAGGCGGGTGTGATGATCGTAGATGAGGGTGACGGTGCCGACGACAAGGGCATCGGGAGCGACCACCGCCGACCCCACCAGCCGGTCGCGAATAAGATCACGGAAGGCCTCGGAACGGTTCTCGTAGCCCTTCTGGGCGATGAACCTGTCAAAGCGGCGAAGCAATTCTGAATCGATAGCCACACCGATGCGGCTGAGATCTCCCATGAAGGCCTCTCTGATTAATGTCGCCCGCTTAGTCTACGCTTCATCAAGGCGCACATCGCGGCGGCTTGTCGAAGGTAGGAGGATGCTGCTATGGTTTCGCGACACGCATGGCAGGCGGTCTCGTCATCGAGTAACTGATTGCAGGCAAAGCGGATGGTAGGAGAATAACGCCCGTTGAGAGCAATCCGCTCAAGGTTGGCAAACGTACCTTTGAAAGGATGAGATAACGGTTTGTCGGGCGCTGAACCAAAAGTGGGGCCGACCGACGTATCGCTCGTGGGAGCGATTCGTGCTGGTGACGAAAGCGCCATGGCGACGCTTTACGACCGGTATTCTTCCATCGTGTACTCGGTGGGGTTGCGAGTGCTCGGCGACACGGGCGCGGCCGAGGACGTGTTACAGGAAGTATTCATGCAACTGTGGCGCAATCCCGGCGTGTTTGATGCCAGTCGGGGTAACTTGGGCGCGTGGCTGGCCGTGATCGCCCGCAACCGGGCGATTGATGTGCTGCGCAAACGGCGTCCCGAGACTGATATTGCCGACGTCGTGGTCTCAGTGGAACCGGACATGGCAGGAGAGGCGGAACGGGCGCGGGCCATGGAGAAGGTGCGTGGCGCGCTGGGCGCTATGCCCGAGGCTCAGCGCAGTGCCCTGGAGATGGCCTACTTTGAAGGGCTCACTCATACTGAAATCGCGTCCAAGACAGGAGAGCCGCTGGGCACCATCAAGACTCGCATTCGCGCCGGGCTGATGGCCCTGCGCAAGGCTTTTGCAGCATGAGCACGCACGAACAATTCGCCGACGATCTCGCACTGCTGGCCCTGGGGCAATTGCAGGGCGACGAGCGCGTCGCGCTGGAGAAGCATCTGGAGGGCTGTGCCCCGTGCCGCCGTGAGCTTGAGCAACTGCGCGGGGACACGGCATTGCTGGCGCTCTCGGCGGCGGGTCCCGCGCCACCGCGCCGCGCCCGGGAACGTCTGCTCAAAGCCATCGCAAAGGAGCCGCGAGCGCCCAAAGCTGCTTCGCGTCGCTGGACGTGGACCCTGGTGCCCTGGTTCGCGGCGGCAGCGTTCGGTCTGGCAGCGGTTTTCTTCTTCCAGCAAAGCGACCGCCTGTCGCAGCGCGTGGCTGAGTTGCAGAGCGAATCAGCCCAGCAGCAGGCGCAGCTCGAGCGGGCTCGGGAAGTTGTCACGACCCTGACCTCGACCGACGCGTTACGGGTGACCCTGGTGGCGGCGCAGGCTCCTCCGCAGCCTCAGGGTAAGGCGATCTACGTCCGCGACCGTTCCAGCCTGGTTTTTCTGGCCAGCAACATGCCAGCTTTGCCGCCGCAGAAGGCTTACGAACTGTGGTTGATCCCGACTAACGGCGCGCCCATCCCAGCGGGAGTGTTTAAGCCGGATGCCCATGGCAGCGCGACCGTCATTGAGCCGCCGTTGCCGGCGGGCGTGGAGGCCAAGGCTTTTGCGATTACCGTCGAGCCTGAACAGGGCTCGGCAGCGCCCACGATGCCGATTGTAATGATGGGAGCTGGGGAATAGGCAACGGCCGCGTGGGGACAGCCGCCCCCGCCCCCGGCTCTCCGGCGGAGCGAAGCTCCGCGGCGGGGCTGCCCTCTCTTCTCATCTCAGCTTTCTAAGTTGTCAAGCAACTCCAAATAATGCGGCGGCCCAGTCTGTTGTGAATAGACGAATACACACCCAGAACTAGGTTCCTGGTGAAATGGCGATTTTGCAACAACGAACGAGCGGGAGATTTGCCCACCCCACTTCTACGGCTTTCTCGCCACCAGTCGGAGCACATCCGTCTCTCGGCGATCGTAGAAGTCCGACTTAGCCCGAACGATCTCGTAATGAGTGATCTGGAAGGGGTCGAACATGTGAAGCATGTTATTGCGGCCGTTGACGAAATCTGCGCCGCATTCCATAACAACGACTCCACCGGGCTTGAGCGAGTCAAACACCTTTTCGATGGGCACCAGCGGCATCGTCCAGCTGAACAGAATGAGGTCGAACTTTTCTTTGCCGAAGTCGTATTCGCTATCGCGAACTGCGGACGCGTGCAGTGTCAGCCCAAGTTCCTTCGCCCGCTTTTGAGCTAGTGCGACACCCGCATCGGCAGGATCGAAGCCCCACACCTGCCATCCAAGGCTCGCCAGGTAAATAGCGTTTCGGCCCTCCCCCATTCCATAGTCCAGAGCTACTCCCGGCCGCTGTCCTTCCACCATTTGTTTGAGGAAGTCGTTCGGAGCCCTGTTGAAATTTGAATTGCTGTCGAGGTAGTAGCGATTCCAGTAGTCGGCCTCCAAGAGGTTGCGCTCCGCCAGAATCAACTTGGTCCGACGGGTTATTTCGGTTTCGGTGACTCCCTCGGTCCTGAGCTTTGCGGCATACCGGCCCGCGACCTCTTCGTTCGTCAGTGACAGCGAGGGGTTCTCGGCGCGCACTTTCGGAGTAAAGGTGTTGCGAAATTCAGGGTAGAAGTCGTACTCAGATTTTTGACCGAATGCAAGTACTGAATAGAAGAGCGTCGTAAGCAGTACCGCGAGGACCTTCTTGCTGCGAGAAGACGAAGTCTTACATTTGTCGTGATCGATCACCCTTTAACGACCTCACATCTACCCTGATCCACAGTATAGATCCGCCTGCGGGATTGTTGACGAAATCTGGCGTTTACACTCACGATCCTTTGTCGAGGTTCGCTCGATCGGACAGCCGGGGCGGCTGTCCCCACGTGGTCTGTTATGCTTCTTCGCTTTCTTTGAGCTTTGCGATCACGCCGAAGTCTTCGAGCGTTGTGGTATCGCCTTTTACTTCCCCGCTGCTGGCCAGTTCACGCAGCAAGCGGCGCATGATTTTCCCACTGCGCGTTTTTGGCAGCGTGTCGGTGAAGCGGATGTCGTCGGGTTTGGCCATCGCGCCAATTTCCTTGGCTACCCACTTTCGTAAATCGTCTTTCAATTCAGGCGTAGGTTTTCTTCCCTGTTCGAGGGTCACGAAAGCGGAGATGGCTTGACCCTTGATGTCATCCGGACGCGCCACCACCGCGGCCTCGGCGACCGCTTCGTGTGCGACCAGGGCCGACTCCACTTCCATCGTGCTCAGGCGGTGGCCGGAGACGTTAATTACGTCGTCCACGCGGCCCATCACCCAGAAGTAGCCGTCTTTGTCTTTACGCGCGCCGTCGCCGGTGAAATAGGTCGGGGGAATCTGTGACCAATACTGCGAAACGTAGCGGTCGGGATCGCCGTAGATGGTGCGCAGCATCCCGGGCCAGGGCTGCTTGAGAACCAGAAATCCGCCCGAGCCTTCAGGCACGGGCTTGCCATCCAGAGTGACCACTTCTGGAACCACGCCCGGGAACGGGCGCGTGGCTGAACCGGGCTTGGTCGCGATCGCGCCCGGGATCGGAGTGAGCATGATGTGCCCGGTCTCGGTCTGCCACCAGGTATCGACGATGGGACAGCGGTTGTGGCCGATGACTTCGCGGTACCACATCCACGCTTCCGGATTGATGGGCTCACCGACGGTCCCCAGCAGGCGCAGGCTGTCAAGCTTGTGTTTCTTGGGCCACTCATCGCCCCACTTCGAGAAGGTGCGAATCGCGGTGGGCGCGGTGTAAAAAATATTTACTCTGTGGCGATCGATGATGCTCCAGAAGCGATCGGGCTCGGGGAAGTTAGGCGCGCCCTCGTACATCAGGCTGGTGGCGCCGTTTTGCAGCGGTCCGTAGACGATGTAGCTGTGGCCGGTAACCCAGCCGATGTCAGCGGTACACCAGTAGGTATCTTCTTCTTTGAGATCGAACACCCATTTTGTAGTTATGTATGTCCCGACGGAATAGCCGCCCGTGGTATGCACGACGCCCTTCGGCTTGCCGGTGGTACCAGAGGTGTAGAGGATGTAGAGGGGATGCTCGGCGTCGAGGGGCTCCGCGGGACATTCGTCTGACGCTGTGGCCATCAGCTCGTGCCACCAATGGTCGCGACCGGACTTTATGTTGATGGGCGTTCCGGTTCGCTTGTAGACGACCACGTGCCTTACCGACGGACAAGACTTCAGAGCCTCTTCGACTGCGGGAAATAACTTCACCTCCACGCCGCGACGGTAAGAGCCATCCTGCGTGATGACGGCTACCGCCTGGGAGTCGTGAATGCGGTCAACCAATGCGTTTGAGGAAAATCCACCGAATACCACCGTGTGCGGTGCGCCGATGCGGGCGCAGGCCAGCATGGCGATGGGCAACTCCGGGGTCATCCCCATGTAGATCGCCACCCGGTCGCCTTTCTTCACCCCCAGAGATTTCAGGACATTGGCGAACTTCTGCACTTCGCGATGAAGTTGCTGGTAAGTCAGGGTGCGTACTTCGCCGGGCTCACTTTCCCAGACTATCGCGGCCTTGTTCTTGCGAGAAGTTTGCAGGTGGCGGTCGAGACAGTTGTAGGAAAGATTGATCTGACCGCCGACAAACCACTTGGCCCAGGGATGGTTCCATTCCAAGACCTTGTCCCACTTCTTGAACCAGTGCAGCTCGTTTGCGATTCCGCCCCAGAATTTCTCCGGCTGCTCGACTGATTCGCGGTAGATGCGTTCGTACTCTTCCAGGCTCTTGATGTGCGCCTGCCGGCGAAAATCTTCCGGGCATTCGAACTTTCTGTCTTCGTGCAGGACCGACTCGATATTGGTTCGGGCGTCGGCCGCAGGGGGCTTATCGGGCATGCTGGTCCCTCGTTTTTATTGGGGCTTCTGGAATGCGCACTGCAGATTCTACAAGGCCGGGCGCCCGAATGTCTCACAGGCAGTGAAGCTCACGTGTCGAGAAACCGGTCTCGGTATTTTTGTTCGGGAAGCAGGCAGCTATCGTGTTTGCCGAAGATGCGATAGCGGTTGCGGGCGATGACGTTGTATCCCCAGTCGCGCAGCCCTTTGGGCAGAGCGCGCAGAAGAACGGCGGTGACGCGCCAGAATCCTCCTAATCCTTTCAGAACGGAGATGACGGCATCGGAGCGCGAGGCGGGGCGCTCGCCGGGTGCTTCGACGAGGTACACCGTATCCAGATCATTGGGGTCGAGGCCGTGCTGTTGCAGGATTCCGGCGGCAAAGTCGCTTTGCAGGGAGGCAAAACGGAAGAGACCGCGGGCATCGCGCTTCAGGACGAACTGAACCAGGCGGTTGCAGAGGCCGCAGACGCCGTCGTAGAGCAGGACCGGGTTGGTGGGATCTGGCATAGCGACGCACACGAAAGGCACGACTTGCGGCAATGTCGTGAGGTCTTATAACCATTCTTTCGCCCTTTCAGGGCTATGTCATCTTCCGCGCTTCACCCAGGGCTTGCGCCCTGGGCTGTATTCTCGCGCCGCTTCGCGGCTAAGTGGCGATGGTACTGTGATCAGCGAAGTGCGTCGGTCCGTCGCTGTAGTTCAGGGACGTATTCCCCGATGCTGCCCTTCTCCAGCAGGTAGTTGCCCGGGCCTTGTTTGCCGCGAACCGTGCGGCAGAACTCGGCTACGAAGAAACCGGCTTGCAAGGCTTCGGTGAACGCCCAGCGCGTGGCCTGGCGCCACTCCCGGGCCAAGCCGGGATCCTTTTGTTCGACGGCTCCTATGTCGCTAGGAACCTGGATTGCGATCCGCTGGCGGGCCAGAGCGGCGGAAAGGTCATTCCGGAGGGGCTTGCCGTCGCCGTTGAACTGCACCAGGGGCTGCAATCGCGAGAAGGCGTCCAGGACTTCGGGGCGGTAGTCTTTTCCCTGCAAGCGGTCGCGAACTCGGCGGCTGGCGAGCGGCCACGTTACCCACAGGCGATCGGTGCTGTTGCGGTGCAGGATGCTGGAGGTTTCCGGGCCGTAGAAGTCGATCTTGTAGCGGTCTGACACCACGCCCAGCTTGCCGAAATTGAGGTGGGCGTTTTTGCTTTGCAGGGGATCGAAGGTCCAAGTCATTTCCTGGATACGCAGGGCCAGGGCCCGTTCGCGCTGGGCCAGCTTGAGCTTATAGCCCAGATCCAGGTCGCGATAGGGCTCACGGACCGCCAGCATGTGGGAGTGCAGGATCAGGTGTCCGTCCTCCACGCCCAGGAAAGCGAAGGCGAACCCGGCCAGCTTCGCGCCGTCGAAAGCACCCACCCAGATGCTGCCCGCCTCCTTGGTGGCAATCACCAGGGTCAAAGGGGTTGCGTCGCGGTCTGAAAGTCCCCATACTTCGCGTTCGACCGCTTCTACTTGCTCCAGATCGTCGAAGCTCTGAAGGTCGCGGATAACGACGGGTCTGGCGGGGGCTTCGCTCATGAGGGCTCTGAAGGCGTCCAATCATACGCGAGGCGTATTGGTGGACGCCAGTTGCGGGGTTTGTAGCGCCGGTGCTATGACAAATCTGACTTGGAAACGTAGGGGTCCTCGACTGCGCGGATGCTTCGCTTCGCGAAGTGTCCCCTCCGCTCAGGATGACAACGGGAAACTTTACCCCTGTACGCGAGTGGCTTTGCCGGCCCAGAAACTTTCACGGAGTTGGCGTTTCAGCATTTTTCCGGTGCCGGTCTTGGGCAACGGGCCTTCGACAAAGTTCACCATGCGCGGCATCTTGAATTTGGCGATGCGTGGTTTCAGGAATGACAGCAGTTGTTCTTCGTTCAGCTGCTGGTTGGGCTTGAGGACGATGATGGCTACCGGGATCTCGCCCCATTGCAGATCAGGGGCCGAGACCACGGCACATTCCAGAACCGCGGGATGGGCGAAGATCGCTTTCTCCACCTCGATTGAGGAAATATTCTCGCCGCCGCTGATGATGATGTCTTTCTTGCGATCGACAATGTGAATGTAGTTCTCTTCGTCCCAGACCGCCATGTCTCCGGTGTGCAACCAGCCGTCGGTGATGGCGGCCGTGGTGGCCTCGGGTTCCCTGTAATAACCATCCATCACGTTGTCGCCGCGGACCACCGCTTCGCCTACAGTCTGCATGTCGCGCGGAACATCCTGCATTTGCGAATCCACAACGTGAACTTCGCATCCGGCCAGGGGCCAGCCTGCGGATGCCAGGTGGAGGAACCGGTCATCTTCGTCGGCGTAGCCCACCGTGCCCTTGGTATGCGCACAAGTGGCTACCGGACTGGTTTCGGTCAGGCCGTAGCCCGACATCACCTGGCAGTGGAAAGCTTGTTCCAAACGGGCGATCAACTCGGGTGAGGATGCGGCCCCGCCAGTGTTGATTACTTTCATGCTCGAGATATCGAACTTGCCCAACTCCGGGCAGTTGAGGAGTGCGTTGGCCATGGTGGGAACCAGGGTCATTCCGGTGGCTTTTTCTTCCTGAATGAGGCGCAGCACGTAGGCCGGTTCGAAGCGGCGCACCATGACATGCTTGCCTCCTGTCATGGTGATGCTCTGCGGACGTCCCCAGCCATTGGCGTGAAACAGCGGAATGGTGTGAAGTTCCACGCGGCTGTCATCGCAGGGCAAGGAGGCTAGCAGGCCCAGCGCGTGCAGGTAAAGCGTGCGATGCGAAAGCATCACGCCCTTGGGAGTGCCGGTGCTGCCGCTGGTGTAGAAGAGCTCGGCAATGTCATTTTCGTCGAAGGAGAAAACGTCGGGGCGCGGGATGCGGTCCGGCGCCAGCAAGTCCTCCAGGAACAAGTCTGCTTGCGGGACGGGCTGGTCGATGGCGACGTAGCGCTTGATGGTGGGGCAGGCCTTGCGCAATGCCTCAATCAATGGGGCGAATTCGCTTTCTAACACCAGCATGCCAGCGCCTGCGTGATTGAGAATGGTAATGAGTTCGGCGGGCTGCAGGCGCACGTTGAGCGGCATGGCAATGGCCCGAACCAGGGGCGGTCCGTAATAGCCTTCCAGCAGTTGATGATTGTTGAAGCTGAGATAGGCGACCCGGTCACCAGGGCGAGTGCCCTGGGAAAGAAGGCCGGCAGCCAGGCGTTCGCAGCGTTCTCCGAACTGAGCGTAGGTGAATGAACTGGAGCCGGAGACGACTCCTGTCTTCCTGCCGTAAAGATCCACGGCGCGGTACAGACATCGGATGGGTGTAAGCGGCACATTCATGCGAGCCTTTGGGAACCCCTCTAGCTGGAAGTCTGAGCACCCCGCAGGGCATGATACACGACAGGAAAAGACGGCTCAGATAGTCTTAGAGGCAGTGTAGTGTTCCAAATTCGTGAACCACTAAGGACACAAAGGAACACGAAGGGCAAATCCTAAAGACTTCCTTCGTGTAACTTCGTGTCCTTGGTGGTGAAATCAACGGACCTAAAGCTGGTGTGGAGGCTTCCTTTGATTGAACCCGGCAAGCCCAGCCTTTCCGGCAAGACGCTATTCATTTCGGGCGCCAGCCGCGGCATTGGGCTGGCGATTGCATTACGCGCGGCTCACGATGGGGCCAACGTCGTGATTGCCGCCAAGACCGAGACGGCCCATCCCAAGCTGCCCGGAACCATCCACACGGCTGCGGCCGAAATCGAGGCGGCGGGCGGAAAGGCGCTGCCCCTGGCGGTTGACATTCGATTTGAAGATCAGGTCTACGGCGCCGTGGAGCGGGCGGTTCGTCAATTCGGCGGCATCGACATTCTGGTGAACAATGCCAGCGCGATCAGCCTTACCGGCACGCTGCAGACACCGATGAAGCGTTATGACCTGATGATGGGAGTAAATGTGCGCGGGACATTTCTGTGCTCGCAGGCTTGCCTTCCCCATCTGAAAAAGGCGGCGAACCCGCATATTCTCACACTGTCGCCTCCCCTCGATATGCGGGCCAAATGGTTTGCGCCGCATCTGGCCTACACCATGGCGAAGTACGGGATGAGCATGTGCGTGCTGGGCATGGCGGAGGAATTTCGCGAGGCCGGGGTTGCGGTGAATGCCCTGTGGCCGCGAACTATCATCGCAACTGCGGCGTTGCAGGTGATTCCCGGAGCGGAGGCGGAACGTGGCCGGACGTCTGAGATCGTGGCCGATGCGGCGTGGCATATTCTGACGCGCGATAGTCGCAGCACGACCGGGAATTTCTTTATTGATGACGAAGTCCTGGCCAGTGCGGGAATCATGGATCTGTCCCGCTATTCCGTCGCTCAGGGTAAGCCGCTCAAGCTGGACCTTTTTGTCGACAAGGCCAGGTGAGCGGAGCTTCGGGAAGGGCACGACTTCCAGTCGTGCCGCAAGTTGCCGAAAACGTACTCGGCTTCAGCCGCTGCGGTTCGCTTCTTCATTTCGCGACATACATCGGTGCCCCGTCACGGGCGGGACGCCCGTGCTCCATCAAAGCCTACTCCAGCAAGTCGGGCTGTTCGCGGACGATGCGGGACCAGAGCGGCTGGAACTGGAACCAGCCTGCCATGTGCGATCCAACCTGCTGCTGCGTGATTGCGGCATCCGCGGCGTTGATCTTCACCGGGTTGCCGACGGCTTCCGCCATCAGTTGGGCCTGGCAGCTTCGTTCCATGGTGATGAACCACCAGGCCGCTTCGTCCACGGTATGGCCAACCGTTAACAGTCCGTGATTGCGCAGGATCACGGCCTTCTTGTCGCCCAGGGCCTGCGCGATTCGTTCGCCTTCGGAAGTTTTGTAGACGACGCCGGTGAAGTCTGTGAACAGAGAGTGATCTTCGTAGAAAGCGCAGGCATCCTGAGTGATGGGATCGAGTAAACGGTCGAGGGACGACCAGGTTTTTCCGTACAACGAGTGCGCGTGAGCGGCAGCCACGATATCGGGGCGCGCCGCGTGGACCTGGGAGTGAATCGCGAAAGCGGCTCCGTTGACGGGATACTTCCCTTCTACGACCTGGCCTTGGCCGTCCACGAGAATCAGGTCGGAGACCCGGATCTGGCCGAAATGCATCCCGAAAGGATTGACCCAGAAATGATCGAGATGTTCAGGGTCGCGGGCAGTGATGTGGCCGGCGACGCCTTCGTCGAATCCGAAGCGCGAAAACAGGCGATAAGCACCGGCCAGGCGCTGCTTGCGATACTGGCGCTCCTCGGCCACGGTGGCCAAGCTGGGAGGGCCGGGAATCTTAACGGGGTTTTGAGTGGCTGCGGCCATGGACGCCTCCAGGCAATTGACCGACTACTATAGCGCCGGTGGGTTGGGCTCGCAACATCGCTCGAGTTGGCGAAACTGCGGAGCTTCGCTCCGCTGGGCGGGCGGGGCATCTGCCCTGAGCGAAGTCGAAGGGGCGTCTGCCCCTACGCGGGTGGCGGTGGCTTTTGCGCGTAGTAGCGGACAACCCATTCCGCCACGCAACAGGGCTTTGACTGATTTTGACCTTCTACTACAACCGAGAAGACGGCTTCGCTGGAGCTGCCGACGTCCC
>WNEZ01001345.1_pt1 | contig 21328 bp, 24 predicted proteins | sample 5400521 | NCBI WGS metagenome assembly WNEZ01 (sample SAMN13153339, study PRJNA577476) | soil metagenome | isolation source: 120 cm saprolite under Douglas fir tree site 2 hole 1 replicate 1 | place: USA:California | collected 2015-04-18 | reverse complement strand
GACCAGATCTACCGGCTCGCTTTCGGCACCGAGTACTACCAGCTGGCTCGAGGCAAACCAGGATCACAGCTACCAGAGAGCGATCTGTTCGCCGGAATCGAGTAAGAATCCCCTCCGCGTAGACTCGGGTCAGATGGAAGTCGTCAAGATCACGCCGCGCGGGTATTGCCATGGCGTCGTGGATGCATTCCGGATCGCCAAAAGGGTCCGCGAGGAGACCACCGGGCCCGTGCACATGCTGGGCATGCTCGTCCACAACACCCACGCGACAGACGACCTGCAGGCGCAGGGAATCGCTCTTGTCGATCCGCCCGACCGGCTCGCCGGGCTCAACCAGATCAAGGACGGCACGGTCATCTTCACCGCCCACGGGGTGTCGCCCCAGGTCAAGCAGCGCGCCGCCGAGCTCGGTCTCAACGCGATCGACGCCACGTGCTCTGACGTAGTGCGCACTCACGAGCTCGTCGCCGACCTCGCCGGCAAGGGGTATGAGGTCGTCTATATCGGACGCAAAGGACACCCCGAACCAGAAGGCGTCGTGGGCGAAGCGCCCGGGAAGGTGCACCTGGTTCAGGACCCCGAAGACATCGACGCCCTCGACCTGAAAGGCGACCGGATCGCAGTGACATGCCAGACCACCCTGTCGGTCTGGGACACAGAGGACCTGATCGGCCGTGTCAAGTCGCGCTACTGATCGTCGTCGGCAGCTCACGCTCGTCGAACTCGCTGCGCCTGGTCGAAGTCGTGAAGAAGCTCGGCCGGAAGCCGGCCTACCTGGTCGACCGGCTCGAAGACCTCGACGTAGCCTGGCTGACGGGAGCCAAGAAGGTTGGTGTCACGAGCGGGGCTTCGACCCCGTCGCAGCTCACCCGTCGCGTCATCGAATACATCGAGGCCCTGGAACCGCCCGAGTAACGATGACACCGGCTCACGCCCCTCTCCGTCAAAAAGGGGGGAACTCCCCCCTCAGGCGCCGGGCCTGGCGGAGCTCCCGGCGCACCCCTCTGCCAACCCTCCCCCTAAAGGTGGGAGGGGGTTTAGGGGCGGCGGAGTCGCTTGATGACGCGGCTCAGCCGGCCGGCCGGAGGAACGGATCCCGTAGCGCTCGCTGCCACCGGGGCCGGGGGCGTGGGTGGGGCCTCGGGCGCCGGAGCTTGCGCTGCCGGCTGACCGTTTTGACCGTACGACGTGCCCGAGCGAGGGCGGCGTCTTCGCCGTCGCCGGGCCGCGCCGGTCTTTTCCGCGGACCCTGATGGCGCCGCAACGGCGACCTTGGGAGCCGCTTCGACGGGTGGCGGAGGTGAAGCGGCGGCTGCGGTGGCACCGGCAGGGCGGCGGCCGCGGCGCCTGCGCGACGCCGGAGATGAAGCAGGAGCCGGAGCTGTCGAAGCGAGCGTGCCTTCGGCCGTCCGACTTCGGGCCCCCTGCGTCGTGCGTCGCACGCTCGCGCCGACCTCTCCTTCCGCGCACAGCGCCCCGTCCACGGTGTGGACGTCCACCCGCCAGACCACTATGGCGGTAGGCGCGCCTCCCACCGGGGGCCGTTTCTGGGTGAGCGTCCAGCGCGCGTAGATCGTTTCGCCGGCTTTGACGGGCCGCGGGAACTTCCAGTTCACCCACTCCCATTCGGCTACCGAGGGGACCGGCATGTCCATGGTCCCGAGCCCGATCGCCACCGCCACCAGGAGCGCCGGGGGGGCAAAACGGGCGCCCGCGTGGGAAACGTCGACCGTGAGGGGGGAGAAGTCGCCCGCCAGTGCGCCAAAGAGCGCGATCTCAGCTTCCGAGATGGTCCGCCGCCGGGTTGTCCACTCGCCGCCGAGGGGTAGATCGTCGAAAGAGATCGGCTCCAGGTCGGAAGCGAGTATAGCGGGGATCAACTGCGCCGCCCCGGGCGTTACCCTATGACGACTTCGACCCCGGGAGGGTTTCTTTTTTGGATATAGCGTCCGTCCTTCTGGTCACCTCGGTGCTGTTCATCATCGCCGTGGTTCTGCTGACGATCGCCCTCATGCGGATGCGCGGCATGACGCGACGCCTGCAGGAGGCCCTGGAGGACGAGAGCGGCGCCCGAGACCGGGCCGCGCTGCTGCTGGCGATGGCGTCGGCGGTCAACTCGTCGCTGGGTCTCGAGGAGGTCCTCGACGTGGCCATCGGGCATGCGGGACGCATCATGGGCGCGGTTGCGGGTTCGATGTACCTGGTGGTGCCCGGCAAGGCGGAGATGCGCCGCCAGGCCCAGTACGGCCTGACCCATCGCCCGCGAGGTAGCGTCCGCGCCCTCAGCGAGGAGCCCCTGCGGTCGGCGCTGGCGGCCATGCGCCCGGTCGTGGTCCGACTGGCGGAAGACACGGCACCTGGGCTCGAGGCGGGAGGCCACCCTCAGCACGTGCTGGTTGTGCCCGTGCAGCGCTCGAGCCAGTTGATGGGCGCCCTGGAGCTGTACCTCAATGCGTGGCGTGAGCTGACCGAAGACCAGAGCGACCTCCTGATCGGGGTCGCGTCGCAGGCGGCGATCGCCATCCGCCACGCGCAGCTCTTCCAGGCGCAGGAGGAGAACGCCCTCACCGATGAGCTGACGAAGCTGCCCAACCGCCGCGCGCTGGCGCAGCAGTTCCTGAAGGAGATGCAGCGGGCCCGACGCCACCACAAGCCGATCGCGTTTTTGATGGTCGACCTCGACCACTTCAAAGGCGTCAACGACTCCTACGGCCACCTCCAGGGCGACGCGGTCCTGGCCGAGCTCGCGTCGATCATCAGCACTGGAGCGCGAGAATCGGATGTCTGCGCGCGCTACGGCGGGGAGGAATTTGCGCTCATCCTGCACGAGACGAATGACGCCGGCGCGCGAATCCTCGCCGAGCGCATTCGCGCGAAAGTGGCCGCGCACACGTTCCCCGGCGGCCTGAAGCTGACCATCAGCATCGGGGTCGCCGCCACCGCCGAGGCTGCCATTTTCACCTCTCTCATCGAACGCGCCGACCAGGCCCTGTACGCCGCCAAAATGGGCGGGCGCAACCAGGTGCGGGTGGCGGACATGAAGGCGGCCCCCGCCCGACAACAGCAGCACGCATAGATACCCTCTCCCCTCCGGGGAGAGGTCTGGAGTGGGGCGCGAGGCGCGAGAGCCGTAGCCTATTGGTAGGCGCCCTGTGCCACCCCACTACTGCGTCCGCTGCGGATCGGTGCTCGAGCCGCGCGTCATCGAAGGCCGCGAGCTCGAGGCGTGCCCGAATGACGACTTCGTCCTGTGGCGTGACCCGAAGGTGGCTTCGGCCGTCGTCGTCGAGGTGGACGGAGGCGTGGTCCTGGGCCGTCGCGCGATCGAGCCCGGCTACGGGCTTTGGTGCCTGCCGGGCGGCTTCGTCAACGATGACGAGCATCCCGCCGACGCGGCGATGCGAGAGTGCACTGAGGAGATCAGCGCGGCGGTCGAGCTGACCTCGCTGCTGTGCGTTTACCACGTCCCCAAACGGGGCGCGCACAGCATGGTCGGGATCGCGTATCGAGCGCGGCTCGCCGACGGCGCACAGCTAAGGGCGGGTGCCGAGATGCTGGAGGTCAGGATTTTCCCGTTGGACTCTCTGCCGCCGCTGGCGTTTCCAAGCCATCGCCAGGTCCTGGACGAGTTTCTCAGGTCCCAGGCGTCGGAGGAGGCAGCCTCACGCCGGCGCGCCGCCGCAGCGGCTCCGCATGGAAGGCCGCCATCACCAGCGCGAGCGCAATCGCGACCACCGCACAGGCGGTAAAGCCGGCTGCGTAGCCGAAGTTCTGGACCACCGGGCCAAACACGAGGGGCCCGGCGGCAAGCCCGAGGAACAAGATCGTGCCGTACATCCCCATCGTGACCCCGCGCGTGGATGCCGCCGACAGGTCTCCGAACACGACGCCGATCGCCACATAGACGGTGGCCATGAACGGGGTCGCGGCGATGAGCACGATGGCGGGTACCCAAAAGCCAGACAGGTGACCCAGGACGACCGCGGCAACCGACCACACCGCGACTCCCACGAACACGATCGGCCAGCGCTCGCGGGCCCGGTCCACGAGCCTTCCTCCGGGGATTCGGGAAAGCCCGTTGGCGACGGCCTGCAGCGCCAGCAGCAGGCCCACCTGCGAGCTGGGCAGGCGCAGGGCTTCCTTGCCGAAGATGGGGAGAAAGGCGCCGACCGTGCCCCACATGAGGGTGGCCGCGACCAGGCCGATGGTCATCGGCACGAACGCGGGTTGCGCGACCAGCGCGCGCAGGGGTTCCCGCAGCGACAGCCCGCGCTGGACCGACTCTCGCGTGCCGCTCGCCAGCAGCCCGCCGGGGATCGCGAACACAAGCAGCGCGGTGGTGACCGCGAGGTCGGTCCTGATGTCGAGCCGGGTCAAAAGCAGCCCAGCGATGGAGGGGCCGACGAAGAAACCGACCTGCATGGAAGCGGTGAGCCAGCCCATCGCTCGACCCAGCCGGCCGGACTTCACCGATTCCGTGATCGCCGAGAACAGCGCCGCCTGCTGGGCGCCCGAGCCCAGCCCGCCCACGATCTGCCAGATGAAAAGCGGGAGCACTGTCGTCGTCGCGGCGGCGGCCAGCTGCGAGCCGGCCGCGACCACCAGCGAGAAGATCAGCAGGGAGCGGGCTCCGAAGCGGTCGATGAGCAACCCGGACGGCAGGGAGAGCGCGGCCGCGGCCAGGGTGGCCACTGAGAACAACGCCCCGACCTGGAATCGATCCGCGCCCAGGGCGTGCGCATAGAGTGGAACTGTCAAGCCGCGCGCCGCCAGCGCCGCGAACGAAGCGCCCGCCGCGATGTAGATGGCGAGCGTCCGGCGCGATTCGAGGACGCCCAGTCGCACCGAATCTAAGATAGCGGCGCATGGTCCGCGAGCGGGTCGGCGACTGGCGCTTGGCCTGGCGCTTCGCGCTGGCGGGCCTCATCGCCGGCCTGCTGGTGACCGCCTTTGGTTACCTGGGCGTGATCGGGAGGTCGTTCGACGCCGCGCAGGATCAGCTGTTCCCTGGTCCTTCTGCCGATCCAAGAATCACCTTGGTCGCAATCGACCAGAGATCGAAGGACGACCTCGGTGCGTACCCGTGGCTCAACTCGTACCACGCCAAGGTGATCAACTACCTGGCGGGCCTCCACCCCAAAGTGATCCTGTTCGACGTCGTCCTGGATCACGACACCCCGGTCGATCCTGAGAATCCATCCGCAAACCCGGACGCCGAGCTCGCTTCTGCCATCGCATCGGCGCACAACGTCGTCCTGGTATGCACGGCCGACGACGCGCCGAGACCCGAATTCTCGACCGTCGCGGCCGCCGTGGGCGAGCGGGGCTTTGGAACCCCCGATGCCGCCGACTCAGTGCGGGGAGTTGAGCTGCGTCCGAAAAACACGTGCCCGGAAAACGAGGCCCAGGAGCCCGCATTCCTGCAGGCGTTGAGGATCTCGCAAGGGATGAACGCTCCACTGGCGATCAACAAGGCCGGCACGGAGGCCACGTTCGGGCCGCATCACATCCCTCTCGCCGGCGGTCAGATGCTCATCAACTTCACCAAGGGCGGTAGCCCGACGTGCGCCTACGTCGATGCGCTCAACGGCAGCTGCCCGCACCCTGAATCCATCACCGATCACATCGTCGTGGTCGGGACGAAGCTGATCGACGCGGGCGACGTGTACACGCAGGCGGTCAGCTTCCCGCATGACGCGACCTTCTGCCCGACAAGCCGGCGGAAATGCATGTTGGACAACCAGAACTACGGCTACCGGATCATGGGCGACGCGATCAGCACGGTCCTCTCGGATCGGTACATACACGTCCAGCCGCCCATCTCGATGTTTCTCGCCGCGCTGTTGCTGTCGGCGATCGTCGGCCTGGTCGTCTACCTGCCCTCGTTTCGGAACGGCATGCTCATCACGGCCGGGCTGCTGCTCGGGTACTTCGGGCTCACGTGGGTGCTCGGGCAGAACGGCTACCTGACCGACCCCCTGTATGCTCCGATCGCCATCGCGCTGGCCGCGACGTTCTCGCTGGGCGCGCGTTACGTGCTCGAGGAGCGCGAGCGGCGCAAGGTGGAGCTCATCTTCGGTCACTACATCGACCCACGTGTCGCCCGGCAGCTGGCGGCTACGAAATCAGTCGACGACATCATCACGCGCGGTGAGCGGCGCGATCTGACGATGATGTTCGTCGACATCCGCGGTTTCACCGCGATGTCCGAGGCGATGCGTGCTGAGGACGTGCTCGCCGTGATCCAGGACTACCTGGAGGAGATGAGCGCGCTCATCTTCAAGTGGGATGGAACCATCGACAAATATGTCGGCGATGAGGTCGTAGCCATCTGGAATGCGCCCGTGCTTCAGCCGAACCACGCACTGCTCGCGCTTCGTTGCGCGTACGACCTGGTGCACGCCGCGCCGACACTGCTTGCGAAGCTCGCCGCCAAAGGCCTGCCGCCGATCAGCTGGGGTATTGGCATCAACTCGGGACCCGCAGTGGTGGGAAACATGGGCAGCAAGGACCGGCTGCAGTACACGGCCCTAGGCGACACGGTGAATACGGCGGCGCGTTTCTGTAGCGCTGCGGAGGCCTTCACTCTGATCATCGGCCAGCCGACGCTCGACAGCTGCGCGGAGTACATCGCGGTCGACCAGGTGCCCGGCATCCAGCTCAAAGGCAAGTCGGCTGAGACGTTCAGAGTCTTCCGCGTCAGCGCCATCCGCGAGGATGCGGGGTCGCCCTGGGCCCAGTTTCCGACCGAGGCTGCGATGGCGGCATACGGTGCGCAGAAGAGGCTTTACGCCTGGAAGGCGGTCTTTGCGACCGAAGGCCCTCCCGAGCCATGACACTTCAACGGGCGGCGGAGCTGCTGTCCAGCGCCACGAAGGGGGTGGCGCTCACTGGAGCAGGTGTCTCTGAGGAGAGCGGCATCCCGACGTTTCGCGGCGCCGGCGGCCTCTGGAGGCACTACGACCCGGTCAAGGTGGCCTCCCTCGACAACTTCATGCGGGATCCGAGCGCTTACTGGACGGTGGCGAAAGAGCGCGGGCCCGCCGTGCTCGCGGCGCGGCCTAACCCAGGCCACCACGCGCTCGCCGGCTTGGAGAAGGCCGGCCACCTGGTGGCGTTGGTGACCCAGAACACCGATGGGCTGCACCAGGATGCCGGCAGCCGCCATGTGATCGAGCTCCACGGCTCGGGCCGGACGGTGCAGTGCCTCGATTGCGGGGCACGTGAGAGGCGCGCGGACGTGCAGGCTCGACTGGACAAGGAGATGCCGCCCCGGTGCAGGATGTGCCGCGGCATTTTTCTGAAGCCGACGGTCGTGCTGTTCGGAGAGGCGATGCCGATCCCTGCCGTCGACGAAGCGTTCGCGCTGGCGCGCGCGGCCGATGTGATGCTGGTGGTGGGCTCCTCGCTCGTCGTTTACCCGGCTGCGCACGTTCCGCTGGCGGCGGTGGAGGCCGGCGCCGCGCTCATCGTGATCAACGCGGAACCGACGCCGATCGACCGCTTCGCCGAGGTCGTGATCCATGGCCGCTCGGGCGAGGTCCTGCCCGAGCTCAATGAGCTGGTGTCAGCCGTCTAAGACGCTCAAGCTGCCCGCGCTGACGAGCACGCCGTCGACGACAAGGGCTCCGCTGGCATCGATGTCGTTTGCGGTTCCTTCCACAATTCGATCGGGCAGCTCGACGCGAACCTTCTTGCCGATCGTGTCTGACAGCTCGCGCCATCGAGCCAGGAGCTGAGCGGCCGGCGCTGAGCTCCACGCCTCGATCGCGGGCCGCAGCCGCTCCAGCAGCTGATCTCGCGGCTCGTCGAGCTGGGCCGCGCCTTCGGGCGCCCAAGTCAGGTTGATCCCGATTCCACAAATGGCCCTCGCCGGCGAGGCCTCGACGAGAATCCCGCCCACCTTGCGGCCTTCTAGGAGCAGATCGTTGGGCCATTTCAAGCGCACGCCTCGACCGCAGGCCTCGGCGGCAGCCACGCCGGCCGCGAGACTGAGCAGGGGATTGGGGGGCAGCACGAATGAAACCAACAGGGCTGTTCCCGGCGGCGCCTCCCAATGGTGCGAAGACCGGCCGCGACCCGCGGTCTGGTGGTCCGCCACCACAATCGAGCCGATCGGCAGATCGCGCGCCGCGTCCTGGGTCGAGGTCACCGACGCCAGGCGGAGGAACCGTGGCTTGTCCAAGGGGCCCTTAAGCTAGCGCCATGAAGGTCCGCGCCGCCACCCTTCTGCTCGTGATGCTGTTGACGGTGGTTGTGCTCGCGGTGATGTTGTTCAGCGCGGTCGCCACGTTCGACGGCCGCAGCCTGGTGGCGCTGTGCGTCGTCCTGGTCGCGGCGGCGGCGGGTGGCATCGGCTTCAGCTGGAAGCGTTACTACCGGCGCTGAGTTCAGATAGACATGCTCCGGCTTGGGTATAAGGCTTCGGCCGAGCAGTTCGGTCCGCGTACGCTGCTCGACTTCGCCGTCGAAGCTGAACGAAACGGCTTCGACAGCGTTTTTGTAAGCGATCATTTCCAGCCGTGGCGTCACTCCGACGGCCATGCGCCATTCGCCTTCGCCTGGCTCGCGGCGACCGGCGAGCGCACTCAGCGTGTGATGTTGGGCACGTCGGTGGCCACGCCCACGTTTCGCTACCATCCGGCCATCGTCGCGCAGGCGTTGGGGACGTTGGGCTCGCTCAACCCGAGCCGCATGATCCTCGGCGTCGGCACTGGCGAGCACCTCAACGAGGGCGCCCTGGGCATTACATGGCCCGACAACAAAGAGCGGTTCGCGCGCCTGCGTGAGGCGGTCACGCTCATCAAGATGCTGTGGACCGACGAGAGCGTGACGTTTGACGGCGAGTACTACCACACGCGCAACGCGACCATCTACGACCGGCCGGCGGAGCCGATTCCGATTTACGTCGGAGCCGGGGGCCCGCTGGTCGCGAAGTACGCCGGCCGCGCGGGGGACGGGCTCATCTGCACGTCGGGCAAGGGCATGGAGCTTTACTCCGAGCAGCTTCTGCCGGCATTCGCCGAAGGCGCCGCGGCGGAAGGGCGCGACGCTTCAGCGCTCGACAAGATGATCGAGGTCAAAGTCTCATACGACACAGACCGCGAGCGCGCGATGGAGGACACCAAGATCTGGGCTGCCCTGGCCCTGCCCGCGGAGGCCAAGGCCGGGGTCGACGATCCACGTGAGATGGAGAGGCTGGCGCGCGAGGTCGAGGGCGTTGCCCACCGGCGCTGGTTGGTATCGAGCGACCCCGATGAGCACATCGAGCAGCTGAGACCCTACGTCGAGCTCGGCTTCAACCACCTGGTCTTCCATGCGCCTGGCAACGATCAGGCGCGATTCCTGAAGCTCTATGCCTCGCAGATCCTGCCCAGGATCCGAGACCGATGGGGAAACCAATGAGCACGTGGGTCGTGGTCCTTGTCAAGGATTTCGACTCGGCCAAACAACGACTGGGGCCCGCGCTGGATCCGGGTCAGCGGAAGGCGCTCGCGCGCCGCAATGCCACCCGAGCCATTCGCGCCGCGGCGGCCGGTGAGCGGCGGCTCGTGGTAGCGGGGAGCGATGAGGCTGCTGAGCTGGCGCGGGCTCTGGGCGCCGATGTGCTGGTCGAGCCGCGCCAGGAAGGCCAGAACGTTGCGGCACAGCGTGGAATCGGGCACGCGATCGACGGCGACGCCGCCAGCGTGCTGTTGCTTTCGAGCGACCTTCCGCTTGTGACCAAGACATCGGTGCGCGATCTGCTCGCAGTCGCGGGCCGTCTGGCGCCTCCCGCCGTGGTCGCTGTGCCTGCCGCCGGCCGCGGTGGCACTAACGCGCTGTACCTGCATCCGCCACGCGCGATCGGGCTCCATTTCGGCGCCGATTCACTGTCCGCGTTCCGGCGGGAGGCGCACAGGAAGGGTGTTCGGTTCGTGATTCATCGTTCGCCGGCGATGGCTCTCGACCTTGACGAGCCGGCCGACCTCGCGCGGCTGCGTCGCGCGGTGTGAACAGCCTCGAGCTCTTTGCCGTGGAGGGCCTTCCTGAGGTCCATCCCGGCGATGACCTCGGTTACCTGATCAGCTCGCAGGCCGAGCTCAAAACGGCAGATGTGCTCGTCGTCGCCCAGAAGGTGGTGTCGAAGTCGGAGGGCAAGTTGCGCAGCCTCGCGACGGTCCAAGCGAGTGACGAGGCCAAGCGCATCGCTGCGCAGCTCATCAATCTGCCAGACCCCCGCCTGGTCCAGGTCGTCCTCGACGAGAGCGTGCGGGTGCTTCGATCGCAGCGGGTGTTGATCACCGAGACGCGCCATGGCTTTGTGTGCGCCAACTCGGGTGTTGACCAATCCAATGTCGGTGAGCCTGATGTCGTGACGCTGCTGCCCGACGATCCGGACGCGAGCGCGCGGCGCATCCGCGAACACATCCACGATCGGGCCGGCGTCGACGTCGGAGTCATCGTGTCCGACACGTTCGGCCGCCCCTGGCGGCTCGGCATCGTCAATGTGGCCCTCGGAGTGGCAGGCCTGCCGGCGTTGATCGACCTGCGCGGGACGCCTGACGATGCGGGCAGGGATATGCATGCCACGGTGCTCGCGATCGCGGACGACCTGGCTTCCGCGGCGGGCCTCGTCATGCGCAAGACGGCACGCGCGCCGGTCGTAGTCATTCGCGGCCTCGATCTCCAGGGCGATGGCCATGGCCGGGACCTCATTCGGCCTGCGGCCGAAGACGTGTTTCGGTGAGGACCGTCGTGCTCGCGGGCGGCACTGGAGGCGCCAAGTTGGCCGCGGGCTTCCAGTCGCTCTTGCCGCCGGGCGACCTCGCGGTGATCGCCAACACCGCGGATGACGACGAGTTCTGGGGACTTCTCGTGTGCCCGGATCTCGATGCAACGATCTACCGCCTCGCCGGCGTTTTCGACGATGCGGTCGGGTACGGCCAAAAGGGGGACACGTTCCTCACGCTGGAAGCGCTCGGCCGACTCGGAGAGCCAACGTGGTTTCGAATCGGCGATCGCGACCTCGCCACCCATATCCTCCGGGCGGAGATGCTCAACAGTGGCTGCCGTCTGACCGAGACCGCGCTCGAGCTGTGCCGGCGGTTCGGATTGGCGTCGCACGTTCTGCCGATGACAGACGACAAGGTCCGGACGCGCTTCGTCACCGACCGCGGGACGCTTTCATTCCAGGAGTACTTCGTGCGCGAACGACTTGCGCCCGCCCTGCACTCGATTGACATCGCGGGCGGCGACGCCGCGGAATCGACTCCGGAGGTGACGGCCGCGCTCGTGGACGCCGAGCTGGTCGTCATCGGTCCGTCGAACCCGCTGGTCTCCATCGAGCCAATCCTCAAAGTGATCGGCCGGCAGCTGCATCGCGAGCGCACGGTGGCGGTCACGCCGATCGTCGCCGGCGCTGCGCTGAAAGGCCCGACTGTGGAGATGCTTCGGGCGGTCGGATACGACGCTTCGCCGCAGGAGGTTGCGCGCCGATACACGTCCGTGGCGGGCACATTCGTGCTGGATACCCGCGATGCCGGCCTCTCGGGCGAAATCGAGGCGATGGGCTATCGGGTGGTCGTGTGCGACACGGTCATGGCTGACGGCGGCGCGGGGCTCGCCAAAGAGATATCGGCGGCTTTCTAGTCAACGTCAGGTGACGTGAGAGTTGGCCAACGTGACCAGGACCCCGATCAGCACCATCAAGAGCCCAAGTCCGAACACTGCGTATTGAGCGATCGCGAGCGCCGTGCTCGGCGTCTTGATCTCTTCGCCGGCTTCATCGCCAGGCATGAGGCCAGATGAGAGCTGCCACGGCGCTCCCTCAGCCTGTTTCTCACGCTCCTTGTCCTTCTTGGATTTCTTCTTGCCGGAGTCGGGCTCGGCTGCCGTGCCTTTGCTATCTCCGACAATCGACCATGCTGCCCCGGCGCCTGCCGGAGTCGTGACCTGCGGCTCGATCGGCGCAGCGGTCGGTTCGCCTCTCCGCGGTTCAACCGGTTGCGGGGCCGCGGGAGCCCACTCCTCCGCGGGCGCGGGCGGGGGCGGAGAGTAAGCCGGCTCAGATGGCGGGGGCGGTGTGTAGGCGGGTGCAGACGGCGTGAATGGGGGCGGTGGCGGTGCAGGCGCTGAGGGCGCTACGGGTCCGACATCCCACGTCATCTCGGCTGCGGGAGGTGGCGGCGGTGCTTGCGCAGGTCCGGCCACGGGCGAGCCCCACGTCGCTGTCGGCACGGCCGTCTTGGCCTCCATTCCCGGAGCGGCGAAGATCTGCCCGGCGGGGGCCTCGCCCTCCTTGCCTGCGTGCTTGCTCGTCGGCGCAAGGGTGCGCTGGCGAGCCGCGCGCACCTTGCGCTCGATCTGCCCGCGCCGCGCCGAGTACATCGACTTGTCTTGGACCCTTTTGTGGCGCATGACGAAGAACACTGAGATGATGCCGATCACAGCGACCAGCGGTCCGGCGGCGATCGCGAGCAGACCCATAGGGGCCGATTATCCGTGATCGGTCCACGATCGGTGCATGTGTGACAATCGCCGCCGTGGCCCTCTACGATCGGGTTCAATCTGAGCTCGTCGACGCGCGCAGGCGCCGCGACGAACTCGCCTTGAACACCCTTTCCCTCCTCAAAAGCGAGGTGGTGCGAGCCACCAAGGAGGCCGGCGCGAGCGGGACCATAGACGATGGCCTCGTCGAGCGCGTCGTCCGCAAGGAGGTCAAGCGCCGCCAGGACGCGATCGAGGCATATCGCAAGGGCGGCCGCGAAGAGGCCGCCCGGCGCGAGGAGACCGAGATGGCCATCCTGCGCACCTACCTGCCGGCGGGGATGACGGCTGAGCAGGTCGAGGCCGAGGTCCGAGCGGTGATCGACGAGATCAAGCCGGAAGGTTCGAATGCATTTGGCGCGGTCATGAAGGCCGCGACCGCTCGACTCGCCGGCCGCGCCGAAGGTGCCCAGATCGCAGCCGCGGCGCGCAAGCTCCTTGCCTCCTAGGGCGAAGAAACCACCGCCCCTGCCCCGCCTGCCCCGCGGGGCGCAGATACGCGCGCAGCTGACCGTGGAGCGTCTTCGCGAGGCCTATCCCGCTGCAACCGAGCTTTCGCACGAGAATCCATTCCAGCTCCTGATCGCGACGATCCTGTCCGCGCAGACCACCGACAAGATGGTCAACCTCGTCACACCGAAGCTGTTCGCCCGCTACCCAACCGCGTTCGACCTCGCGGCCGCGAATCCCACGGAGGTGGAGGAGATCGTCAAGCCCACCGGCTTCTATCGGGTCAAGGCGCGGCGCATCATCGCGGCCAGCCGGAAGCTGGTGGAACTGTTCGGCGGGGAGGTGCCCGCGAGCATGGAGGGCCTGCTCCAGGTCCCGGGCATCGGCCGCAAGACGGCCAACGTCATCCTCGGCGCCGGCTTCAACCAGCCTGGATTTGCGGTCGACACGCACGTGATCCGCCTCACCAACCTACTCAAGCTCGTCTCGACCCGAGACCCGGTGAAGATCGAGCGGCAGGTCTGCTCGATGGTGCCGCCCGAGGAATGGACGGGGCTTTCGCTGCGGTTGATCCTGCATGGGCGGCGGATTTGCATCGCGCGCCGGCCGCGCTGTGAGGAGTGCATCCTCAACGACTTCTGCCCGTCGTCGACCACGCGGCCGAAGCCCGGCAAGAGATAAGCAGACGTATACGAACGTTTGTTCTATGATCGCGAGGTGGCAGCTCCGGAGCCTCGCCTCGCCGACGTCGAGTACCTCGAGATCCAGTGCAAGTCAGCCCTCAACCCCGTCAAGGGCATGTTTTTCGGGTGGTCGCTCAATCCATACACGGGCTGTGAGCATCGATGCGCGTTCTGCTACGTCCGCGCCTTCGAGCGCCGGGCCGACCGGCCCTCCGACGACCGCTACGGGCGCACGGTCCGAGTCAAGGTCAACGTCGCCGGCGTCCTACGCGGCGAGCTGTCGCGCAAGTCCTGGCGCAAGGAGACGGTCGTCATCGGCGCGGCCACCGATCCCTACCAGCCGGCTGAAGGTCGCTACAAGCTGACGCGGCAGTGCCTCCAGGCACTGCGTGATTTCTCCAACCCCGCGTCAATGATCACTCGCGGGCCCATGATCGTCCGCGACCTCGATGTCCTCACCGAGCTCGCGCGCCGCGCCGAGCTCCACATCACCTTCAGCATCCCCACCGTCGACGACGAGATCTGGCGGCGCACCGAACCCGGCACCGCGCACCCGAGGCAGCGGCTGCGAGCCATCGAGAAGCTGGTCGGGGCGGGGATCGACGTGGGCGTGGGCATGGCCCCCATCCTCCCGGGCCTGTCGGATCGCCCCGACGGCATCGAGGCAGTGGTCAAGGCTGCCCGGGCCGCCGGCGCGACTGGGCTTTGGGCCGGCATGCTCCACCTCAAGGACGGAACTCGCGAGCACTTCATGGCCGTGCTCGGCAGGCATTGGCCGGAGCTGGTGCCCCGCTACGAGCAGGCCTATCGAGATCGCGCCTACCTGCCGCCGGCCTTCGGCAAGCCGGCAATGGAAGCCGTGGCGCGGCTGCGAGCCGTTCACGCCGTAGCGGACCGGCGCCTGACAGTCCTCGAGCCGCCGCCGGCGCCCGAGCAACTCTCCCTTCTGAACTAGGATTTCGCTCATGCGTAGTCCGATCGACGTGCTGACGGGAAGAGTCGGCGGTTTCACGAAGACCGAGATCGCGCGCCGGACAGTGCCTTGTTACAAGCACGTCATCGAAAAGGACGGCGAACGGCTTTCGTTGTGCATGCTCGTCGACTCGGGCAAGCTCTATCGGCTCCCTGACGACGCACAGAAGGGCATCGGGAGCCTCGAGATCAAGGCGCGCTACCTGCGCGGCGAGATGGAGCATCTCCGCCTGCGTGAGTTCCAGCCCGGACTTTGCCGCTATGTCGACCGAGCAGAAAAAGCCGGCTGAGTCGCTGGTCCAGGGGCTCCTCGCGGAAAAGCGCGAGCTGAAAGTCCTGCTCGAGCGCGCGCGCATGGAGCTGGCCGAGACCCGCGAGGGTTCCTCGGGACCGGACCCGCGTTTGAAGGAGCTGGAGGCCGAAGTCGAGCGTCTGCGGCATCAGCTGGCCGCGGCTCGGGCCGACGCGAACGTTCTACGCGATGAGCGGGACGAGCTTCGAGCGGGCATCGAGAAGGCACTGGAACAGATCACCGACCTCGAAACGGACGTCTAAGAAAAAAGGCCCCGCCAAAGCGAGGCCGTTGTGAGCTTACGGTGACTTGATTACTTGGCCCAGCTCTCCACCATCGGCACGTACTGCTGCGCCATCGGACCGACAACTGGGAAGTTGACGCGCGCTCCGTTGGCCTGGAGTGCCAGCACGAGCCCAATCACCCAGATCGCAAACCAAACAAAGCCCCAAAGGATGGGGAGGATCCCAAGCAGGCCTAGCGTGACCGCGGCGACAACCCAGAGAAGGATGTCGATGATGAGGGCGGCGCCATGAATGACGGTTGCTGAAGCTGCGTTGTACTTGACGTCAGGGTCGTCCTTGCCCACAAAAAGGAAGATCAGGCTACCGATGGGTGGTAACAAGGCCCACGCAAGAATTGTGTAGAGGTTCTTGTTGGGGCCCACAGCGCTCGCCCCACTTGTGGGAGCCGGCTGTCCTGGGGGCGGGGGCGGGATCTGCGACATGGAAACCCTCCTGCAAAAGCTGATCTGTGCGCGCCGATTATGGGTCGGCGGCTCTCAAAACGCCAGAGTCTCGGCCGATCGTCCGAAGCGTGATTGCGGTCGAACCCTACTCTGTTAGTCTCGCGACGAGATGACCGATTCCGGTCAAGCCCCGAAAACTGACCCCGACCCGCAGCAGCCCGCGGTGCCCGACTGGGCGCCCGCACAGGGCCCCGCCGCCGCGGCGCCGCCGTCTCCACCGTCCCCCGATCCGTACGCGGTCGAGGCCACGATGCGCCTCATCCCGGTCCAGCAAATCCCGCCGCCGGCTCCCCCCGCTCCACCGCCTACCGCTGCTCCGGCGGCGCCTGCGGCGCCAGTGGAGCCGGCTGCGCAGGTGCCGCCGCCGGCTACCGAACGGCGGATCGGCAAGTACATCGTCAAAGGCGAGCTCGGTCGTGGCGGTATGGGCGCGGTCTATCTGGCGGAACAGCCCGGTCTTGGCCGTGAGGTCGCGATCAAGGAGCTCATCCTGTCCGCGGTCGCGGATCCGACCGCGTTGAAGCGATTCATGCAGGAAGCGCAGGTCATGGCGCGAACGAGCCATCCCAACCTGGTGCAAGTCCACGACCTCGAACAGATCGGGGACGCGAACTACATCGTGCTCGAGTTCGTGCGCGGGAAGTCGTTGCGAGACCGCATCAACCTGGGCACGATGCCCCTGCCGCAGACCTTCGCGGTCATGCATGGAGTGCTGCAGGCGCTCGATTACGCGCACAAGCGGTCCATCGTCCATCGCGACATGAAGCCGGAGAACGTCCTGATGTCCGAGGAGGGCGAAGTCAAGGTCGCCGACTTCGGCATCGCGCGCCTCACCGACGATTCCGGCGCGGGCTCTACCGCCACCAAGACCGGCACCACGGTCGGCACACCGCAGTACATGTCTCCTGAGCAGGTTGCCTCCAGCAAGGTGGACGGACGAAGCGACCTCTACTCGGCCGGGATCATGTTCTACGAGCTGGTGGTCGGGCAGCCGCCTTTCACGGCTTCCGAGGCGGATGGCCCCTTCACGCTCATGGCCAAGCATGTGCAGGCGCCGCCCAAACCCCCGTCGGTGCACAGACCCGGGCTGGACATGGGCCTCGAAGAGGTGATCCTCAAGTCTCTGTCCAAGCGCCCAGAAGAGCGCTACCAGACGGGGCAAGAGTTCGACGACGCGATGTCCCGCGTCGCGGACCGCCTCTGCCCAGGATGGCAGCGTAGCCTGCTGCCGGGCGCGGATCTTGCGAAGATGGTCCCGGGCGGCACTTCTGTGCCGGGGACGAACCCGGCTGTCGCCGGCATGCCGATCATGCCCAGCGCCTCGCCAATCCCGGCCCAGCCGGTGCAGTCCGTGTACAACCCGACGCCGCCCGTGAGGCCGGTCGCCAAGAAGACCGCCGGTTGCCTGGGCCTCATTGCGGGCACGCTGAGCCTGACTGCGTTGGCGGGACTCTGGCTCGCACTCGTGGCGCATTAGCCCAGGCGAGCGCCGCCAAAAAGTCGCCCCATTGACGCCGGTGCGACCCGGTGCTATACCGGCTGCGGACCGATCGTTGTCGGGCGACTAAAGCCGTTCTAGGCCGGCTCTCGGCAGGAGGCGCCATGAACTTGAACCCCAGCCACCTAGGCCACGCCCATTTCTGGGAGCGGGCTATGACGCGACGGACGTTTCTTGGCTCGGCAGCGCTGGCTGGAGGGGCTGCCGCAACGGCGGGCGTCTGGCTGCCGGAGCTCGCCCGAGCAGCGGCGTTCGCCGAGTCCGATCCCAGATTCATTCCTGGCGGCACCAAGCTTCCTTTTGCACCCGATCCGTTCCACTTCTTCTTCCCGACTGACGGCGTCCCAGGTGCGGTCACGGTTACGAGCGGACATGGCGATCCGTCGCTGATCACGGACTTCAACGGCATGATCGGTGTGGCCGATGTTGGCCAAACGAGTGGCACCGACGGCACCGGCAATCGGCTCCTCTGGAAGGCCGACGTGCGCTTCATGAAAGGCAGCTACGTTGGCACCGAGGGCGACACCCGGACTGGCGCCTTCGCCTTTATCTGACTCGACATCTACACAAAGGCACCGTTGGTGCCTTCCAATCAGACCCACGACTTCAACCCGGGCGTGCATCCGTTCCCGCACGGCCTCTTCTGGACCGCAGCGATTCCTCCGGGCAGCGTTCAAATCGATCTCGAGGCAAGAACAGCTTCGCTGGACTTGAGTCACACCAAGATCGACGACTATGGCACCGTCGTACGGGCGCTCACGACGGACAGCGAGATCGCGAGCGCAACGATTGACGTCGAGTTGAGGTGGCGCGGGGGCACGGGACCGACGGCCATCCGCGATTCGAGCAACCACTTCACCGGCGAATACGTCACCGGCTCTGCCGACCTCAAGTGGTCAGCGCAAGAGCCAGGTTTCGAATTCGTATCAGACGTGGGCCACGCCGAGTTCGCTCGGATTGGCCACGAACGAAACGGCGTCTTCTTTACGTAGCGGCAAATGGGGGAGCGCAGCGCGCGCTCCCCATAAGTTCAAGACGAGGGTGGGGACGGGATAGCGTCGGCCGCCTGGCCGGCCAGCGCTTCCTCTGCCTCGGTGCCGACCAGGATGTCTTTCGGCTCGGCGTTGCCGGCCGCCAGGATCGACTTCTGCGTGTACTGCTGGGCGAAGCCCTGGTGGGCTTGCGTCGCCATCTCGGTCGGAAACTGCACCCACGGAGAGGTCGGCGTCTCACGGATCGCCACCACCTGGTAGATCCGGAACGTCTCCGCCGACTTGCCTTTCAGCTGTACGCCGGGCACGAGGTCGACGGCGATGTAGTCCTTGCATTCGTCATACGTCGGCTGGCCGATGAGGAGGTGGAAAGCCGGGGCGTTGGCGCAGAAGCGGGCTGCGGTGTTGACCGTGTCGCCCAGCGCGGTGTACTGGATCCGGCTGCGCGAGCCCAGGTTGCCGACCACCGCCGGACCGGTGTTGACCCCGATGCCCCATCGAACCGGGGGCAGGCCGGCGGCCAGCAGCCTGGCTTGCAGGTCGGGCGCGCGGTTGATCAGGTCGTAAGCGCACCGAACCGCGAGGAGCGCGTGATTCTCCTGGTCTCGAGGCGCATTCCAGAACGCGACGATCTCGTCGCCGACGTACTTGTCGACCGTTCCGTCCCAGGTGAAGATGATCCCGCTGAGGTGATCCAGGTACATCTGGATCAGGGCGGCCACGTCGTGCGCCGACATCGATTCCGACATCGATGTGAAGCCGCGGATGTCGACAAACAGCAAGGTGATATCGCGGCGCTCGCCGCCGCGCATGATGTCGGCGACGCCGCCTCGCGTCTTGGCCAGCTGGGTCACGATCTCCGGCTTGAGGTACTGGCCGAAGAGCGAGGTCACCTTCCGCCGCTCACGATCTTCGTAAAGGACTCGGTAGGCGGTGACACCCGTGTAAGTCAGCGCCATCGCTAGAAGGGGATGGAACAGGTCGGGCACAAACCCGTTGTTGCCGGCCAGAAACGCCATCGCGACCGTAAACGCGACTAGCGCCACCACCGTCGCGATCAGGCCACGAACCACCGAAAGCCGGGCCACCAGGAGCCCGAGCAGCACGGCCAGCGCGGTGATGGAAAGAAAGATGGCCAGGGCGGGCTCGCGCGTCAGCAGGGTCTGAGTGGCGGACACGCCGAACATCTGGACGACGTTTGCGTGCAGCTCCACGCCGGCCATCGGCAGCGTGTCATTGCTCCCGGCGCTTGTGGTGACCAGCTGCTCATCGTGCACTCCCGACAGGTTGTATGCCCCGACCAGCACGATGTTGCCTTTGATCAGGTCGGGTGAGACTCTCCCGTTCACGACGTCGCTGAAGTGCGCGTACTGGCCGTTGCTTTCGTAGTTTCCGGGGGGCCCGGAGAAGTTGATGAGCGTCGAACCCGTTCCATCGACCTGGGCCGACCAGATGGAACCGTAATTCGCCCTGTCACCTGACTCGGTCAGCGCTGGGCCGCTTGACTGATCTGTGCCGGAGTTGAGCGCGTTATAGGCGGCGAAGGCGAAGCTGTTGATTACCGGCGTGTTGCAGGTGCCGTCCTCGAAACAGGCCGGCTGCACGAAGAGCGGTACCCGCCGCGCCACGCCGTCAGCGTCGAGCTGGAGGTCAGGCGACGCGAGGATGACGTTCTTGTCCGGCTGCTGGCACGCTACGCCTGGGTCCTGGTTCTGATCCATGCAGCGGAAAGCCTTCAGTGGGATCTCGTCGATTCCCAGGCCTGACTGCTGGACCAACTTTCCCGCCCCGGTGTCAAGGCGGCTGCCGGGGTACGAGAGGACCACTGGGATCGTGCTTTCGCGTAGGGCCTTGGCGAACTGATAATCACCCGTGCCCGTGATGGTTGGCCCGTCGCGCATGTCGGGGAAGCTCACGTCGAATGCGACCACCTTCGCTCCGTCTTGTTCGAGGGTCCTGAGCGCGTCGGCATATACGCTGCGTGGGAGCGGGTACTGACCCAATGCTTTCACGCTCTGGTTGTCGATGCCTACGATCACGACCTGCTTGTCCGGCTTCCCGTTGCCGTAGAAGCGATCCTCGGGGTGGACCGAGACTCTGACCAGGCAGCCGCCGAGGTGCGCGTCGCAAGTTAGCTGCTGCGTGTAGAGCCAGTACATGGACCCGCTCAGGACCAGCGCGATGAGCACCGCCACGATGGTGCGGTAGGTGTACCAGTAGCGGATGTAGCGGCCCACGGGCCAGCGGATCATAACGCTCGCTGTGAGGACTTGTGCCACGATCCGAGGGTGACCGTGAAGGTCGGTATCGCGGGGTGGATCGACAAGTCGCTGATCGACTCCGGGCTGTTCTATCCGATGAACGCGAAGTCCTCGGAAGAGCGCCTCAATTTCTACGCCAGCCAGTTCCCGCTGGTCGAGGTCGACTCCACCTACTACGGCATGCCGAAGCAGGAGAACTCGGACCTGTGGGTCGCGCGAACGCCCGCGGGATTCACGTTCGACGTCAAGTCCTTCTCGCTGTTCACCAATCACCCCACCAAACCGATGGCGCTGCCCAAGGACATCCGCGACCAGCTGCCGGAGAAGCTGCGCGAAAAGAACATCTACCTCGAGCAGATGCCGCCTGAGCTGGTCGATGAGTCGTGGGACCGCTTTCGTGAGGCGCTCGAGCCGCTGCGGGCTGCCGGCAAGCTCGGGGCCGTCTTTTTCCAGTTCCCGCCCTGGTTCCTGCCCTCCTCGCGCTCGCTCGCTTACATCGAGCAATGCCAGGAGCGCATGTTTGGATTCCAGATCGCAGTCGAGTTCCGCAAGCCGGAGTGGATGGACGCGCGCCACCGGGAAGGCACGATCGCGTTCCTACGCTCGCGCGATATTCCCCTCGTCGCGGTGGATGTGCCGCCGGGCCACAAGACGAGCATGCCGCCGGTTTACGAGGTGACTTCGTCGAAGCTCGCCGTGGTCCGGTTTCACGGTCGCAACCACGACACCTGGGACCTGAAGGGCGCTCCCCCGAACCTACGCTTTCGCTACGACTACAAGGACGAAGAGCTGAAGGAATGGGTGCCGCGGATCAAGGAGATGGAGAAGTCGGCCAAAGAGGTGCACGCGCTCATGAACAACAACTACTCCAACTATTCGGTCAAGAACGCGAAGCAGCTGGAGA
>WNEZ01001322.1_pt1 | contig 21342 bp, 20 predicted proteins | sample 5400521 | NCBI WGS metagenome assembly WNEZ01 (sample SAMN13153339, study PRJNA577476) | soil metagenome | isolation source: 120 cm saprolite under Douglas fir tree site 2 hole 1 replicate 1 | place: USA:California | collected 2015-04-18 | reverse complement strand
TAAAGCTGGCCAGGATAGCAAGCCCATGCTTGGACCTGATGGCAAGCCAGTGATGGAAACGTTGAGTGAACAGGTGATTGCACAAGGTCCGGTCGCGTCCCAGGAAGCCATCAAGATGCTGGGAACGAACGGTGGCGGGTTCATGAATGCCAATAGCTCGCATCCTTTCGAAAACCCCACTCCCTTTACCAATTTTCTAGAGATGTTTTCAATCTTCATCATTCCCGCTGGACTCACTTACACGCTGGGACGGATGACGGGATCGCAACGGCACGGCTGGGCAGTGTTCGCTGCCATGGCGTTGTTGTTTTTCGCCGGCGTGACAACGGCGTACTGGGCGGAAGCGAAGGGCAATCCGCTGCTGGCTGGCGTCGGCGTCGGCGTCAATCAGCCGACATTGGCGACGCAGGCCGGCGGCAACATGGAAGGCAAAGAAGTCCGCTTCGGCATTGCGAATTCTGCACTTTTCGCCACCGTGACCACGGACGCAAGCTGCGGAGCTGTCAACAGCATGCACGATTCGTTCACACCTCTGGGTGGCATGGTGCCTTTGGTGAACATCATGCTGGGCGAGGTTGTGTTTGGCGGCGTGGGCGCGGGCATGTATGGCGTGCTGGTATTTGTGGTGCTGTCAGTGTTCATTGCGGGATTGATGGTGGGACGCACGCCGGAATACCTGGGCAAGAAGATTGAAGCCTACGACGTGAAGATGGCAATGCTCTATGCGCTGATCTTTCCACTGTCAATTCTGCTGTTCGCAGCGATCTCTTCCTTGTCGCCCAAATTTGGGTTGGCCACGCTGGGCAATGCCGGTCCTCATGGATTGTCGGAGATTTTGTATGCCTTTACTTCGGCGACTGGAAATAACGGTTCAGCATTTGCCGGATTGGGAGCGAATCGCTGGTACGACCTGACGGTCGGCTTCGCGACATTGATTGGACGCTTTTTGATGATCATCCCAATGCTGGCGATTGCCGGCAACCTGGCGGGAAAGAAAACTTCGCCACCCACACAAGGGACGTTCCCTGTGACAACGCCGCTGTTCAGCGTCCTGCTGGTGAGTGTGATCTTGATTGTGGGCGCACTTACGTTTTTTCCAGCATTGAGCCTGGGACCGATTCTTGAGCACCTGCAGATGTACGCCGGGAGAACTTTCTAAAATGAGCAAAAGCAAATCAAAGTCGCTGTGGGATGCAAAGATCGTCCGGCAGGCACTGATCGACGCAGTCACCAAGCTGGATCCGAGAGCCATGATGCGCAATCCAGTCATGTTCGTGGTGGAGGTCGGGAGCGTGGTTACATCGGTCCTGCTGGTTCGCGACTCTCTAGCGCATAAACCAGGATTCAGTTTCGATCTGCAAATCACGTTGTGGCTGTGGTTCACCGTGCTGTTTGCCAACTTTGCCGAGGCGATGGCTGAGGGACGCGGCAAAGCCCAGGCAGAAACCTTGCGTAAAGCCAAGTCAGAGACCATTGCGCATCGTTTATTGCCCAATGGCGCACATGAGGATGTGCCGGGATCGAAGCTCAGGGTAGGCGATATTGTAGTGGTCTCGGCAGGCGACACCATTCCCGGCGATGGCGACGTAATTGAAGGCGTGGCTTCAGTGGATGAATCGGCGATTACGGGGGAGTCAGCGCCGGTGATACGTGAATCCGGTGGCGACCGTTCGGCCGTGACCGGCGGCACGCGCGTCCTATCTGACCAGATCAAAGTCAGGATCAGTTCCAACGCAGGCGAAACATTTCTGGATCGCATGATCGCGCTGGTGGAAGGCGCGGAGCGGCAGAAGACCCCCAATGAGATTGCATTGAACATTCTGCTCGCTGGTCTGACGCTGATCTTTCTGCTTGCGGTGGTCACGTTGCAGCCATTTGCGATCTATTCCAACGCGCCGCAGTCAATATTTGTGCTGGTGTCTCTTCTGGTCTGTCTGATTCCCACCACGATTGGAGCGCTGCTTTCGGCGATAGGTATCGCCGGTATGGATCGGCTGGTGCAACACAATGTGCTGGCGATGTCCGGCCGGGCGGTAGAAGCGGCCGGTGACATCAACACACTGCTGCTGGATAAAACCGGGACCATTACGCTAGGGAATCGTCAGGCTTCTGAATTTCTGGGCGCGCCGGGTGTGAGCAATGATCAACTGGCTGACGCGGCGCAGCTTTCGTCATTGCCGGATGAGACGCCCGAAGGACGCTCGATTGTTGTTCTGGCCAAAGAACGCTTCAACCTTCGCGGACGCGATCTGGCGAGCATGCAGGCGCGCTTTGTCCCGTTCACCGCGCAGACGCGTATGTCCGGGGTGGACTTTGATGGCCGTGCCATCCGGAAAGGCGCCGCCGACGCGATTGAAAACTATCTGAAGCAGAACGATGGCGTGATGCCTAATGAAGTACGCGCCACGGTGGAGACGATTTCTCGGTCTGGCGGAACGCCGCTGGTTGTTGCCGAGAACAATCGCGCGCTGGGAGTGATTCACCTGAAAGACATTGTGAAAGGTGGCATGCGTGAACGCTTTGCCCATCTGCGAGCCATGGGCATCAAGACGGTGATGATCACCGGTGACAATCCGCTTACGGCCGCGGCCATAGCCCGCGAGGCGGGTGTGGACGGTTTTCTGGCGCAAGCCACTCCGAAAGACAAGATGGACCTGATCAAGCGCGAGCAGAGCGAAGGAAAGCTGGTGGCGATGACGGGTGATGGAACCAATGACGCTCCCGCGCTGGCTCAGGCCGACGTGGGCGTGGCCATGAATACCGGCACGCAGGCCGCGAAAGAGGCCGGCAACATGGTGGACCTGGATTCCAATCCGACGAAGCTGATCGAGATTGTCGCTATCGGAAAGCAGTTGCTGATGACTCGAGGATCGCTGACAACTTTTTCCATCGCAAATGATGTGGCCAAGTATTTCGCGATCATCCCGGCCATGTTCGCGGCGACGTTTCCGGTATTGAACAGCCTGAATGTGATGCACCTGGCTACGCCGCAATCGGCGGTGCTTTCGGCGGTCATCTTCAATGCGCTGGTGATCATCGCTCTCATACCGCTGGCGTTGAGGGGCGTGAAATACCGTCCTATGAACGCCGACGCCTTGTTGCGCCGCAACCTGCTGGTTTATGGGCTGGGCGGAGTGATTGTGCCTTTCCTGGGTATCAAAGTCATTGATGTGCTGGTGCGTGCGTTGGGACTGGCATAGGGGTTTTTTATGAAAAAGAACTTTACGACGGCGATTCTGTTTACGATTGTCACAACCGTGTTGCTGGGGCTGGTTTATCCGGCTGTGGTGACTGCGCTGGCACAGCTCTTGTTTCGCAATCAGGCAAACGGACAAATGATCGCGAAGAACGGAGAGGTAATTGGATCGCGCATCATCGCACAACCGTTTACCGGAGCGCAGTACTTCCATCCCCGGCCGTCTGCGGCAGGAACGAATGGTTATGACGCGACCAACTCGTCGGGATCGAATCTTGGGCCAACCAACCAGAAGCTGGTGGATAGAGTGAAGGGCGACATTGCTTCGTTGCAGGCGGAGCGTCCCGGCCAGCTCGTGCCCATTGAGATGGTGACCACGTCCGGCTCAGGCCTGGATCCGGACATCAGCCCGGAAGCAGCGTATTTTCAACTAGCTCGTGTGGCCAAGGCGAGAGGCATTGACCAAGGCGAGCTCTCCCGGCTGGTGGACGTACACATTGTGCCCAGGCAATTCGGGTTTCTGGGTGAGAGCCGGGTGAACGTTATGGAATTGAACCTGGAGCTTGATCAGAGGTTTCCGTTTAAAGGGCGGTAATGATTTCGGCACAATTTATCGTGGACGCCGACGCTCATTTCCAGCGCGCTCATTCATAGTGTGCCGTCTCTGGCGGGACTCACATTGTTTATGAATGCTTACCGGGCACTTCCGTGCCCCGCTACAGATTGTACCGTCCCCTTCGGGGACTGGTTTTCCTGTTCATCAATCTTGTAATGGCCTTGCTCATCATTCTTATATTAAGAAAAGGCCGGCTCTACCAGGAAAGCCGGCCAAAGGAGATGGGGAAGTGCATGAATCGAAAAATTAAGATGCAGTGTTAGTGCGAACTGGCTCCTCATCCTTGTCAAAGAAGACGTGAATGTCGCCCACGAATGCCATGACTGCTACGACCAGTGAGCCCGCAAGTCCAATGCAGAAAATCGCTTCGAGAAATTTAATAAGAAAATGCAGAATCATAAAATTACCTTCTGCACTTAACTTAAGACGAGTGCCCATAAAGAACTTATAAAGACTCCGCAAAGAAAGAGTAAGTCAGGGTAGCGAAGTTCACTGTGAGAGAGGGCGGGGTGAATTGATGGGTGAGACTACTGTGGATCGAAGCGGTAGCCGATCCATGGCTCGGTCTTGATGTACTTTGGTGAGCGGGGATTTTCTTCCAGCTTTTTGCGCAGATTACCAACGAATACACGCAGATATTCATTCTGTTCAGCGCTGTTGCTGCCCCAAATGGCGGAAAGAATGGCCCTATGTGTGAGCACCTTGCCGCGATTGGCCACAAAGAACTGGATCAGATCAAACTCCTTGGGCGTGAGATGGACCGGAGCACCGTTCACTTCCACCAGCCGTTGTTGTGGATCAATACGAAAGTCGCCGACCTGGATCTCGGAATCGGCTGGAGGAAGCGGGGTTGATCTCCGAAGCAGGGCGCGTACACGGGCGGTGAGCTCTGCCATGCCAAACGGCTTGGCAACATAGTCGTCCGCGCCCAGGTCAAGGGCTTTGACTTTGGTGGCCTCATCATCGCGCACAGAGAGCACAAGAATTGGCGCTTCACTTAACTGACGGATGCGTGAGCAGAGTTCGATTCCGTCAAACCCGGGCATGGAAAGATCGGTGATGACGAGGTCGGGAAGCCAGGAACGAAAGGTCTCCAGTCCGGAGCGACCGTCATTGGCCACGCGCACCTGAAAGCCGGCAGCTTCCAGGCCTTTCAGGAGGACGCGGGTTATCTGCTGCTCGTCATCCACTACCAGAATTTTGTTTAGATCGTCAGTCATCGCGGAATCAGAGGGTCACCTCAGGGGCTAAAGCCCGAATATTTGTCTCAAAGGTGGACACAAATTTGCCGCTTCAAAACAGGGTGTTGCAATGACGGTGTGCCTCTAACCTAACATTGTAGGACATGCGCGCCGGGGCAGGTGTTTTGAGCTGGCGTTTTACCTTCCCCTGGCCCGCAAAAGCTGCCAGAATAGAGGGCATGGCGCTTGTGGTGATCGGTGGACATTCTCGAAATGTAGGCAAGACCAGCGTTACCGCGGGCCTTATTGCGGCGCTGCCGGAATTCAACTGGACAGCCCTGAAGATCACCCAGTTTGGCCACGGCATATGCTCTGCCGATGGCAAGCCCTGTGACTGTGATACCGGTGACGACCATTTTCGCGCGATCAGCGAGGAACGCGATCGCAGCGGCGAAACCGATACATCACGATTTTTAGTTGCCGGCGCAGTGCGGTCTTTATGGGTGCGCACGCGGCAGGGAAGACTGTCAGAAGCCGTCACCGACATTGAGCGCAAGCTTGCAGGCGCGGAAAACGTGATCATGGAATCGAACAGCATTGTGCGCTTCCTGAATCCTGATCTCTACATCAGTGTGCTGGATGCGGGAACCAAAGATTTCAAAGTTTCCGCCATGGAGTTTCTAGGGCGCGCCGATGCCGTGATCGTGCACAGGAATGATGCCGCTCCTGCCTGGGAGATGGTGTCAATGGATCAGGTGGCAGGCAAGCCGACGTTTTATATCCAGCCGCCACCGTATGTTACTCCGGAGATTGTGCAATTCGTCCGCGAGCAGCTTGGGGCGAAGGTGACAGTTTAACCTCAGGGGCGATTGCCGATTCTTTCATGCTGCTTAGCGCAGGCATAAATGCCTGCTCCACCCCGGAGTTTCAAATCGCACAGCCGAGGGCGGGCGGCTGTGCCACACATGACGCGGGAGACTTAGAAAGAGCATGGTTGAGATAGGGATCCCTCGCTTCGCTCGGGATGAAAAAACCTAAGCGGCTTTGCGCGGCGGCTTCTTTCGCGCCGTCTCAGTTTTCTTTCCGCGGATTTCAACTGTAGATTCCTTCTGGGCCGATTCAACACGCTGCGGCCCTTTTTTCTTGCCGTCCATCGCGGCCAGACTTTGCCTTAATGCGGCCATCAGGTCCGTGGGAGCAGCAGGCTTCTTTGCCTTTTCAATCGTGGTAACTTCTCCGCCTTTCATGCGAGCTTTGATCAGGGTCTTTACGTTCTCTTCGAAGGTGTCATGATATTTTGCCGGGTCCCATTCAGCGGCAAGGGCCGCAATGAGCTGGTGTGCGACTTTCACCTCGCCATCTTTCAATTTTTCTTTGTCGCCGTTTTCGATGGCGGCAGGAGCTTCACGGATTTCGTTCTGGTAATACATGGTGTGAAGCATGAGGCCGTGCTGATAGTGTCGCAGGAACACGGTATATTCACGATTGTGCATGGAGAGCTTGGCTACGGCTACGTAACCGGTTTCTTCCATGGCACGACTCAAAAGCGCATATGGCTTGGCGCCAGCCTCTTCGGGCGCAAGATAATAGGAAGATTCAAAGTAAACAGGATCAATCTCATCCTGCTTTACGAACTCAAGTATCTCCATGGATTTGGCCGTCTTAGGCTCTATCTTCTTGATCTCTTCTGGCTCAATGACCACGTATTCGCCTTTGCGATATTCGTAACCCTTAACAATTTCGCTGCGCTCGATTACGCGTCCGTCAGCGGGGCAATAGAGTTGCTGTTTTACGCGGGTGTTATCGTCGCGGTGCAGCATGTGGAATGAAATACGTGTGCCACGAGCGCCAGAAAACAGGCGTACAGGCATCGAGATCAAGCCAAAGGTAAGATAACCTGTCCAGACTGATAAAGGCATGCGCGGAAGCTCCTGAAAGAACGTGCCTCCTGTACGATGCAAAAGACACATTCCCTTGCCGCCGAAGAAGAAGCGAAATGGAGAAAACTAACTGCCGATAAGACCGAAATCCGCGATCTCTGATTTGCTGGCGTTGCTGGCGGCGTTTGGATTGGCCGGAATCTTTGTGGTCACGCGATGGAACCTGCCAACGTACTCTCTTCGGCGTTGGGGCGTAGCATTTGGTCTGACGTCTTTGTTTACGGTAGCCGCGCGCATAGCTCGCGGAGTGGACTGGAGCGGCGCCCTCGCTGGTTGGGCGGTTGCATTCGTCCTGGCTGCAAGCGGATTGCGGTTGTTCGTGATCTTGCTCCTGGTATTCGCAGTAACGCTGGCTGCGACACGCACCGGGAAGCGACGTAAGCAGGAACTTCGAACAGCAGAAGCCCCAAGCGGTCGAACAGCAGCTCAGGTGATGGCCAACCTGGGGGCGGCCATGCTGATTGTGGTTCTTGGTCTTGATCTTTGGATCGTGTTCGCACTGGCGGCCCTGGCCGAGGCAACGGCGGATACGTCTTCCAGCGAGATCGGCATGGCATTTCCGGTCAGAACGGTCCTGTTAACGACCGGGAGGGCCGTTGCGTCTGGTATTGATGGTGGGGTGAGCGTGATGGGGTCCCTTGCGGCGGTTGGGGCGGCGTTGGTGATCGCCGTGGCGGCGGTGTTGTTGCAGATGGTCCAGCCGGGGCAAATGGTGATCGTTGTGATTGCGGGTGTGGCAGGCATGTTGTTTGATAGTCTTCTGGGTGCGTTGTTTGAACGCAAGGGCTATTTGAATAACGATGCCGTGAACCTGCTGGGAACGGCATTTGCGGCGGGTGTGGCGTGGGTGTTGGTTGCAATTTGAAATTTTCAATTTTGAATTTCATCCAGCGGCAGCTTCCTGAGTTCAAACATGCACGGGCAAAATTGCCCATGCTCCACGCCAAAGAAACTTTCATCGTTCCAAAAGCTTTCGGCAAACCTCAGGGACTGAAGCCCAATTCATTCTTTTCGCATTTGGCCCGGCTGAAGCCGTGCCTGATACTTGTTTTGAACGTGGATGCAATTGGGGCAAGTCAGCAAATACATAGATCCTTCGACTACGTCCTCGCATGCGCTCCGACTGCGCTTCAGGATGACAATTTAGATCTCACGCAGTCTCTGAAGCCCGTTCTTTAATGCTGTTTAACGGCAGGCATGAATGCCTGCTCCACCCGTGGCCTCCGACATTATTGCTTAGGGTAGGGATCCCTCGCTAGGCTCGGGATAAAGGCCAAGGCTCGGGATAAAAACCGGTTACGTCAGGTGCAGTTGCCAGAGAGTGAAGCTGGCGATTTCGTGGAAGATGGAGACCTGGCGTCGCAAGAAGTTGGCGGGGCGGGAATTGATGCGCGGCGAAGCATAAACGGCGATGCCTTCACGGGTCATCATGTGCTTGATGCGAAAGAGATGGTAACCATCGCTCACGGCAATGCAGGAATGCATGGAGTTGGCACGCATGATGGTGGCCACGCGACGCGCAGACTCGGCGGTGTATGTGCTCTGGGTTTCAGCAATGAGCTGATCGTCAGGGATACCGAGCGTCTTGAGATATTCGCGACCAACGCCGCCTTCATTGAACTTGGGATCTTCACCGGCGCCGCCGGTTGTGATGACAATGGGCGCGAGGCCGCGATGATACAGCTGGGAGGCATGATCGAGTCGTGCCTTATAGACGGGGGAAGGGCGGCCATCATATTCAGCCGCGCCGAAGACAACGATGGTGTCCGCGGCGCGGGCTTCATTGATGACGGAATGAGAGACGATCAGATAGTAAAGCACGGCGGTGTAGCCCGCCGCCGGCAGCAGGAGCCACAGCAAGTATCGCTTGCGGAAGATTGCCGCCATTTAACTAAGGAATTCAGCCAACTCACTTTCCGGGATAGCGCCATGCCGCAGGATGGTAACTTTACCCGAATCGCTCATATCCAGAATGGTGGAAGGCACTTCACGGGGGCTGGTGCCGCCGTCCACGATCAGATCAATCTTGTCGCCGAGCTGGTGGCGCACGCCGTCGGCCGTGGTGCACTCACTGGCGCCGCTGATGTTGGCAGATGTCGCGGTAATCGGCACACCTGCGGCGCGGATAATTTCAACCGGAATGCGCGCGGCCGGAAGTCGCAACGCGACGTTACCGGTGTTGGCGGTGACTTTCAGCGGCAGGCGAGATGAGGCCTTGACGATGATGGTCAACGGGCCAGGCCAGTACTTACGCGTGATTTCGTAAAAAACGTCCGGCAGCGGACGCGCCAGATATTCCGCCTGCTCCACGCTTTCAATCAGCAGAGAGAGCGGCTTGTGACGGCTGCGCGTTTTTACTTCATAGATCAGGTCGACCGCATGCAGGTTGAGCGGGTCAGCGGCCAGGCCGTAGAAGGTGTCTGTGGGCATGCCGGTTACATGACCCTTTTTGATCTGTTCAGCAACATAGGACACCATGCGCATGTCCGGGTTATCAGGATTAATCTTTACGATTTCCGCGGTCAAAACAACTCCTTGTTTTTACGACTGAACCGGCAGGGGTTGGGGAAAGCCAGCAAGCCGGGACAAACGATTAAGAATAAACCAGCTTGGGTAAAAAAACTAACGCTACCTCAGCAATTGTGGCTTCGCTGGCCCTTGTTTTGTGTCGCTTTGCTCCTGCCTACGGCGTAAGGAAGTTGTCTTTCCGTCCTTCTTACCCAGCGCTTATCCTTCGTTCCGCGTTGCGGAACTCGGAACGCGCTGGGCTAACTCCGGGCTAACTCTGGGCTAACTCATGCCGCGCCTACGGCGCTGGGTCTGCGCAGATCAGCGGTGATTTGCTCCTGTCCGAATTTAATGAAATTCCGTGAAAATCACACAATCAGTATGATGGAGAGAGATGACGGTCCAAGACGAATCCCGTTTGCGGCCCATCACCAGCCGCCAGAATGGGCTGGTGAAAGAGCTGCGCAAGGCCTTCAGCCAGGGCGAAGCCACGCCGGATGGGTCGGTGGCGATTGAGGGGGTGAGGATCATTGAAGAGGCCATCCGCAGCGGATTGAAGTTCCAGGCCGTTTTCTTCAGTGAAAGCGCGCGCAGCCAGGCGACGCGGCTTCTGCCCCAGATTGCGTCGCACACGGAAACGCTGATGCTGCCGGATGACGTCTTCACGAGCGCGGTCACCACCGAAACTCCTCAGGGAGTGGCAGCGTTGGTTAAGTGGAAGCCCGCGAAGCTGGAAGATCTGCTTGAACCGGTGAATGACAACCTCTTGCTGGTGGCACTGGGCGGCATTCAGGACCCGGGTAATCTGGGCACAATCATCAGGTCGGCGGAGGCGTTTGCAGCGCGAGGCGTGTTGCTGGGAGAGAAGACGGTCAGCCCATTTAATTCCAAGGTGGTGCGCGCGTCGGCAGGGTCAATCTTTCGTGAGCCGGTAGTGCGAGTGAAGCTTGGGGAAGCGGTGATCATGCTGAAACAGGCCGGTGTTCGCGTGCTGGCGACTTCTTCGCACAAAGGCAAGCCGTTGCAGGAAGCAAAGTTTTCCGGGCCGTGCATGATCGTGATCGGCAATGAAGGCGCGGGACTAGCGCCGGAAATTCTGGCCCAGGCCGATGAGCTGATGACCATCCCACATTCAGAGCGAGTTGAGTCGCTGAATGCGGGGATCGCGGCGTCAATCATTTTGTATGAGGCGGGGAGACAGCGGAGGGCTTACCACTGATGCACACAGATGACACTGATAAAGCGAGAATCATGGGTTTGATAGCTCCTGCAGACTATCCACAACTGTTTCGACTTCTTGATGACTACGCGAGAGTTCAACATCACGCGTTTCTCGCTGAGCTGTTCCTGAATGAGACGAAGTCAGAATATTGTTCATGTTTCCGTCCATTGGGAGGCGATGAAAGCTCTCCAGATCGTTATGCCAGCCGGTACTTGCAAATCGCGATGGCTGAGGTGGCCATCGTAGTAGAAAAAAAGGTGTTAACGGCGACATTAATTTTGGAACTCGATCGGGAACTCGCGGCATTGAAATATTGATCCTAGCCAATGCTTTTTGTGATTGAGACAACACGTAATGTGCGAAGAGTTCGGGTTTAGGTAGGGATCCCTCGCTGCGCTCGGGATAAAACATTAAAGACATGAGTTTGTTTCAAACCATTCCGGATCAGCAAGGCAAAGGCGCACGTCCGCTGGCAGAACGGATGCGCCCGCGCACGCTGGATGAGTTTGTTGGGCAGGAGCACATTCTTGGGCCGGGGAAGCCGCTGCGGCTGCAGATTGAGCGTGATGATCCGGGATCGATTATTTTCTGGGGACCACCGGGTGTGGGCAAAACCACGCTGGCACAGATCATTGCCCATGTGACCAAGGCTGAGTTCATCGAGTTTTCGGCCGTGATGTCGGGGATCAAAGAGATCAAGCAGGTGATGACGGACGCGGAAAAAGCCCGCCAGTACGGCACGCGGACGATCCTGTTCATTGATGAGATTCATCGTTTCAATCGCGCACAGCAGGATGCGTTTCTGCCCCATGTGGAGCGGGGGAATATTCGGCTGATCGGAGCGACCACGGAGAATCCGTCATTTGAGATCAATGGCGCGTTGCTATCGCGCTGCCGTGTGTACATTCTGAATCAGCTCACGGAAGAACAGTTGGTCACGTTGTTGCGCCGGGCGCTGGAAGACAGCGAGCGCGGACTGGGAAGCATGAAGCTGCTGGCAGAAGATGAGGTGCTGCAAAAGATTGCTGCGTATTCCAGCGGCGACGCGCGTTCTGCCTACAACGTTCTTGAGGTGGCGGCTGCGACCGCAGGCGAAGGCGGTGAGATAACCGAACAGATCATTCAGGACACGATGCAGAAGCGTGTGCTGCTGTATGACAAGTCCGGCGAACAGCATTACAACCTGATATCGGCGTTACACAAGTCGGTGCGAAACAGTGATGTGGATGCGTCTCTGTACTGGCTGGGGCGGATGCTGGAATCGGGCGAGGACGCGCTGTACATCGCACGGCGTGTGGTGCGCATGGCCTCAGAGGACATTGGACTGGCGGCGCCGGAAGCTCTGAATCTGTGCCTCTCAGCCAAAGATGCGATTGATTTTCTCGGCATGCCGGAGGGAGCTCTGGCATTAGCGCAGGCTGTGGCTTATTTGGCTTTGGCGCCTAAGTCGAATGCCTTGTACGTGGCGTACGGCGAGGTCCTGGATGACGTGGAGAAAACCGCAGCGGAGCCGGTTCCTCTGCATATCCGCAATGCCGTGACCAAATTGATGAAGCAGGTTGGCTACGGCAAGGGCTACCAGTATGCGCACGATCTGGATGCGAAGGTCGCGGACATGGAGTGCATGCCAGACAATCTGCGCGGTCGTGAGTATTACCATCCCACCAATGAGGGCAGGGAAAAGTTGCTGGCGCAGAGGCTGGAGGAAATTAAGCGGGTGAGGGAAGAGATGAAGAAGAGGGAAAAATAGTAGTCTCTATCTTAATCTGGTGAATGGTGCCGACTTGTCACTGGCTCCTGCCCTGCGCGAGATATTGTTTGGCGAGGTTGAAATCCCCGATGTGGTCAGTGATAACCGACGCGTGGCGGGTTAATAAAGTTACCCACCCCGCCTGGTTCTCTCGAACAGCGTTGGCGATCGCATCATCTAGAAGCTTCAGGGCCTGTCGATCTTTCCCGAGCTTTGAAAGGTCATTGCTCTCTGCGATGATTCTTTTTATACGATCGATTTCCATGGTCTGTCGTCTGTTCAAGCAAGTGGATTACTCATTAGCAGAGTGACGCTGCCTTATGCACAATACCATCATGGTCATTGTTTCCACCAGCGGCGCAAAGCCACCAGCGACCAGACTGCTTCCACGATACCGAATGGCCATGCTCCTTGCAAAAAACCGTAGATGGAGCCAAGAACGCATGACGCCGCGAAGGCCAGGATGAACCAGCGGCTGCGCGACTCCAGCGCGTAGGAGATCATCATGGCGCTGACGGCGAATAGCCCGAAGGCTGAGAGTGGAGTCATTCCCTTCGCTTACGCAAATCTCACTCGATGTTCTTTCAGGATGCACAAATCCATTACCACCTGAATGCCTGCCTTGCGCGCTTTGGCAGCGGCTTCTTCATGAATCACGCCTTCCTGAAGCCAGATTGCCGGGACTTTCAGGCGGATGGCTTCGTCAATGATTTCGGGAACAAATTCCGAACGGCGGAAGACGTCCAGGATATCGATCTTTTCTTTGACGTCAGAAATCGCAGGCACGGCTTTTTCGCCAAGCGCGCCCTTGATCGTGGGATTCACCGGAATGATTTTGTAGCCATGGCTCTGCATATAAGCTGAGACGCCATAGCTGGGGCGCAAAGGACTGTCCGACAGGCCGACGACAGCAATGTTCCTGGCTGTCTTCAATAATTTGCCGATTTCGTCATTGGCATTCATGATTCGCTCCCGATAGGAAATTGCTGGTCGATGTCTATGCGTTAGAAAAGCTTCTGTCTAGATGCCATCTCACAAACCTGCCTCCAAGGAAACGGCGAAACCTAAGGGGCTTAAAGCCCAATTAACGGCCCTAATTCGCTACGCTCACCCATGCCTAAAGGCATGGGCTGGGCCGTGCCCTGATACTTGTCTCGGCGATCGAATGACGATAAATCAGCAAATGCACAGATCCTTTCGTCGCGTTCGCTCCGACTCCGCTTAAGGATGACAACTCAGATCTCATGCACTCTCTGAAGCCCAGGTTTATTAAGGTAATCTTCTACGCAGGCATAAATGCCTGCTCCACCCTGAGGTTTGGGAAAAGTCCTAATTGCCCCTGCGTAATTATGCCCCTGCAAAACAATATGCGAGACGGCTTCTAGCTTTTGGTTTTGCCGCCTGAAGTCGCTTTTTCCTGATAATACTTCTGCGCCATCTTTCTGATGATTTCAGAAACACTTTTGCTTTTCTGCAATGATTTCAGATCGAAGATCATCAGCATCTTCACCAGCGGCATGGCCACGTCCAGTGGTGTTTTGGGATTCGTTGCCAGATTGCGCACCACGGGATAGTTTTTCATAAAGCGCCGGTTGCGCGCGATTTCGCGAAGCACGTTTTCATCCAGGTTTTTGGCGGCGGCAAACAGTTCAACTTCTGAGTCGGTTATTTTGGGCGAAGAGAGCACGGCGTTTTGCACGATGCGTGCACGGTCGCGAATAAGGATAGAGCGTTCTTCTTTGCCGCCGATAAACGCAGTTTTCACGCGTTCAGACGCCTTCATGCGTCCAACCCGCTGCATGATGGTCAGCTTCTTTGCGTCAATGGCGGCGGCCTTGCTTTGCAATGCCAGCGCTGAAATGGCCATTGCTGAGCTGGATGGTTCAGGGCCGGCAGACGCAGGTGAAGCGATCTGGTCTGCGGCGACAGGTTCCTGATTTGCAGCTTCTTGAGTCTCAGTTTCCTGATGCACAGCTTCCTGAGACACGGCGGCTGCGCCTTCGGTGGCACAGGCAGACTCGCCTTCTGCTTCTTCCATGCTAACCAGTTCGAATGGTTCGCTCTCGGCCGCGGCGATTTCCGCGGCATACTGCTTTTGCCAGGCAAGGCGAATTGCTTCGGTTTCGGGATCATCATCAGCATAAGCCGTCGTCAAACCGGGCATAGCATCGAGCGGGGTTGATCCAGAGCCCGACCCGACTGGGGCTGGGGTCGATTGAAGCAATGGATTCTCCGGCACGACGGGGAATTCTGGGAAGGTTTCTTTCGGCTCATGTCCTGGGCCCGAGTGAGAATCGGTTGCCGGTTGAGCGATGCTCTCTTCGGGCATATCCAACTGCGATTCGCCGTGAAGGGCCTGAAGTTCCCTGGGCAGAACACGGGGATTTGCCGCCAGAGCTTCTATCACACCGGGCAGTTGGCGGACACGCGCACTGGCCAGCAAGGCGGAAACGATCTCACGTGGAGCGTCGGCGGCCAGTTCCATCAACATGTTGTCAGTGATGGCAGGATTTTCGATCAGTGCCGGCATCAACGCAGGACGGCGATTCCGTTCTGACCAGTAGTAGCCCAGTACATCAGGAGGCGCGTCAGGGTCGCGCACAGCTTCTATGGCCGATTGTAAGTCCCATGCCGCCAGGGTCATCTTTGCGTCCTGGGCGAAAATCGGGTTCTGCGTGAGATAGACGAGGATCTCAATCATCTCAGTGCCTGGCAGCGGCAGAGCGCCTTTGGCTGCTGTCCGCAGCACGGCGGCGGGCATAGCATTGCGTTTAATCTGGTCGAGGATAGATGACATTTTTCGGAGCCGGTCTATTTTACCGTGCCGGGCGCGTATTTACTTTGCCACGGGCGTACCCGCGCCATCATCGCCCAGACCACGTTTGGCCAGCAGGTAAGCGCGAATGAATGGCTTTAAATCCCCGTCCAGCACGCGGTCCACATCGCCAATCTCAACTTTGGTCCGATGGTCCTTGATCATGCGATAAGGCGCCAACACATAGGAACGTATTTGCGAGCCGAAATCGATTCCGAGCTTGGAGTCCTCTACTTTCTGTGAGGCAGCTTTCTTTTTCTCCAGTTCGTATTCATACAACTTTGAGCGCAGCATCTTAAAGGCGCGTTCACGGTTCTTGTGCTGGGAGCGCTCGTTCTGGCACGCGACAACCAGCCCGGTGGGCATGTGCGTAATGCGCACGGCGGAATCCGTGGTGTTTACATGCTGTCCGCCTTTACCGCCGGAACGGTACGTATCAATGCGGATGTCTTCAGACTTGATGTCAATTTCAATGGAATCATCAATTTCAGGCGACACATACACACTGGCGAATGATGTATGGCGGCGGCTCTGCTGATCAAAGGGCGAGATACGAACCAACCGATGCACGCCAATCTCACCAAAGAGCAGTCCGTAAGCGTAGTCACCGGTGACGGTAAACGTAGCTGACTTAATGCCGGCTTCTTCCGCAGGCTGATATTCATTCACTTCGGTGGAGAAGCCCTGGCGTTCCGCCCAGCGCAGGTACATGCGCAGAAGCATTTCCGCCCAGTCCTGTGATTCTGTGCCACCTGCTCCCGGGTGAATGGTTACGATGGCGTTGCGAATGTCATTTTCACCGGAAAGAAGCGTTTGCGTTTCCAGCTTCTCGGATATTTCACGCAGGCCGTCAATCTCTTTTTTCAATTCACTGGTGACAGATTCGCCTTCGCGCGCCAGATCAAAATAGGCGGCAATATCATCCACACGCCGGGCCAGGTCGCTATCCATGGCAAGCGAGCTTTCCAGCCGTTTGCGCTGGCGCATGAGTTGCTGGGATTTTTCCTGATCAGTCCAGACGGCGGGGTCGCCGATTTTGGTTTCGATGTCGGCTAATTGAGTGCGCAGAGTAGGCGCGTCAAAGATAGCTCCGCAGGTCCGCGACTTTGTCACGGACAGCAGCGTATTCACGTTCTAGTTCTTCAACCATAATTTCTTTCAGACCAATTTCTTTTCAAACCGGGCGGACTTCAATCATTGTGCGTCCTGGAATACGGGTGCGTACAACCACCGCCAATACAGAGATTACCACACACAGCCAGGCGAAAATATCACCGTTGCGCATGTAAAACGTGGTTTCAATCAGGGGCGAATAGGGTACGCGGATGACGGTGCGAACGTTGCGCGGCGCCTGCACTATCACACGCCCAAAGGGATCAATGGCTGAGGTGATGCCGCTGTTGGTATCCACCAGCATCCAGCGATGGTTTTCAATGGCGCGCATGCGGGCCATTTGCAAATGCTGGTAAGGAGCGCTGGTGTTGCCATACCAGCCATCATTGGAAATGTTCACCAGAACCTGGGCGCCGTTGCCGGCAAATTGGCGGACCTCGTCGGGAAAGACGGATTCATAGCAGATAAAAACGCCGATTCTGGCGCCGTTCACGTCAAAGACTTTGCGGTCGGTCCCGCGACCCAATTCACCCACTTCACGCGTAAGCTTCTGGGCAAAAACCAGAAGGTCTTTGAAGGGAACAAATTCACCGAAGGGGACCAGATGGATCTTGTCATAGCGTCCGGTGACGTGACCTTGCGGGTCCACCACCAGCGCAGAGTTAAAAGGCTGCGGCATACCCTGTGGAGAGTCCTGCACGCCTACGCTGCCCACCAGCATGTAAGACCTGGTGTCCTGGGCAATGGTGGTCAGCCACGCCAAGAGGCGAGGATCGCTGGTGTAGAAGAAGGCCGGAGACTCAGGCCAAACGATCAGGCCTGGCTCATCCGAATGAGTCTGTTTGCGGGCGCCCACGCTGAGCTGGGCTAGTTCACCAACCGTCTGATCGTAATACTGTGGTGTCCATTGCGCGGGATCAAGCACAGGAACATTTTCCTGCACCAGCACGGCTTGCTTGCTGGCGGGAAACGCGTCCGGCTTAGCGAATATACCCAATTGCAAGGCGATGGCGGCTGCCGTAGCCGAGATGAGAAGGTTAGTGCGGCGACGCCCGTATAAAAGGAGTCCGGCGACAAAGGCGCAATTCACCAGCATCACGGCGAATGAAAGGCCATACACGCCGGTGACCTCAGCAATGCGCGCGAAGGGAATGTTATCCACCTGGGAACCGCCCAGAGGATTCCAGGGAAAGCCGATCACGCGGTCGCGAAATAACTCAATGGCTACCCAGAAAAATGGGGCCAGAAATAACGGACGCCGGTTTCCAAGAGATGACCGGCGGGCCATCAGCACTACCAGGGCGCAAAAGACGGCATGATTCAGGGCCATGTACGCGCTCAGTGCAAACATGAGCAGGGCAGAGATGGCCACATTCAGGTTCCCGTAATCATGCATTACGGGGTAGATCCAATAACAGGTACCCAGATACCAGAGAAAGCCGCAGACCCAGCCCAGCACAAAGCCCTGCCACAGCGTGAAAGGACGCAGGGAACGGCCTTCAGAGTCCACAAGCTCGCCTTCTCCGCCCCGGCCGCGCAGGAGCGCGTAGAGGAGCGGCGCCAGAGCAATCCAGCTTAAGAAAAACAGACCTGGTCTGGGGAAGACGAGTACTTGCAGAATGCTGGATGCCGCCATCAGCAACCATGCTCTGCGAGGGATGTTATGCACGATGGGGATTTTAGCAAAAGTTAAAAATCGAAAGTTCCCGGTAGTGGGTTGAGCAGACTGCATCATTTACTTAGCTATCCTGCGGCATTCTTTGGAAAATGGAAACCCACAATTGCTGAGTACCGGAGATTATTTTGATTCCGGGGTGTCAGCAGGACTACAATTGCTTAGTGAATTTCCTGGTCCACTATTTCCTGCCAGTGTTCAAATACCTCTTCTTTGCGGGACTGATCGGCGCGATCCCTGTAATCATTGTTACAGCCATACGCACCGCTGAGAGCATGCTGGAAGAGGATGAGCCGGTGCGGGAAAACAAGGGATAAGAGAGGAACCAAAGTTCTCAAGCATACAGCCTGGCCTCGCGACACTCGCGTGGCGCGTGGGCATCTAATGATAGGCTGTAGTCACTTTCAACATGTCTGAAGGATCCGGGATCATTCCAGCACAGTCGAACAGGGTGCGCATCGTCGTTGCCACGTCGGTGATGCTGACCTTTATTTCGTACTGGCGTGCCGCCGCTATCGTACTCAACGATCTTGGCTCGTCCGCGTTTTATGCCGGCGGCATTGCGGAACAGGCAGTAGGCAAGTCCGCGCCATGGTTCATTGTCGGCGTCATGTTGTTCGCCTTCGCCGTGCGATCCGTGTACGTGGAAAGCTGTTCCATGTTCACACGCGGCGGCGTCTATCGCGTGGTGAAAGAAGCTTTGGGCGGAACCTTCGCCAAGTTCAGCGTGTCCGCGCTGATGTTCGACTACATTCTTACCGGACCCATCTCCGGAGTTTCCGCCGGACAATACATTGCCGGCCTGATCAATGAAGTCTTTGCCGCAGCCGACCATTATGGCTGGATTCCGCGCGCGGTGCATATCATGCTGCACGGCCATCCGCTGCACATCAATGAAAACTACGCAGCCGCCGGCTTTGCCCTGTTGGTGACCATGTATTACTGGTGGGAAAACATCAAGGGCATTGAAGAATCCAGTGACAAAGCGCTGCGCGTGATGCAAATCACCACCGTGATGGTGGTCATTCTGATGGTGTGGGCCATTTACACGGTGGTCCATAATGGCGCCTCGCTGCCGCCGCTGCCCATTCCGGCGAATCTCAAGTTCAGCTCGGAAGCTCTGGGGTTCCTCAAAAATACGGACCTGGCCAAGAGCTTTGGCCTGTTCGGGATACTCATTGCTTTTGGCCACTCTGTACTGGCCATGAGCGGTGAAGAATCTCTGGCGCAGGTCAATCGCGAGATCGCCAGCCCGAAGCTGCGCAACCTGAAACGCGCCGCGCTGATCATTGCAGTGTTCAGCTTTGTGTTCACCGGCATCGGTTCCATGCTGGCCGTGATGATCATCCCTGACGAAGTCCGGGTCACCGTGTACAAAGACAATCTGATCAGCGGCATGGCCATGTACATGGTGGGACCGCACATGATTAAGCTGATCTTTCGGACTTTCGTTGTAGTCGTCGGCTTCCTCATTCTCTCCGGCGCCATCAATACCTCCATCATCGGCTCCAACGGCGTTTTGAACCGTGTGTCTGAAGACGGCGTTTTGACTGACTGGTTCCGGCGTCCGCACAAGCGCTTTGGCACCAGCTACCGCATCGTTAACTTAATTGTCGGCCTGCAACTCGTCACCATTATTGCCAGCCGTGGTGATGTGTACGTGCTGGGCGAAGCCTATGCTTTCGGCGTGATCTGGAGTTTTACATTTAACAGCCTGGCCATGCTTGTACTGCGCTTCAAGTACAAGGGCGAACGCGGCTGGCGTGTGCCTCCGAACATCCGCATCGGCAAGATCGAGCTTCCCATCGGCCTGGCATCCGTTCATCTGGTGCTGCTCTCCACTGCAATTGTGAACCTGTTTACCAAGCAGGTCGCAACCATCGCGGGGCTGGTGTTTTCGTTTGCTTTCTTCTTCATCTTTCTGGTCTCTGAAAACATAAACAAACGCAAATTCCGTCACGTTGAACAGCAGATGAAAGAGCATTTTCAGCTCGACCATCAGGAGACTATTGAGCGTGAAGCCGTACAGGTACGCGGTGGAAACGTGCTGGTTACCGTCCGTGATCACAACACGCTGAACCATCTCCGCTGGACGCTGGAAGTCACTGACACTCATGAGCAGGACATCGTGGTCATGGAAGCTCGCCTCACCGGCTATGGCAGCGCCGAATACGACTTGGCCATGGAGCAGATATTCAGTGACTATGAGCAGACGCTTTTCACCAAGGCAGTCTCCATCGCTGAAAGCTATGGGAAAACCATCTCGCTGCTGGTAGTCCCGGCGCGCGACGTCTGGTCCGCCATTGTGCAGACCGCCAACTCGCTGGAATCGTCAGCCGTGGTCTCGGGACTCTCCAGCAAGATGACCGGAGAAGAACAGGCGTTTCGACTGGGACAGGCTTGGGAGGCCATGCCCGAACCCAAGCGCCAGTTCGTCTTCCAGCTTGTGCGCCCTGATTCCACGGTCGAGACCTACCGTATCGGCCCGCACACGCCTACCATGAAGACCGAGGATGTCCATCTGGTGCACAAGATCTGGCTGGACATCAAGCGCATCCAGGGCACTGAGGACATCCACCACTCTGACATTGTTACGCTGGCCCTGACGCGCCTTGCCCGTGACTACAACCTGGATAAAGATGACGTGCTCAAGCACCTGGTGTCCGCGGACCGATGCCAAAGGCGTCACCTTTCGTCCGCGAACCCGACACCATTGACACCCAGCGCCGTACCGATACTGACGGTGACGGCGATACCCGTCCTGAACGTCCCATGCCGCCAGTAACCGGGCCAAGATAGCCTGAACCAAGATAAGCCAGCGGTAGTGCGCCCTACCCCTTTCGGTTCATCCCAAGGTTTAAAGGACTTATGCAATTCCTCCCAAGGCATTCCAACTTCCGACTCTGGCTCTTCCGATCCGCGACCATCGGCGGTACGTCTCTTCCGTTAGCTTCCCAATCACCGCGATGCCGTGCGATGAGATCTCAGCGATAGGCCGCGCTGTGCGCGCCTACCCCTCCCTCTTCATCCCAAGATTTAGAGGACTTACGCGATTCATTCCAATGGTTGGGATGTTCACGGACTCTCTTTTTATCGGCGTTCATCTGCGGCGAAAGTTATCGGCGTTCATCTGCGGCGAAAGCATTTTTCCGATCGCTGTTGATCCGTGAAGATCAAGGCCAAAAAACTTAAGTTTTCAAAGAACTTTCATTCCACCCCTGAGGGCTGCCTCACTATGCCCGAAATGGCCCCGCGGAGCAACAAAACAAAAGTTCTTGGTGAAAGCTTGATCGCGTGCCTTACGCCCGAGCGATAAAAAAAGCCAT
>WNEZ01002756.1_pt1 | contig 21357 bp, 17 predicted proteins | sample 5400521 | NCBI WGS metagenome assembly WNEZ01 (sample SAMN13153339, study PRJNA577476) | soil metagenome | isolation source: 120 cm saprolite under Douglas fir tree site 2 hole 1 replicate 1 | place: USA:California | collected 2015-04-18 | reverse complement strand
CGGCTTTTCCCTCATCTGAGGGCCCTGCTTCAATCAGGCAGACGCTAACGTGTCGATTTTCTGCGAGCCGGGCTGCAACAACCGATCCTGCTGTTCCTCCCCCAACGATGATGTAATCATATGTCCGCTTTACTTCCATCTCTATCACCCTGCACGTTTACGCCCGAGCTCTTTTTGGCATCGCTCGCTGAAACGCAACAAACTGCCCGCTGTGGTTCGTCGGCATGTGCCCTCTCAAGTGTGTACCGTTCTCCTCGTAACTCTCGTGCTCGATTGTACCAAATTGATGAAACTGCGCCACCAACTCGCCCCGATCGTAAGGAATCAGCACATCCAACGCTACAAACTGCGAGAGCAGAGTCTGACTGACACAGCGCAACAAGTCATCAACACCCGCTCCTGTCAAGGCTGATACTTGCACCGAAGGCAGTGTTGCCGCTACCCCATTCAGTTGCACCGTTGTACCGGCAGGCAGCAGGTCCAGCTTATTCAGCGCAACCACCACCGGGCGACCTCCAGCCCCAATCTCCTCTAGCACCTGTTCAACTGCCTCCACCTGCCGCTGCATAGCAGGATAAGATGCATCCACCACATGCACCAGCAGATCAGCCTCAGCCACCTCTTCCAGCGTAGCGCGGAATGCAGCCACCAGCGTTGTCGGCAGGCGCTGCACAAAGCCGACAGTATCGCTCAAGAGCAGCTCTTGTCCGCCTGTCAGTCGCACACGGCGCGTCATTGGATCGAGGGTGGCAAACAACCTACTCTCAGCCAGGCTATGTGCGCTGGCAAGCCGGTTCAGCAGCGTCGACTTACCGGCGTTCGTATAGCCAACCAGTGCCACCACCGGCGCGCCGGTATGCTTACGCCGCTCGCGATGCAATTGGCGGTGGGTGCGTACATGCTCCAGTTCTTCTAGCAGATGATCTTTTTCCTTACGTAGCAAGCGACGGTCTACCTCAATCTGCTTCTCACCTTCGCCACGCTGCTGTACACTGCCTTTCTGGCGTGATAGGTGCGACCATTGGCGCGCAAGGCGTGGCAGATCATACTCGATCTGCGCCAGTTCAACCTGCAAGCGTCCCTCGTGTGTACGTGCACGCTGACCAAAAATGATCAATATGAGCGCCGTGCGATCAAGCACCTGCGTCTCCAGTTCCTTCTCCAGCGTGCGATGTTGCCCAGGTGACAACTCGAGATCGAAGATCACGGCATCGCAATCGTGAAAGCGTGCCAGGTCAGCAATCTCCTGCACCTTTCCCGAACCGAGCAAGGTCTCAACCGGCCAACCACCGCCGGGCATATCGACTCCCACCAGGATCGCCCGTTCAGGAGCCTGCGAGAGCAACCCGCTCAACGGCCTATTTTCGCTTCCATTAGGACTATAGTATTCTGACATAATGAAAATCTCTCTTGCATGTTGGAATAACAGGTAGAAAAACATCTAATGCCGCGAAATTGTTGATGGCGGGGTGTCTACTGCTATAGCGTTAGGGCAAATTTCTCTTAGATAGTGAGGCAGCTTCAGTGTTGGAGTCTTACCGAAGAACGTCGAAGACGTAACCTCAATAACCTATCAGTCGATAACAATAAAAAAGCCTTCTTCCCTCTACCATAGCGTGAAACACCCGGCCAGCCACCTACTCACTAAAGAATGCGGTCGGTGTCGCAGAGCAATCAGATGTATTGCGCAAAATGGTTATAGAGTTAGTTGAAGGTTATCACTGTCATCTCCTATAGATTGTTTGATACTAAAGTACATGAGAGCAGTCGAAAAGTCAAGGGTCTTAGCTTGACTACTGCTGTGGCGGCATCTCCTGTGGGTACTCTACCTGTGGCTGCTCATACTGTGGCTGTTGTCGTTGTTGTTGTCCGGGCTGGTAATAGACTTGTCCACCCTCCTGGTTAGCTCCCGGAGCCTGCTGTGGCGGCTGATACCCCTGGTCGTAAGGCTGATATGGCTGCTGATAGGGTTGATATGGTGGTTGATACTGCGGTGGTTGCTGCTGGTTTCTCATTATCGATGCAGCACCAAACAGACCTGCGCCAATTGCTCCAGCCATAATAGCCCGTATGATCATACCCAAAACTACGGAGAGCAGAGCGCCTATCAGGAACACGATCCAACTGTGAGTGATGAAGAAGAGTATAATGATAAACAACCACAGAATGCTATAAAATCCACCAAAAGCTCCTCGGCGTCGGCGGTACATACGACGTTCCTCCTTTTTGAAACTCTATTCTTTGTACATGCGTTTGATATCTGCTCACATTGTAGACTACGGACCTTCACATAGGCATATGTATTTTTACGCAACCACCTTACTTAGAGTTGCAACTCAATCAAAGCCCGTCGAATGCCTGCCAGTGCCACCGTAATATCGGTTGCCTCCACACCGTAGTGCGTCACAGCACGAATCTTTCCCTGGCCGATATGGCCCATCAGTACACCATGTTCTTGTGCCTTGGCCAGAAACTGCATAGTCTCTGCCTCCGTCAACGGTTGTTGCTGTGCATTACGCACCGAGAAGACCAGAATATTCGTCACTATTCGCTCAACATCGATGTCTATTTGCGGGTAGTCTGCAAGCCCATGGGCCAACTGCTTACAGTGCTCATGATCTTCGGCCAGGCGATCAACCATGTGTTCTAATGAGACGATGCATGCCGCAGCGATTACACCGGCCTGCCGCATACCACCTCCTAACAATTTTCGCATGCGGTGTGCGTGCCGGATAAACTCCCGGCTACCCACAACGATCGAACCGACAGGCGCGCTCAAGCCCTTGGAGAAACAGAACATCAGTGAGTCCACCGTGCGTGCCAGTGTACTGACCGGCACACCGAGAGCAATCGCGGCGTTAAAAATGCGAGCGCCATCCATATGCACTGCAACTCCGTGGTCATGCGCCACCTTGGTGAGTGCCTCAACCTGTCCTTCACTCAGCACTGCGCCACCACAATAGTTATGAGTGTTTTCGATGCACAGCAGGGCCGTTGGTGCCGTATGTTCATCACTGCCATCGGAGATGTTTATCTCCACCTGGTGCAGGTCGAGCATCCCGTTAGGATCCGTTGGCACAACACGCATCGGCGAGCCTCCCAACGTGGATGCTCCACCTACCTCAAATTGGTAGATATGCGACCGATCACCAACAATCACTGCCTGACCTCGCCCAGCATGGGCCAGCACGCAGGCCGTATTGCCCATTGTCCCGCTGGCAACAAAAAGTGCGGCCTCTTTCCCTGTGCGTTCTGCCGCCATCTCTTGCAAGCGATTGATGGTCGGATCTTCGCCGTACACGTCGTCTCCAAGCTCGGCGCGGTACATGGCCTCACGCATGGTAGGCGATGGCAACGTTACTGTATCGCTGCGTAGGTCGATCATAGGTTTCACCTTTTCCTATATCAGATAGGATTGTCACGTGCAGGTATTTTACTCTCTTCATCCCTAACGTACAAGACAGACTGGTATTCTAAATCTTTCCCTGAACCACCCGAATGAGGTAAAATATTGTGAAAAGAAAGTGAGATGCCCCATGACCATCGATCTGAACAAAATGAAAGAACGCCTTGAGGCAAAACGTTTAGAGTTAGAGGATCAGATAGCTGACTTGACACAGGCCCATCCCGAGCCGGTTGGTCCTATCGAAGCCAATGACCCGCCTAACGATATTGGAGATGTAGCTGTTGACTTTGTGGAGACACAGAACGAACAATCCCTCCTTGTCAACCTGCAGGCGTTGCTGACAGAGGTACAGCAAGCACTTGAGCGTATTGAACAAGGAACTTACGGAAAATGTGTCAACTGTGGGCAACCTATCCCGGAAAAACGACTGGAGGCCATCCCATGGGCCTCGCGCGATGTCAAATGTGAAGAACTGTTGGAACAGCGCAATCTTAGTGGAGAAAGCTGATATCATTTGCCAGGATAGAAATGTAGTGGCACGGGGCGGCCATAGGGGCGGGGGTGGTGTGGTGCAGGGTGGGGACCCTTGTGGAATCCTGTCTGGGGGACAGGTATGCCCGTGGTAGAGGGGCCCCTGGGGGTGCCAGGAAGAGAGAACACATGCCTCGTACCATCGGCATTACCGGCAACATCGCCTGTGGCAAAACCTCGGTCGGGCATATGCTGCTTGAATTAGGCGTAGAACGCTATATCGATGCAGACGCCCTCGTACACCGCCTCTACCTCAGCGGCCAACTTATCGCTGTAAAAGTGGCGGAGGTATTTGGGCCTGCCGTCGTGGCCGCTGATGGCAGCGTCGACCGCAAGGCCTTGGGAGCAATCGTCTTTCAGAATGCCGAAGCCATGCGTCGTCTCGAAGCAATCGTACACCCCGCCGTTGGCGTCGCATTAGTGAGCGAACTGGCCTCCGTCAGTGACACAGGCATTGCCGTCATTGATGCCGTCAAACTACTGGAAGGCGGATCAGGAGCGTTTTGCCAGAGTAAGTGGCTGGTCATCTGTACAGAGCAACAAGAGCTTGTGCGCTTGATGGCACGAAGTCAGTTAAGCGAAGAAGAGGCCTGGGCGCGTATTCGCGCACAACCAACAGTCGCTAGCAGATTGGCTCTCGTTGATGAGGTTATTGATAACGGTGGCTCTTTTGATGACACTCGACGCCAGGTATCAGCCGCCTTTGAACGCTTCTGTAAACGTTTCCCTGCGTGACATTAACTCTCATTTTTGTGGCGTGCTCGAAATCTGCGCACCTTCATCAGGTTGGCGCATTTGTCGACTGTGCAATAGCGCCGTGTGCGACTCTTACTCTCGTCATAAAAAATCCCACGGCAATTGGCATTTTGGCACACTTTGAGGCGCTGTGGGTCGTGGGAGGCCAACAGTTCGGCAAACGATGCCGCAATCTCTGCCTGCACCCAATTCCAATCCTTCTTCAGGGGTATCAGTTCTAACCGGTACCCGCGATCATCTTGCACTAATTGGCGGTTCGATGGTCCCTTGAGCAGGACTGCATTCAGTGTGGCCAGATCACTATCCGAGAACTGTCCATTGGCCAGCATCTCCACCATATGGCGCAGCAGAGATCGTAATCCTACAAGTGCAGGTAATGTATTCGCATCTGGTGGACTTGCTACTTGTAATCCCCAACGAACTAGAAAGCGCTCTAACCAACCTGGCTGCTGTAGTTCATCCCGTGCCCATCGACCACGAAAATCACGAAACTCGCTATTTACAAAATCTATACATGCGGCATCCATATAGATAACTCCTGTAACTCCTGTCAATTCTCATGTCACACCTAGCACATGCCATGTTTCCTTTCCCCTACCACTTGATGTTTGCACAATCCTACACTACTTGGATGACCATGAAAAGTCCCCCTGTAACGATCAAAAAAACATTGGCAGTTACCATTATATACGTTATCATTGTTGTTGTAACTATGTCGAATGATATTGAGAGTTACATCGTAGATGAACTTCTGCTGAGTATCGCTGAAGGAGGATCACCACATCATGAGGAGAACCCGTATTTTCGCGTTGGCACTGGGCATTCCCCTGGTGCTCGCGATCCTGACCGCCTGCGGAGCAGGCACCTCCACTGGCAGTGGGGGCTCTACCCCCAGCAGTGGCCCCATCGTCCTCAAAATTGCGACCGATCTGCCGGTGTCTGGGGCGGATGAGAGCAGTGGCAAGCCGGCCGAGGACGGGGCGCACCTGGCCCTCAATCAGGCCAATGCCAATCATACTATTCCTAATGTGACGTTAGAATTTGTGCCCAAAGATGACGTTGGCCCCAGTGGCACCCATGACCCAGCCGTGGGTGCGCAGAACGTGACGGCATTGATTGGCGATGCCCAGGTGGTCGGTATTGTCGGACCGTTTAACAGTAGCGTCGCCAAAGCTGAACTGCCGATTGCCAATCAGGCTCCCATAGCTCTGATTAGCCCGGCCAACACCAACCCGTGTCTGACCAAGTCGGATGCGGCCTCCGGCTGCAGTGGGTCCAACAACCTGATCCCGACCTTGCGTCCGACCGGCAAGGTGACCTACTTCCGCATCGCGACGACCGACGATCATCAGGGTCCGGCAGGAGCGGACTACCTGTACAAGACCTTGAACCTGCGCAAAGTCTACGTCATCGACGATACTGAGACCTATGGCGTCGGCATTGCCAATCAGTTCATCCAAGAGTGGAAGAGCCTTGGCGGGACGGTGCTCGGTCATGCGAGCGAAGCCCCAACTACCACCGCCTCAGCTTATGTCTCGTTACTCACCCAGGTGGCGTCGTTGAAGCCGGATGTGATCTACTTTGGTGGGGTTGACTCCACCGGTGGGCTGTTGATCCGCAAGCAGATGCCGCATGTTCACGGACTGGAAACCACCCCCTTTGGCGGTGGGGATGGCATCGTGACTCCCACCTTTGCCTCCACCATTGGGGTCACGGGCGCTCCAGTCTATGGCACGATTGCCGTCATAGACACCTCCAAGAATCCGGCTGCGGCGACCTTCCGCCAGCAGTATGCGGCATTTACGACAGACCCGATCAACGTCTACAGTGCTGCGGCCTATGACTGCGCCAACATCATTATCCAGGCGGTCAAGACGGCATTGGCCAACGGGGCCAAGCCGCCGATCAGCTCCAGTGATGCGGCAGGTGGCAAGGCGTTCCGGCAGGCGGTCATCAACGCGATCCAGGGGATCGACTTTACCGGGGTGACCGGCCACCAGAGCTTTGACTCCAATGGTGATACCACCGACAAGATCATCACCATCTACAAGCTTGGCAATAATACCGCCAACAAGCCTGACTGGATCTTCGCAGCATCAGTGACGGTGTCATAACCATCGCTATGCTGTCAGGCTAGATATTCAGGGATCCAGGGGGGATAAAACCCTCTGCTCGGGGAACGGGGAGCCTCCGACTCGTTCCCCCTTTTTTCCTACACGACATGATCTCCAAAATCTATTGACAGGGCGAGTTCTAGTGATATAATCTCTGCATATACTCCACTATTGCCCTTCACCACCCGGGCTGGCAAGGGGCAATCGCTCCTGTTAGATGTATTGTTGCGATTTTCTGGGTAGGTTGGCTTAACAGATCAGCTTTCGACGTTGAGCAACAATGTGTACAACCTGGTGAGATTTGCGAGGTATCTAACGTATTACCGTAAGAGGGGATGACGGTCTTGCATGTCAGCTTTTGTCGGCCTGACGCTTCCCTTTCTAAGGATCCCTGACTTGTTATTTATATTGTGAAGGAGGCTAACTACAACATGCGGAGAAATCGTTCACGTATTTTCGCGTTGGCACTGGGCATTCCCCTGGTGCTCGCGATCCTGACAGCCTGCGGAGCAGGCACCTCCACTGGCGGTGGGGGCGGTGCACCTAGCAGTGGCCCTATCACCCTCAAAATTGCGACCGAACTGCCGGTCTCGGGTGCAGATGAGAGCAGTGGCAAGCCGGCCGAGGACGGGGCGCACCTGGCCGTCAATCAGGCCAATACCAATCACACCGTCCCCAATGTGACATTCCAATTTGTGCCCAAAGATGATGTTGGCCCCAGTGGCACCCATGACCCAGCCGTGGGTGCGCAGAACGTGACGGCATTGATTGGCGATGCCCAGGTGGTTGGGGTCGTCGGACCCTTTAACAGTAGCGTGGCCAAGGCGGAAATGCCCATTAGCAACCAGGCGCCGCTGGCCCAGATTAGCCCGGCCAACACCAACCCGTGTCTGACCAAGTCGGATGCGGCCTCGGGCTGTAGTGGGTCCAACAACCTGATCCCGACCTTGCGACCGAGCGGCAAGGTGAGCTACTTCCGCATCGCCACCACCGACGATCATCAAGGTCCGGCACAGGCGGACTACCTGTACAAGACCTTGAACCTGCACAAGGTCTACGTCATTGACGATGCCGAGACTTATGGCGTCGGTATTGCCAATGCCTTCATCGGTGAGTGGAAGACCGACGGCGGAACAGTGCTGGGTCACAGCAGTGAGGCTGGGACCACCACTGCTTCAGCTTATGTTTCGCTGCTGACCCAGGTGGCGTCGTTGAAGCCGGATGTGATCTACTTTGGTGGCGTTGACTCCACCGGTGGGACGTTGATCCGCAAGGAGACGCCACACGTTCACGGACTGGAAAACACCCCCTTTGCCGGTGGGGATGGCATCGTGACTCCCAGCTTTGCCACGACCATCGGTACCTCGGGGCCGCCGGACTATGGCACGGTTGCCGTTGTGGATACGTCCAAGAATCCGGCTGCGGCGACCTTCCGCCAGCAGTATGCGGCTTTTACGACGGACCCGATCAACGTCTACAGTGCTGCGGCCTATGACTGTGCAAACATCATGATCCAGGCGGTCAAGACGGCGCTGGCCAATGGGGCCAAGCCACCGACCAACTCCAGTGATGCGGCAGGTGGCAAGGCGTTCCGGCAGGCGGTGATCAACGCCATCCAGGGCATCGACTATACCGGGGTGACCGGCCACCAGAGCTTTGACTCCAATGGCGATACCACCGATAAGATCATCACCATCTACAAGCTTGGTCTCAATGCCATGAACAAGCCCGACTGGATCTTCGAAGCATCAGTAACCGTTAAGTAATCTCGACTGACTGGTTCTGAATGTTTCCGTAGCGCGCGTCCCGGCGAGATAGTTCGTAGTGCTGTCTGGCCCGAAGGAAAGCCAGGAGAGTAGTCGGCAGATTGACATCTGTAGGGCTACTCCCCTACTTGCTATTTGATCTTGTTGTGTTGTATATATTTTGTATATTCGGTCAGGAAGGTGGAAATCCGCACACATGACACTGATTTTGCAAATACTGGTCGTCGGACTCACCACTGGGGCTATCTACGCACTTATTGCGCTTGGCTACACGATGGTCTATGGCATCATCGAACTCATTAATTTTGCGCATGGTGACATCTTCATGATAGGCACTCTCGTCTCCATCGTTATTTTTGGGTTGCTCGGCGTTGGCGCCAATTCACAGCCGACTGGATGGTGGCTGGTCGCCGTGCTGCTGATTACTTGCCTGGTTGCAATGCTTGTTTGTGCTGTGCTCGGCGTGGTAATCGAACGTGTTGCCTATCGTCCACTGCGCAATGCCCCGCGACTTGCTCCACTAATCTCAGCTATTGGTGTCTCGTTGATCCTGGAGGATGTTGGCAAGCTCTGGAAGGGCATCAACTACATCACGTTTCCGCAAATTTTCCCTGAGAAGAACCTTCCCCTGGGGCCTGTAACGATCAACACAGTCGATATACTCGTTATCGTGGTAGCGGTTGTGTTGATGATAGGTCTGCAGTGGATGGTAACCGCCACAAGCACAGGGCGTGCTATGCGTGCTGTGGCTCAGGATCGTGAAGCGGCTGCGCTCATGGGTGTGAATGTTGATCGCATCATTGCCATCACGTTTTTCATCGGTGCTGCACTTGCCGGTGCGGCTGGATTTATTTACGGCTTGAAATTCGGTGAAACGATTTTCTTTATTGGTTTCCAGTTGGGCCTGGTTGCCTTTACAGCAGCTGTACTTGGGGGTATTGGCAACCTTGTCGGTGCTATGCTCGGCGGGGTACTGATAGGGGTGATCGAGTCATTCGCCACTCTCATCCCCGACAGCGTATTGCCACATGGTGGCGCAGCGTGGCACCTGGCCATTGTTTTTGCTATTCTCATCTTAATCCTGGTTTTCCGCCCCGCTGGCCTGCTCGGTCAACGGGTACCTGAAAAGGTGTAAAGGACAAGAGCATGCTTCAAGATTGTAACTACACCCTGTTGGAAGCGAGGTGATGCCATGGGGTCTGCTTTGATGAGTAACCGTATGCTCCTTCCCGCACGCGACACACGCACGCTGCTCGTGAAATGGATCGTGGCCCTGCTTGTGCCTGTCGCCGTCTTTACCTTTTTGTGGAGTGGCGAAGAAATCATTAACGCGGTAATCTCGCCAGGGACGGCTGGCGCAAATCTTCCCACCAATCCTGTATCGCTGATCCAATCCGCTATCTTTATTGCTCTCTTCTACCTTGTTGTTATTATGCTCACCGGTTACCTGGTAGCAGCCGATAGCGGCCGCCGTGGGATGCTCGGTTTGTGGCTTGATGTACTGATTTTTGCTTTGATACCCCTCTTCCTGGTAATGAACATCGGCCTGGTCATTGGCCTCGCTGTGTGTGTCGTCATCTGGGTTGTATACTTCCTCGTACGCAACCTTGTGCGGAAAGCTCGCCACTATACACCTCCTCTCCCCCTGCCGAGTCTGGGCCTCCTCGACGCCGAGCAGCGGGCCATATTGATGGGCCGGGCTATAGCAGGCAGCTTCTGGTTTGCGACGGCGTTTGCGGTTATTTGGCTGATTGCCGACCTGGTTTATTTCTTTGCCGGTTCGTTGCCGACGCTGCTACTGATCTGGGCAGTTATTCGTACACTTCTCTTGCCTGTTGCTGGCTATTTCCTGGGCCGACTTGCTGGCGTTCTTGCGTTGCGTCGTACCCTCGGTGCCCTGGGCAACGGGGGCAACGGAGGAAATAGTACAAATGGAGCCCCGGGGATGCGTATCAGCAAACGACAACAACTGCAGACTCTTTCCGCAACCCGAGTCCGTGAAGAAGCGCGAGACCTGGTCCCCAATGATCTGCCTCTACGCAGCACTGGCGCCCAGCGCTTTTATCTGATCCTGCTGGTTGCCTTCGTGATCTTCTACCCCATCCTCGATCCATTCTTGTTTGGGTTTGGCACAGATGGTCGCCTGGCCAGCTTTGGCGATGCAGGCCGCTATGTGATCCTGGCCCTCGGTCTCAACATTGTGGTTGGTTTCGCCGGTTTGCTCGACCTGGGCTATGTGGCTTTCTTTGCGATTGGTGCCTATGCCTGGGGCATACTCGGCTCGACGCAATTGACCAATGTGCTCAATCTCCCTCCCATCGATCCTCACATTTTGTCCTGGCTCTTCTGGCCGATGTTGCTTGGCGCTGCCCTGATCGCTGCTTTCTGGGGTGTGGTGCTTGGTGCGCCGACTCTGCGCTTACGTGGCGATTACCTGGCAATTGTGACACTTGGCTTTGGTGAGATCGTCCCCATCGTCTTTTTGGAACTGGATAAATATACCAATGGAACCAATGGCATAGTCGGTGTCCAATCACCTGCCTTTTTTGGCGTCGACTGGTCTATTATCACTCCAGCTCCCTACTACTACCTGATTTTGGCGCTGATTGCTTTCACGATCTTTACCAATATCCGCCTGCGCGACTCCCGTTTAGGCCGTGCCTGGATTGCTATCCGTGAAGACGAAATTGCTGCCGCTTCTTCTGGCGTCAATCTCGTCAACACCAAGCTCTTTGCCTTTGGTGCGGGTGCGTTTTTCTCCGGCATCGCGGGAGCCTTTTACTCTGCAAAGCTTGGTGGCACGTCGCCGGATAACTTTAGCTTCAATGACTCCATAATCTATCTGGCCATGGTGGTGATCGGTGGCATTGGTAGTATCCCTGGGGTGATCGTTGGCGCACTCGCCGTTTATGCCATCAACGTGCTCATTCTCGCGCAACTCGATACGCTGGCCTCCGATCCAACCAATCCCGTGTTTTTTATCAAGAGCGCCATTGTCCAGGTTATTCCAGGTTTCACCTTCGGCAACATTCGAGAACTGCTCTTCGGCATCATTCTCGTTGTAATTATGATCTTCCGACCTGAAGGGCTTATCCCCAGTGCGCGCCGGCGACGCGAATTGCGTCACGCTGAGGATGAAGGACTGGGAGGAGATGCGTTGGATGTGGTACCTGGAGCACCGGGCTTCGAAACTGAGGTGCGAGTTGAGTAACCGCCGAACCAAGAGGAGAGGAGTTGCGCTATGAGTGTTAAGCCTGTTAAGCACGTGGGTGAACCTGCTGAGCCTGTGGACGGTGCCTTACTCGAGTTGAGAGGCGTCACGAAATACTTTGGTGGCCTGGCAGCGGTGCAGGATGTCGATCTAGCGATTAAGCCCAAAGAGATCGTGAGCATTATTGGCCCAAACGGTGCCGGAAAAACCACCGTCTTTAACCTGATTACAGGCATCTATCGCCCAACTTCGGGTGTTGTTCGTCTTGATGGTAGGTCCCTGGTAGGTCTAAATCCTGACCAGGTCGTCCAACGAGGCATCACACGTACTTTTCAGAATATTCGCCTCTTCAATAACATGACTGTTATGGAGAATGTCCTCGTTGGGCAACATACACAGCTCAAAGCAAATGTATTAGGTTCACTATTTCATACTCCCAGTGTTGTGAAAGAAGAGGCCGAGGCGCGTAAGCGTGCTGTCGATTTACTGAGTTTTTTTGGCCCTGAGCTTGTAGCCAGGCAGGAGGAGTACGTGCTGAACCTGTCCTATGCTGAAAAGCGGCGTGTCGAGATTGCACGCGCATTGGGGGCTAAGCCCACATTACTCTTGTTAGACGAGCCAACGGCCGGTATGAATGAGGCGGAGACCCTTGAAGCCGTGAAGTATGTACGTCGTCTACGCGATGAGTTGGACCTGACGATCCTGCTGATCGAGCATAAGCTCACGGTGACGATGGGCATATCAGATCGTATTGCCGTACTCGACTATGGACGCAAAATCGCCGAAGGTCTGCCTGAGGAAGTACGCCATAATGAGAAGGTCATCGAGGCCTATCTTGGGAAATCTTCGACAACGACAGCAAGTCAGGATGAGGTTTCAACTACCGATCAGCAAGCCATTGAATAATGGATGAGTATAGTAGGGGCAAGGGTGGTGGGGTGGGGTGGACCCTTGCGGTTGCCCTGGGAGTTTGCGATGTCGTAGTATAGTAGGAGCAAGGGCGGTAGTGTGGTGTGGGGTGGGCCCTTGCGATTGCCCTGGGAGTTTGCAATGTTACGATTAATCAACGTAGATACATTTTATGGTCCCAGTCAGGTCTTGCATAATGTTTCGCTTGAAGTCAACAAAGGCGAAATTGTTTGTCTCTTGGGCGCAAATGCGGCCGGCAAGACAACAACCATGAAGACTATTTTCGGCCTGGTGCATCCGCGTCATGGCTCAGTAGAGTTCGAGGGGCAGCCTATCCAGAACAAATTACCAGGCGATATCGTACGCTTAGGTATGGCTCTGGTACCTGAGGCGCGTCGCATCTTCCCACGCATGACGGTGCTGGAGAATCTGGAGATGGGAGCTTTCATCCGTCGTGACCGTGCAGAGGTGAAGGAAGACATTGAACACGTTTGCCAGATTTTCCCACGTATCAAAGAACGATTGAAGCAGTACGCAGGCACGATGTCTGGCGGTGAACAGCAGATGCTGGCGATGGGGCGTGCCTTGATGTCCCGTCCCCGCATGGTCTGCCTGGATGAACCATCTATGGGTCTCTCACCGATCCTCGTCGAAACAGTATTTAATACAGTTCTCCGTATTCGTGACGAGGGTGTCACGGTCTTCCTTGTAGAGCAAAATGCCTCGATGGCGCTTGGTCTAGCCGATCGTGGGTATGTCTTGCAAACCGGTAACATCGTCCTGAGTGATACTGCACCCAACCTGCTCACAAACGACCTCGTGCGCCAGGCCTATCTCGGCGGAGGGTAAAACCTACTCCTCTTTTTCTCTTATGAGAAGGTAGAGGGAGCATGACATTTTCTTCTTTGCTCTACTGTGACTCCTGTGGCGCAGCCCAACAGGAACAGGCAATTTACTGCTTTGCCTGTGGCCAGCCGCTGCATACTCCTGAACAGTTACTTCGAGATCGCTATCGAATTATAGGTCCCGTAGGGCAGGGCGGCTTTGGCGCAGTCTACAAAGCGCAGGACATCCAGTGCGATAATCGACTGGTTGCTATCAAGGAAATCAATCTGAGTAACCTCAAACCACAGGAGATTATCGATGCCACCGACGCCTTCAACCGCGAGGTGCTCCTTTTGTCGGACCTCACGCATCCCAACCTCCCGCGTATGTATAACCACTTCACCGGCAGCCAGCATTGGTACCTTGTCATAGACTTCATCGAGGGCGAAACGTTGGAGCAGTATCTGGATACTGTTGGGAGTAAGAGAGGAAAACTGCAAGGATTGCCCCTACGGGAAGTCCTGGACATCGGCATCCAGCTGTGTACGGTTCTTGACTATTTGCACACTCACGAACCGCCGATCATCTTCCGTGATCTCAAACCGGCCAACGTCATGCGGACGTCAAGTGGGCATCTCTATCTCATCGACTTTGGTATTGCTCGCCACTTCAAGCCGGGTCAGACCAGAGACACCATTCCCCTCGGTTCCCCAGGTTATGCCGCCCCAGAGCAGTATGGCCGAGCGCAAACAACGCCGCAGACCGATATCTACAGCCTGGGAGCCATGCTACACCAGCTCTTGACGGGCGACGATCCCGCGCAGACACCTTTTCGCTTTGTGTCTCTGCAACGGCAAGATCAACCGGCTATGGAACGGCTCCAGGCACTGCTCTTACAAATGCTAGAAATGGATGTAAACAAAAGGCCCATCAGGGTGGCAGTGGTCAAGCAAGAATTAGAGCAGATAACCGCCGCCTTGCAACCGGCCATCGTACAGCCTGCAGGGACCATCGTCTCCATCTATCGTGGCCATAGAAGACTGGTGCTAGCCGTGGCATGGTCACCCGATGGAACTCATATCGCCTCTGGCTCCTTTGATGGTACCATGCAAGTGTGGAATCCTGTCCAAGAAGATAGTATGACTACCGCTGCATGTAGCCTCTTCACCTATCGTAATCCTGCCAGATCGTATGCCTGGACATGGTCTCTTGCATGGTCGCCCGACGGCAGATTCCTTGCCTTTGGTAGCGACGATAAGACGGTGCAGGTGTGGCAAATAGAGGACAAGGCCACTGCAAGTATGAAACATGTCTTGACCTATCGTGGGCATACGAATTGGGTGAATGCGGTGGCGTGGTCGCCCGACGGCAGATATATCGCCTCTAGCAGCGACGATAAGACGGTCCACGTATGGCAAATAGAAGACACTGACTCGCTTCAGAGTACTAAGATATATTATAGGCACTCCCGTTGGGTGAATGCAGTGGCCTGGTCGCCTGATGGTAAACACATCGCTTCGGCAGGGAATGATACCACCATACAGGTATGGGATGTTGCTACTATGGAGACACTCCTCATCTATCGTGGCCATACCTTTGGAGTGAACGCCCTGGCGTGGTCACCCGATGGAACGTGTATCGCCTCTTGCTCGTGGGATAACATGGTGCACGTCTGGGACGTAGCTACTGGGAAGACGATTTTGACCTACCGTGGGCATTCCAGCTGGGTGAGTGCCGTAGCGTGGTCGCCCGACGGAACGCGCATTGCCTCCGTCAGCAAGGATAAGACCGTACAAGTCTGGGACGTTGCCAGGAGCGACCGTATGGCTGCCAGAGGGAACACTATTTACACCTACCGTGGGCATTCCAGCTGGGTGCTAGCCGTAGCATGGTCGCCCGATGGAACGCGTATCGCCTCCGGAGGCAACGACAAGACGGTGCAGGTATGGCAAGCAGGATAATTCGGGTCTGCATCCTTGGGGGTGAAACAAGCTGGCATCGTTCGTACGGGCGTGATTCATCACGCCCTGGGGGCCGCTCCGCAAGCCAGGTTAGGGGCGTGATGAATCACGCCCGTACGAACCGCTTTCATTTACAGTCGTTAACTTGAGCATGAGGACAAATCATGAGCCAGATTGAACACCTACCTTCGCTAGGAGTAAAACAAGAGCCACGCTGGCAGCATTACCTTATTGATAGTTTGCTGGCTATAGTAGGAGCACTGCTCGTAACGGCTGTTATCTACCGAATTCATCTCTATCCGGGCATCCCCACCATTGCATTTGCTTATTTGCTCATAGTATTAGCATTAGCAAGCACACGTGGACTGTATGCCGCTATCCTTGCTTCACTGGTTGCCTTTTTCTCCTTTGACTACTTCCTCGTTCCCCCGCTTTATACGTTTGTTGTCGCTAAATTTGAAGATCTGCTCGCCCTTTTCGTCTTCTTGGCGACTGCGTTCATTACCGGCCAGTTGGCCTCGGCGCTACGTCAACGTGCCGAACAAGCAAACCGCAGAGAGCGTGAAACTCGCATTCTCTACGAGCTGGTGCGTGCCGTCAATAGCGAGGAAGATTTGGAGGGTCAGCTCAGCGTTATAGCCCATGCGGTTGTCGATGTTTTTCCCTCCTGGGGAGTACGCGATTGCTCCATTCTTTTGCCTGATGCTGGAGGGTGCAGGCCACTACGACTCGATCAGTCGATAAGCTGAAGCTTTCGTCCGATGAGGTAACGACGGCAGCCTGGGTGATGAAGCAGGGACAAACGGTTGAGCTACATGATGTTGCTCTAGCTCCCCAAACTTCTGTTAGCCATAGGCCACGAGCCGTTATACGTAGTACAGAATCATATCGGGTGCGTCGCTTCCTGCGTATGATCCCCTTGAAAATAGGCAAGGAAGTGATAGGTGTCATGCGCTTGCTCATGGAGGACGATCCGCGAGTGCTTGTGGATGGCATGGCTGGTAAAGGCCTGGGGGTAGAACGAGAACGACCAAACCCACAAACAGCCTTCTTTTGGACATTTCTCGACCAGGCTACTTTCGTGATTGAACGGATGCGCTTGCGTCGTGACAACTTACAAATCCAGGTGTTGCAACGTACTGATGCACTTCGTTCAGCCCTCCTTTCTTCGATCTCTCATGACCTCCGCACACCTCTCTCATCAATTAAAGCTGCTACCAGCAGTTTACTTCAGGAAGATGTGCAGTGGGATGATGAGGCGCGCCGTAGTTTCACCCTGGCTATCCAGCGCGAAGTGGATCGGCTCAACCGCCTGGTAGGAAACTTACTTGACATGTCGCGTATTGAGGGAAACGCTCTCAAACCTGAAAAAGAGTGGTACCCCCTTGGTGAGCTAGTTCATGATGTCTTAGGCCGTATGCAACCGCTACTGCAAGATCGCATTGTGCAGACTTCTCTACCCGATGACCTACCGCCGGTGGCACTAGATTACCTGGAAATAGATCAGGTGTTGACCAATCTGATTGAAAATGCTGTGCACTACACACCTGCCGAATCGCCAATTGAGATCAGTGCGCACGCCGATGGTGGGCAAGTGACCGTTAGCGTTGCCGACCATGGCCCAGGTATTCCTCCATCTAATGTGGAACGCATCTTCGACAAGTTCTATCGCGTTCTGGACGCCCAGCGCGACGCAGCGCATCCCAGGGGTTCAGGGCTAGGTTTAGCCGTGTGCCGGGGGTTGGTCGAGGCACATGCTGGGCGTATCTGGGTAGAAAATCGCGAAGGTGGCGGTGCTATTTTCCGTTTCACGTTACCAATAGGAGAGATAGAAGGAGGTGTGCATGGGTAAGGGCGGAGCGCGTATCCTTGTGGTTGATGACGAGATTGAGATCGTACGTGCGCTGCAACGCAGCCTGACAGCACATGGCTACGAGGTTTTCACTGCAGGCAGCGGCGAAGAGGCGCTAGAGGCTATTAGCCGGCACCGGCCTGATCTCATGCTGCTCGATCTGGGGCTGCCTGGTATCAGCGGCCTGGAGGTCTGTAAGCGCGTACGGGCGCAGTCCAATCTGCCGACCATCGTCCTCTCAGTGAAAGGTGCCGAGCGCGATAAAGTGCAGGCGCTCGACCTTGGTGCTGATGATTATGTACCCAAGCCGTTTGGCATCGATGAAGTGCTGGCACGTATACGGGTAGCGTTGCGTCATGCTGCCCAGGTACAGTCTGGAACGGAGCCACGCTTTGTAGTCGGGCCACTCAGCGTCGATTTTGCGCAGCGACGGGTACAGGTCAATGGGCAAGAAGTTAAGTTAACACCCACCGAATATGATCTGCTTAAAGTGTTGATTAAGAACAATGGCAAGATCATGACGCGACACATGTTACTCGCTCAGGTCTGGGGAACCGGTTATGGCGCTGAGTCTCACTATCTACATGTCTATGTTGGCCAGTTGCGCCGAAAAATCGAACCAGATCCTGCACATCCACGTTTCATTCTCACTGTATCAGGGGTTGGTTACCGCTTCAATGGCGATGAAGATCAGTAAACTATCACCAGCGTTTAATCAAGTGGGCTACCTTGCCCTCTGGCGTTAACTCATAACGGATACGGTCGGGGTTGATATCCTCGAACTGTGCCGCATTCTCGGCTGCAACCACAGTATCACCTGGATGAACCACATGCCAGACACGCGAAACAGCCTCTGGTTCTCGCTGTAGGTAGACATAGCGGTGCGTAATCTTGGCCTTTTGCGCCAGACTTTCAGCCTGCCCAAACCACTCTTTGGCTTGCTGGTCATGCAGGTAGGGGTCATATACCTCGAACAGGCGCGGCTCACGACCAGGTTTACGTTCGCTTACATAGAGAAACACAACAGGCTTCGCGTCAGCATTACTAATTGCACTATGCAGCACCGCCTGGTTGTGTTCATTCCCAGGCATGAGCACAGCCAGAATAGAACCGGGCAAACGCTCTTCGACACTGGTCGTCACCACTAGCAAGCGTCCCTTCTGTTTGTGAAGATTATAGTTATAGTAAGCCACTCCCATACCAATCAAGGTCACGCTGCCGCCGAAAGCTGTTGCCAGAGGTTTGTGTATCAGGTTCGTAGTCCAGGCAGTCATAACTAGTACGGTGGTCAGTATTCCTAACCAGAAATCGATGTTGTACCACAGCTTACGTAACCGTATGCGTAAAGGCTCTCTACGAGTAGGAATGGCCAAAGCTGCAATGACCCCTGGCTCCAGTCCATCTAGACTAGCGTTTGTATTCTTGTGACTTGCCGCAGCAACGCTCTGTTGCACATCTTTGGAGGACACTTGCACACTATGATCCTCCTGCGGCAGGTGCTGAGCCAGGACTTTTGCAGCTCTACGTTCGCGACGGCGCACGATATCTAGCCCCAGACATGTCAACGAAAAAGCCCCCAGTAGACCAAAGGCATACATATCACCCAGGATATTAATATTCCCCAACACCAATAATAGCACCAGAATGGGAATTCCAGTAGCCAGAGCAATGGAGTAGTGTGGCGTGCCGCGTGACTTATTGCGCCTGAGGATGATCGCAGGGAAAAATTCCATACGCGCGAGCGCCATAAATACATGGTAGGCACCAATGATAGCCGTATTACTGGCAAATATCAGTAGCGCGCTGGCACTGATCGCCACCTCTGTCTGCAAGAAAAAGCCCCACGACCCACCAAAGTGACCAGCAAGCAGTGAGATAAGTTGAGAAGAAAGTACAGGATCAGCAGCCTCTCGCGGCTGCAGCAACGTCGAAAACATTGTCAGTAAGGGACTGGTGATACCGATCGTTAATACCACAAACAAGAGTGCAATGCCTGCGACCCTCTTGCGCGGTGTTTTCATCACTGGAGAGAGCTGTGAGATACTCTCCAGACCTGAAAAGGCCAGAAATGAGCCGGCGAAGCCGTACAGCATAGAAGGTACTGTGAGCGGCTGATTCACAAACATCCTAGGAAACAGCGCCAGGAACTCAGAGAAAGAGATATGTGTAAAGACGGTGATAAGAATAGCAATATCGCTGACGAAAGCGATCACCGCTCCCACCAGGCTCAGCTTTGCACTTTCGCTAATGCCTACCCAGTTCAGGATACCCAGCAGCACAAGCACTCCAATCGTAATCATCAATAGTATCACTTGTACCGGGCCAAACACAGGAACCATGATACTGGGGCCAAGCATAGGGATAACAACACTGAGATATTGCATGCCCGAAAGAGAACTGATTGCAGACGTGAGGAAGTAATCGACCAGGATAAACATGCCACCCAGTGCTCCGACCCAGTGATTCATAGCCTGCGCCGCTACCGTCACAACTCCACCACCCTGGGGGTAGCGATGCGATACCTCTGCATATTTCAACGTGAGCAGTACAAACACAGACATGGTCAAAAACACAAAAAAGCCGGCCAGGCTGCCAACATTCCCATATAGGATACCGGGAACGTAGTAGACGGAGGTGCCAATATCGGCAAAAACAACTGCCCAACAGAGGATAGGACCTAGCAGGTTCTTACCATGGCTATGCTCATCTCTTTGAGCATAACTAGAAACTGCTTGTGTCACAGATTTCTGTGTCATAACACAATTGTCCTTATAGGAAGCCTAATCTGCATAGTACATAGTGTAGCATAGCAGTGTAATACAAGCAAGAAAATACCACCTGCTTGCTAATGCTCGGTTCAAAGAACCTTGTTAGAAATACCTCACCAGATCTTGAGCAAATTTTTAGCTATCCACCTCTGATATAGCTTGAACTACATTACATATGAGAGTAAAGACCTTATGCCTTACCTCCACGACAAAACTGTTCTGGACACCTGGAGGTTACCATGAAGCCAACACGTTTGTTACTCCCCTTCACCCACGGGATAGATATGGATGTACTCGAGTATGCTGTACTGCTGGCCAAAGGTCGCAACGCGATACTTGTACCTCTTGCCTTGATCCATATACCAACGGGGCGCCAGTCTGGCGGAGCACGCCTTGAGCAAGTGCAACAGTCAAAGGATTTCCTGGAGGCAATAAAACATAAAGCTGCCTTCTATGATGTCCCAATAGAGCGCTTTGAGATCTTCACCGGTGACGTTGTGGAAAGTATTAACATTCACGCACAAAACATGGATTGTGCAGACACCCTGCTCTTTGTGCGTGATGGCGATGGTATTTTGCTCCAAACTGATGAGATTAAGCATCTGATGGAACAGCCAACTTGTAAGCTCTCTATCATCCGCTTGCCTTCAAAAGCGGGCAAACGATTCACATGGACATTGCCTGAGTGGCTTTTTAACTGGTTACCTGGAAGGCGGGGGCAGCATGATGAACCTCTGCAAGTGCAGCACGACCTCGAAGCTGAGGTGCGGTTACCATTTGAGCCGGAAAAGGCTAATTGAAATCCATCAGGTACGCGTCACCGGGTGGATGTGTGCCGATGGCGAATAGGGTACTGGGAGAGATTATTTTTGGTAGAGTTTGCTTATGGGTTAGCTGATTGTCGCTGCCGTATTTAGCTTGTGCTCTGTATCTCCTGCATCCCCTGCGCTACTTGAGGCGCCTGTAAATCCCTGGCTGAGCACGAGCACTTCACATGGTGCATTTCTCATGACGTACTCGACCGTTGGATCGATCTGCTGGATATTTCCTCGCACACGAACTGGAGTATTTGCAATCAGAATCAGGTCTATGCCTTTTTCCTCCGCTTCGCGCACAATGGCTAACCCTGCATTGCGCGCCTTGAGTATGCGCTTATCTATTTTGACACCAATGCTTGTCGCTACAGATTCGGCATGACTCAGCGTTTCGAGTGCCAGCTTTTCATCTTGTTCCACATGGGCATTGAGTGGTAATGTAA
>WNEZ01001245.1_pt1 | contig 21358 bp, 17 predicted proteins | sample 5400521 | NCBI WGS metagenome assembly WNEZ01 (sample SAMN13153339, study PRJNA577476) | soil metagenome | isolation source: 120 cm saprolite under Douglas fir tree site 2 hole 1 replicate 1 | place: USA:California | collected 2015-04-18 | reverse complement strand
CCCCTGTGTACCCGCGATCAGGCGGCTATACATTTGCACATCTCGACCGCTGATGCCCAGAGCCTCGCGCAGAGCTTTGAGACGCTGCCCCGGAGGGCCCGGAGGATTCCTAGACGAGAGTGACCGACCCCAGGTCATAAAGGTACGCTACTCTACACACGGTAGTGTTGCAATAGTACCTAACGTTTCAAATAAGAGAAAGAATTCTATCGCCTCCTAACCGGTCCTAACCCGGACACTCGCGCCACCGCATAGCGTCGTGCCAAGCACCGTCGACAGAACAGCGCAACATTTTTTGAATGGTGAGCGCGCACGGGCTTCTGAAGCTGTTGACAACAGGACTTGCGCCACTGTCCAATATCAAAGGACGCCGAGGCGTAGGAACATCAGGCCGGATTCTCGGCCACCATTCTCTCTTTGGAGGGAAATTGCGGTTCGGACTCCGACCGATGGGCATCGCCTAACCCATGCCCAGCTCAGGGCAATAGTTGCTCGTAAGTCTTTGAAATCAACCGGACAACAACCTCGAAGGCTCACTTCATTCACAGACCTTTCATTCGCCGTTCATCAATATAGGCCCGGATTCGAAGCAGAAACATTTTTTTTCACACACCTACTCGAATTTGTGCCAAACCTTCATGCGCGTCGCCACGTAAGCGGTAGCGCGGGACAGAGGAGGGTCCGTCCGAAAAGGAACGGACTTCAGAGTACTCCTTCAGTCTTACAAACAGCCTCAGCTAGCCCCGGGGCCGTTTGCTTCGAACTCAGACACTTCTGGTGGAGGGAAGGCGTGAGAACGGATGCCAACGCTATGTGGTTGGTTTCTCCAGACGTGCGTTCCACATATTCCGAAGACGGCGCTGTGCTTCTCGATATTCGAAAGGGGCTCTGCTACAGCCTCAATCCAGTTGCTGCACGAGTCTGGAGCACAGTGGAAGCGAGCCCTTCAGGAATTGATCTTCGCGGGCTCGTGGATGTGATGGAAACTCACTACACAATCTCCCGTGAGCGACTCGAACGCGACGTCGATGAGTATTTATCGAAGCTCGAAAATGTTGGGCTTGTTCAAAGGAACGGCCTGCTCCACGAGTCCAAGGCCGCCGGAGCGCGGGGTTGACATGTTTCGGAACACATGGAGTGCCTCCGTGGGAACCGAACTGTCGATTGCGCCGGCGGCCTGGACGTGTGATTCGAGGGAGATGCTGTCTGAAACTAGAACTAGCACGCTGGATTATTCCTCTAATCATATGTGTATTCCACTGTGTGGCTGCGGGTCTCGGCGCGAGAGCCTGCCACAACATGCTCAGGGAGCAATGTTTTTCTGCCGCTCTCCGCGAATGGCCGCGTCGGTGGAGAGCAAGTCAGGCGAAAGAAGGTTCGCAGCAGAGGGTATCGGCCTCATCATCAATTTGACCGAATTTTAGCGATACCTACACGGCAGCTGTTTGGCGAAGCCAACTGATACAAAGGTATTCATCGCGAGTTATACAACCGACCTGTAGATCTGAAGTCAACGCCAAGTCCCATGCAGTCTGGCGCAAAGCGCAGCCCAGTCCAGTCCAGAAAGGATACCAGTCATGGGTACAAGCTCAATCATATACAGGCGACCTATTGTTCGACTTTTGGACAATTCGGATGCCTTCGTGAGACGAGTTATTCACGAAGAATTCAACCCCTCCGCAAACGTAGATTGGCGCGCGGAGAAGCTAAGAGTTTTCATCGACAGTCATTCATGCGGAGATCGCTTGAGCGTCGAGGAGGTTTGCAAGGAGCTTGGATTGCCTACATCGGTGCGTCAAGCACGACGGTTGTTCAAGGCCTCGGTCGGGGTCAGCGTCAGAAAATACGCAAGGAATAAACGCCTCGCTTTCGCGGCAAGACAATTGCAAACCACGGGGGTGCCCATCAAGGTGATCGCTCTCGAAATTGGATATCGCAGAACTGCCGAATTCACGAGGAGCTTTAAGGAATTATTTCGCCTGAGTCCGACGGAATTCAGAACGGTCTGGCGGATAAGCAAACTTGTAGCGTAGAGCATGAGGCTTATTTCGATGGAGCACCGCTCGGCGCTGTTAGATGCGATTTAGGCTTAGCAAATGTTCGAGATCATCGCGCCAATTGGGCGCTGACGTCGATTCTGGACAGAAGGATGAAACCTCTTGGTTTACAAGTTCAAGAAACACGACATGACCGTTACATTCGCCCTTCGCGATGACAGCAAGCGTGTTGTTCAGCTTGCTCTCGGCTCAGAGATGCGAACCTTCGAACTCGAAGAATTCACGGACTTCTGGCTGACAATGATCGAGGAGGGACGTAAAGCTACAAGTGCCTACTTAGAGTCCATGGGATGGTTGCCTCGACACACCGACAAGGAGGACCGATTAGACCGGTCCCGGACACACGAAGGTAAAGGCGATGGGTCTTAAGTCCGTTTGCACAACGGGCATCCATGACCTCCAAATTGCGGCATCGGCCGCTTGCATGACCTTCAAGATTACTGTCCGAAGGGTTGGAGGAGAATTTTGGTTCTGAAGTCCAACCCGCACCTCCGATGGTTTCTTCGCATGCTGGGGCCCCTCCTTCGGGCGCATTTCCTAAGTGTGTCTTTGATCGTGCTGACCAGTTTGATGTTTCTGCTCGACCCTTTGCTCATCAAATGGCTCATTGACAAGGTCCTGCCGAAACGAGACATGCACCTACTCTTGCTTGCGGCGGGAGGGTTCTTGGGCATCTATGTCTGTCGGCTAGGCTTTTCCGCGATTGCGGGTATGGTAAGTTTCCGGACCGTCCAGAATCTCGTTTTCCGCATCCGGCTCGACATTTTGCAGCACATGAATCGCCTCTCTGCGGATTACCACGAAACGACGCCCACTGGTGAAAAGCTGTACCGAATTGAGCAGGATGTGGATCAGGTGGCGGACCTGGGATCAAGCCTTGTGCCCTATGTTCTCCAAACGACGTTCAACGCTGTTTTCGTCATCGGAACAATGTTCTTCCTCGATTTTCGGTTGACCATTCTCCTTCTGCCGCTGATGCCTCTTTTCTTCGTCTTTAGAAGGCACTTCGAGAGCCGATTGCGGCAGGCATCCGACAGCGCGCAACAACAATCCAGTAGAGAGAGCAGCTTCCTACAAGAACACCTGGCGTCCGTCATCCAAATCCAGCTGCTGCACCGGGAGAGAAGTCAAATGCAGGCGTTCCTTGAACGGGCCGCAGCAAGAATGAAGGCATTGAATCAGCGAACCTTGACTGAGACATTGTTCAGGACCTGCTACATGACAGTGATTGCCCTCGGCACCATAGCGACTCTTGGTTACGGCGGTTACGAGGTGTTCGTCGGAGCTTTGACTGTCGGTGGGCTGGTTGCGTTTTACAGTTATCTGGCACGATTGTTCGATCCCCTGAATGCTGCCGTGGACATCTATTCTCGGTTTAACCGCCTGAGCGCGAGCATTCGGAGAATTGTAGAGGTTATTGAAAAAACGCCCACTGTGTCGGAATCGCCGGGCGCGGTGCACCTTCCCTCCCCTTTTCGAGGGTACGTCGAATTGCAGGGAGTATCTTTCTCCTACGGAGAAGGAACCCCAGTGGTGGATGGACTCGGACTCAAGCTAGAGGCTGGCGAGAAGGTTGCGTTGGTTGGGATCAGCGGCAGTGGCAAGAGCACGATCACAAAGCTGATTGCAAGGCTGTACGACGTGAATCAAGGAGCCGTCTACATCGATGGAATCGACGTTCGAGACGTGCGTTTGGACAGTCTTCGGACTAAGGTCTGTTATCTTATGCAGGATGCTGTCCTCTTCGACCGAACTCTGAGAGAGAATCTTCTACTTGGGAAGCCTTCCGCAACGGACAAAGAACTCATTCAGGCGCTAGAAACCGCGGATCTCGGAGAAATGATCGGCCGTCTGCCGCAAGGGTGGGATACTCCAATTGGCCCAAAAGGTAATTTCCTGTCCGGTGGCGAGAGGCAGCGCCTAGCGCTAGCCCGTTTGGTGCTTCAAAACCCCTCTGTATTGCTGCTCGACGAATCGACGTCAGCACTGGATGTCCCCTCCGAACGGAAGATTTTCACCAATTTGGTGGAGCGCTTCTCCGACAAGACAATTGTCTTTGTGTCGCACCGAATCTCCGCGCTCAAATGGGTCGACCGTATCGTCGTGCTGAACGGCGGTATCGTTGAGGAGCAGGGTACTCATGATCGACTGATCGGCAATGGTGGCCTATACGCTCTCCTACATAACTCGGTCGCCGCGGCCGTCGGACAACGGTTCTACCCCGTCTCCAGCGAGAACATTTAGGCACACTTTTCGGGAGTCGCGGTATGAGATGGCCGGATCTGCGTACATTTGGCCGGAAATGCGTACTGTTTGTAGTTGACGGAATAGCTGACGTTCCGCACCATCGCGAACGAGATAAAAATCATATCTAACCGCACGGCCCTCTACAAAGTGACCTGACAGATGGCAAGCTCGAGGGTACCTGAGAAATAGCCGAGACTCTGGAGGTTCAGTTCGATGACGATCAAAACACCTCGGAGCTGGATAGATGAGAACTCTATACCTTCCTAGTTTGCCTAAAAATCCCGAACGTCATCAGGAACAATGGGATCAAGCGCCGGTCATGGGAGCGAGGGTGTTTGGATGGACCGCTGTCTCTGCCTTACTTGAATACGGAACCTACGACGCTTACTTTGTACCAGGGCTTACGGACCAAAAGAAGGATGAATTGCTTGCAGACGGCCTGACCGCCACCAGTATCAAAAGACTAGTTGCCGTTCCCATAGGAAGCAAGCTGCCGATCAAGAATTCTGACCAAGTCGTTCTGACGACGTTCGATCCACAATTACGAACGCTAGCAACGATACGTCGAAAACTCCAACGATATGACGCACCCGTGTGTGGATTCATCCACTCTATCAATTCGGAGCGCGTTGTTTTTGCCATCTTACAGCAATACTTTGCGGGACTCTGCGAAACCGATCTCCTCTTTTGTTCCAGTCGGGCCGGACTGAGAACGATCGAGGTATATATCGAGGAAGTTGGTAGGCTGTTGCCACCGAACATAACATATCGGCCGCGTCGAGTTCTTGTCCCCCTCGGAGTGACGATTCCTCACCTGGAGCCAGAGCATCGGATCAACTTGCGCCAGCGGCTAAACATTGCAGCAGAAGAAACCATAACTCTTTTCTTTGGTCGTCTTTCACAGATGAGCAAGGGCGACTTAGGGCCTATGCTTGTCGCTTTATCACTGTTATCCCGCAGAGACATTCACACCCATTTGGTAATTGCAGGTGACGATACGCAAACGAATGAAGCGCGTCGCTTGACAGCTCTGGCGAATGAATTGGGTTGTAGTCAGAACTTGACAATATGGTCGAATCCATCTGCAAAAGACAAACACATGCTGTATTCCGGCGCGGATATTTTCGTATCGCCCAGTGACAATATTCAGGAAACCTTCGGATTGACCGTTGCAGAGGCGCTATCCTATGGCCTTCCGGCTGTTGTCTCCGACTGGGACGGATATCGTGACCTAGTGAGTGACGGTGAGACCGGATTCTTGGTTTCATCATTGTTCCCCTCAAGTGTGGAAAACCTCGAGCTACGCGACTGCAGGATATCAATGGCAGAAGAAGATACTTTGGCTCAATCTACAACCATCGACATCCCCACATTATCTGAGAAGATCCAAACCCTTGTACAAAATCCAGCGCTCCGGAGGCAAATGGGACAAGCAGCTAGGCAATCTGCAGAAAAGCAATACAGTTGGCCGGCGATTGTAAAACGCTATGAAGAATTGTGGGGAGAATCGCTACAGACTCCAAAAACTTCCCCGTGGGCGGAGGATCTTACGAATCCAGTATTCCGCATGTCTCTAGAGAAGAGTTTTGGTCACTTTGCCACCGGAAAGCGAAATCCGGATTGCAAGTGTTTCATAACGGCCGAGGGACGAGAATGGTTGAAACGGCCGGCTCGATTCTATTTCCTGTGCCATTTGTACGATCCCCCAACGCCACAAAGATTCAATCAGATGCTCCGCGAAATCGCAGCTCGTCCCGGTATCCCGGCTATGAAAGTGGTCGAGACATTCGGCAGGAACGCCGATCAAGTATCGGCCGCTGATGCGCATTGGAGTCTTGAACGACTGTTCAAGTACGGATTGGTTGGGAGCATGGAGGAACGTAGCGTCACCAGCGACCATGCTGGCGTTCTCCAGGCCGTGACACGCGATCTAGAAAGCAACACGATAGGCACGACAGTGCCAACGGAAAGTTCTGGGGCGAATGGCTGAAACAGAGTTAGTTCGTGGATTTGGGCTAACGCTGCGGAGGGTAGGCATGAAAGTATCGGGAGTAGCGCTTCTGGTGTCACAACCAAGCGGTAAGGCAACGTTAGAAGTCGCTGGCCGAGCTATGTTTGAACTGAATCCCGTGGCGGCCCTCATTTGGGAGAACCTCGCAGTTGGCCTTCCAACCCAGGAGATTATCCGTCAACTCGCTAGGCGATTTAATATTCCCCAAGAACGAGCCGCGAACGATGTAACAAACTTTCTTAAACTCCTCGACCAACATTTGCTACTCGTCGACGATGCTCAGTTTAAAGCGTGTTGACAGAAGCGAAACTGTGGATCAGTTTTATTGAGAATGATCAACGGCAAATCAGAGCACACCGCGGAGCCAGCGCGACAAAATAATAGAAGAACAGTATAGGACCTTCCCCAGCAGACAATCGTCTGCATTTCGCAAGGAAGATCGAGGCTTAGTTGGGCTTACCGCATCGTCGTGCTGAGTCGACGTGTTATTCACTGACTGGGTAGTCACAGAAATAGGTTCAAGCGGCCGATACCTTTAGCTACAAAACATGGCCGTCACATCGGAACCCGAAGCCAAAAGTTTACTCCCATAGCTACGAACAACCCGTGATTTGGATATTTGTCTTTCGGCCCAAGTCTATGGCCGGATCTGCGTACATTTGGCCGGAAATGCGTACTGTTTGTAGTTGACGGAATAGCTGGCATTCCGCACTATCGCGAACGGGATGAAAAACATATCTCACCACCCAGCCGAAAGCAGAGGCAATTCCCTCGCAATTGCAAGGCTTGCAACGAATTACTTCATACGGAGCTTCTGTATGACCAGTTGCAACTAACTGTCTGTGGGGAGGGTTTTCACATGTTGTTTCTTGTGCTGCAAGCTTACTTGAAGTTGATCCATTTCGATTTCTATCTAGCCCGAAAAGACTTCGCCGCGCTCCACAACAAAGTTCGACTGTGTCCAGTCGCCAACGAGACTCCATCACGCGATGCTGTCAGGCAGATCTGTTCCGCGGTGGACATGGCCTGCATCTGGTATTGGAAAGAGGCACTCTGTCTACAACGATCTGCAGCCACAGCGTGCCTTTTGAAGCGACATGGAGTACCTGCTCACATGGTCGTCGGCGCGCGGCAAATGCCGTTCAAGGCCCACGCATGGGTCGAAGTCGATGGCCGCGTGGTGAACGACAAGCCGTCTATGCCGGAAATGTATGGAGTGCTCGACAGGTGCTAAGGACGAACCAGAGGTAGAAAGAGAACAAATCATGAGCGTCCAGTTTGGAAGATGGAATTTCGAAGGCCAGCCGTCTGCCGCAGACTACATCGAGAAAGTCAGCGCGACTCTCGCTCCGTATGGACCCGATAGTAGAGACACGTATTCCAAGGGCGGCGTGGACATCCTCTATCGCGCCTTCCAGACCACGAAAGAATCCCATCGCGAAATGCAGCCACACGTATCTCGGTCCGGCGCAGTCATCACGTGGGACGGCCGCTTGGACAATCGCTCCGACCTAATCAGCGAAATGAGGAATGTTCTCGCCTTCGATTCTACCGACGTTGCCATCGTTGCGGCGGCTTACGAAAAATGGAGTGCCAATTGCTATGCCAAACTTATCGGCGATTGGGCGCTCTCTATCTGGAGCCCCGTCAACCGCTCACTACTCCTGGCCAAAGACCCCCTCGGTACACGCCATCTTTACTACTCTTTCGACAAAGATCGGGTCACCTGGAGCACCATCCTCGATCCACTTGTCCGGTTTGCTGGAAAAACCCTCGCACTCAGCGAAGAGTACATCGCCGGCTGGTTCTCTATGTTTCCTGCTGTGCAGCTGACGCCATTCGTCGGCATCCATTCCGTCCCGCCGTCCTCATCCGTGCTCCTCCGACCCGGAAAGCACACGATCAGCAAGTATTGGGATTTCGATCCGGAGAAGAAGATCCGTTACCGCACTGACGCCGAATACGAGGAGCACTTCCGCACGGATTTCGCAAAGGCCGTCCAGCGCGCGCTCCGTTCTGATAGACCGATCCTCGCGGAACTCAGTGGTGGCAGGGACTCCTCGTCCATTGTTTGCATGGCTGATACCGTGATTGCGCGCGGCGCAGCACAAACCCCGCGCCTCGATACGCTCTCAATGTATGACGACTCGGAACCTAACTGGAACGAACGTCCCTATTTTACCAAAGTCGAAGAAAAACGCGGCCGGACCGGCTGGCACATCAACGTCGGTGCGCAAGATCAGGAAGAAAACGCCGAGCCCGAATTTGCTTCCAAACCTCCTAGAGACCGCTTTACTCCCACTCCCGGCTACGATGGCCGAACTTCCCCACAATACCGGGCGTGTCTGGCCTCGCAAGGAAATCGCGTCGTGCTTTCCGGGATCGGAGGCGACGAGGTCATGGGCGGCGTGCCAACGCCCGTACCGCAATTCGAAGATCTTCTCGCAAAAGCACAATTCCGGGCGCTCGCTCATCAACTGAAAGTATGGGCACTGGAAAAAAGAATGCCATGGTTCCATCTGTTCTGGGAGGGCGCCCGGGGATTCTTCCCTCCCAGACTCGTGGGTGTCCCAAAACACATGCGGCCGGCCCAGTGGCTGCAGCCCAACTTTGTGAAGCGCCACTGGGCGGCGGTGACCGGCTATCCTTTCAGGACGAACCTGTTCGGTCCTCTGCCGACCTTCCAGGAGAATGTTGGAACACTTGATGCCTTGCGAAGGCAATTGGCGCGCACCGCGCTGCCATTCGAACCGCCCTACGAGAAACGATATCCCTATCTCGACCGCGGCCTGCTGGAATTCATGTTCGCGATTCCGCGGGATCAACTGGTCCGACCGACCCAACGCCGGTCCCTCATGCGCCGCGCACTCGTGGGCATCGTTCCAGACGAGATCTTGAACAGGAAGAGGAAAGCGTTTGTTGCCCGGGCGCCAGTGGTACGTATCTCGAGGGAGTGGGCCAATTGGGTTGAAATGACCCAGCACATGGTGAGCAGTTCGCTCGGAATAGTTGACCCAGAACGTATTTCGGCCGCCTTGCAGACGGCGCGGCGCGGCGAAGAAGTCCCCATAGTTACGTTGATGCGTACGATCTTCGTGGAAGAATGGCTCAGGGATCTTCGCGCCTTAGGGATTGTAAACCTGGATACAACCCTGAAGCGCAAGTTGACATGGCAGGCCTCCATCCAAGGCTAGCGGCCCGTGGGTTTGTGTAACGACTGTGGATTTATGTAGGGCGTGGCTTCAGCCGCAGTCCTAAGGGAGCGAAGGTAACAAATCATGAGTGTCCAGTTTGGAAGATGGAATTTTGAAGACCAGCCGCCTGCGCCGGACTACATCGAGAAAGTCAGCGCAACCCTGGCTCCGTACGGACCCGATAGCAACGAATCGTATTCCAAGGGCGGCGTAAAGATCTTCTATCGCGCCTTTTACACCACGAAGGAATCGCATCGCGAAGCGCAACCCCACATTTCGCCGGCCGGCGCGGTGATCACCTGGGACGGCCGCTTGGACAATCGCGCCGAGATTATAAGCGAATTGCGAGATATTCTGGCCTTTGATTCGACCGACGTTGCCATCGTCGCGGTAGCCTACGAAAAGTGGGGCATCAGCTGTTTTGCCAAGCTGATCGGTGATTGGGCTCTCTCCATCTGGAACCCCAACAACCGGTCGCTGACCCTGGCCAAAGACCCGGTCGGCACGCACCATCTCTACTACTCGATCGACAAAGACCAAATTACCTGGAGCACGATACTTGACCCACTCGTCCTGTTTGCGGGAAAAACCTTCGCGATCTGCGAAGAATACTTCGCTGGTTGGTTTCCTATTATGTTGCCCGCCACGCATCTCACCCCATACACCGACATTTATTCCGTCCCGCCGTCCTCGTCCGTGCTCCTCAGGCCCGGAAAGCACACTGTAAGCAAATATTGGGATTTCGATCCCCGCAAGAGAATCCGCTACCGCACCGACGCCGAATACGAAGAACACTTCCGCGCCGCCCTGAGCACCGCCGTCCGGCGCAGGCTCCGCTCCGACCGCCCCGTCCTCGCCGAACTCTCGGGAGGCATGGACTCCTCCTCCATCGTCTGCATGGCCGATACCCTCGTCGCTGGTGGCGCCGCCGAAACCCCGCGCGTCGACACCATCTCCTGGTATGACGACTTCTATGACCACATCGAACCGGATTGGAACGAACTCCACTGGATTACCAAAGTCGAACAAAAACGCGGCAGAGCCGGCTACCACATCCATCTCGGTGCCCTAACACAAAAGGAACTCCGCTCACAAAGACCGTTCGTGTCTGACTTTGAGACCGGTCGCTTTGCGGCGACTCCAAACCCCGGCAGTCGTCTCGGCAAACTTTTCCAGGAGTATTCAGCGTACATTAAGTCCCAGGGATACCGCGTCACGCTCTCCGGAATCGGCGGAGACGACCCAACGGGTAACCTGCCAACCCCAAGACAAGAACTCCAGAATCTCCTTGCAAGAGCAAAATTCTTTACGCTGGCTTACCAACTTAACGCCTGGGCTATCAAGATGAGAAAATCCCGTCTCCGGCTGCTCTGGCAAGCGGTTCGAGGGTTTTTCCCTCCCCCTCTCGTAAGAAGCGTGCCCAAGGGCATGCGCCCTGCTCCCTGGTTCCATCCCGGCTTCGTCCACCGGAATCACGCTGCCCTTTGCGGTTATCCATCGAGACTCAAGCTGTTTGGTCCCTTGCCAAGCTTTGAGGACAACATAGATAAATTAGAAGACAACCGAAGATTTTTGGGGACTTGCTCCCTATGGTCAGAGCTGCTCCGCGACATACGCTATCCCTATCTTGACCGAGATCTGCTGGAATTCCTGTTTGCCGTTCCTCGAGAACAGATCGTTGGCGTGGGCCAGCGCCGTTTTCTAATGAAGCGTGCACTTGTCGGTGTTGTCCCGGACGAACTCCTCAAACGAAAGCGAAAGCCGCTTCCTCCGCCGAAGGACTGCTCGACGGAATGGCCCAGCTTGGCGGAGATAGGGGAGGAGATCGTCGGCAGCTCCGTAGGGATTGTCGATTCAAAGCGATTATTGGAAGCATTGCAGAAAGCCCGGCGCAACGAGGAAATTCCTGTCCACAGTCTCCGCTGTGCCCTGACGTTTGAGTTCTGGCTGCGTCATCTCACGACACAAAGAGTTCTGAAGGTCTCTACGCCAAGAGAGAGACAAAACTACCCCCGAACGTTGGAGGCGAAAGAACTCCAAGCGTCTGCTTTGCCCAAAAGTTCAGCTAGCTAGCAAGCTGTGTCCGTAAATCTCACTAAAGAAAGGAGGTGAAAACCATGAAATACGAAACTCCAGAACTGACGGCATTGATGCCTGCGGTCAACGCCATTCAGTCTATTAAGTCAAGCGACCCCACGCCACTTGATGGGAGCAACCAAAATGAAGTTGCTGGTGCGTATGAGGACTGGGAGTAAGTGAACCTCTGCCGGAGCGTCTGAAGTGGCGGGCGCTCCGGCAGTTTAATTGTGAGCCAGTATCGCCCAGCCCATGTTCCGGTCACAAGAGAGGTTTCCAGTAGATAAATGAAGACAGGAACCTCGAACACATCTCGGATCGACATCCTAAACGAAGATCAGCAAAGAAAGAAGGAGAACACCAGAAATCCATGAAATACGAAACTCCAAAAGTGACCCCATTGACGTCTGCAATCAATGCAACTCAGGACACTAAGACAAACGTCCCCACGCCGATTGAGGGTAGCAGCGGCCGTAATGAAGTAGGCCATGCATATGAGGACTGGGAGTAAGTAACGGTCTGCCGGGGGCCAAACTCGCGGGCACTCCGGCAGTCTAATCGAAGTAGGTTATTGGGAACACAGCACAGGCTACATCAGAAAAGACGTCAACGCCGTCTTTTCGCAAGTGTAGCAAGTAAAGAACTTACGGCAGCAAGACGCCGTAAGGCTATGATTCTAACTCTGCCACGACAAAAACGTGGGACTCCATAGTGCTCACTGTTTTGCGTAAGTGTGCGACTGATGTGAGGGAAGGCCCTCGAACCGGCTTGGAGGGCGGGTTGAGGCGCGGTCGAATTGTACCCGGTCGCTTCTTGCAATTTCCGCAACTCGTGCCATCGGGCGTACTGCTCCGCTTTGGAGGGGTCGGGGTCTTCGTAGTCTTGGAGCCAGAACCGGAACCAGTCCACAGAGCCACCCTGAGAAGCCATGCGGACTGCGGGATTGGTCAGAACATGCTCGCGGGTATTCAACATCATCAACTCCACTGGCTTGTTCAAATGGTGGAGTCCAGCGTACGGCTCCCACATAAAGAGCACGCTGGACCGGCCTTCTGCAACTACCAATAGTGGTGCGGCCACCTTATCGAGGTTGAAGCCAGGAGATCTCTTCAGCCATAGTTCCAGGCCTTCACCGAAGGGCTTCGCTCCTATCATCGAATCAGATTCAGTGCTCGTGTCGTGAAGCATATATTGAAGATAGCCGACCATGAACCCGTCAGTGATCGAGGCTGCTCTGAGGTGAAGGAAGGAGCCACCAGTGAGTGTTTCCATGACGTAGAAGCACGTGCGACTGAACCCGATGATGCCGATCTTTTCTGAATCGACTACGCCTTCGGATATCAGTTGGCTTGCCGCAGCTTGGTAACCCGAAACAGCACAAGGGCCTTCGTAGGGTGTTACTGTAAGGCAAATACGCTCATCCGACACTTGGAGGACAACAATTCCTGCTGCAGCCAGCGCTCTGGCCGCGAATGCTGTCGGGAAGAACCCGGAAGGCCTAAATTCCGATTCGTGGAAGCCGTGCGTCTGAATCACCAGCGGATAGCGCTGTCCCAGTTTGTAACCGACGGGCTTGTAGAGTCCACCTCTCCAGTTCCGCCCTTCCTTGTCCTTCCACGTATACACGCTTCCTTCGCCCATCTCGATACTCTTGAGCTGAGGATTGGGATCCCAGATGGCCGTCGAAGCTTGTTTGTTAGTAGCAACAAGTAGCGGAGGTTCGTTGAGTCCCTGCTTCACTGTCACTTCGAGATCGCCGGGGCCGAATTCGGGCAGTCCCTTACTCTGACCGCCGACTTGCCAGACACCATTGGCTGTGCGTCGGTAATCAGTGGTTCGAAGCGAGTGATCGTCAGGGTCCACGAAGCTTACAAAGACCCGCTGCTTGTCTCCCCTGGCAAACCTCACATCCCAAATAAAATGGTAACCTTCCTCGAAACCAGCTTCGGTACGGTCTTTCAACATCTCCACGCAGGTGCGCATGTTGGAAGCTAAATCCACGAGGGCAACGCACGGTCGCGTTGGCCCTTGACCTTGGGAGCTGAGAAAAGTGCCCGATAAGAGGATTTCCTGACCGTCGCTCGACCAAGTTGGATTAGCTAGGAGTCCTGACTGCCATCCTGCATCGATGGCGGTCGGTGCGTCCGTCAGCGCTTGTACGGAGCCGCTTCGCAGATTAATCTGAACGAACTGGTGAGCAGAGCTGCGGATATCGACTGGGTAAGACGCGTAGGGTGGTGGATACAGCGCTTCCCATGACGATGGAACCACGGCAACTGGCAGCACCGTGACTATTGTGCCACCGTCCGGTGAAAGAGCCAAACGCCGATCTGCTGGAACAAGTGGCGCACCATCGTGCGTGACTTCAAAACGCTTCGCGTCAACAACGGCCCAAAGTTTGCTGCGAGAGCTGATCGCGCCCTTTCGATCTTCTGGAAACAGAAACCAATTCAGAGGACGCCCCGTGCCCACAATCGCGGGGGATTGAAGTTCGGTTTGCTCTTTTTCTCGTCCGGCCCCCTCATCAGAGACCGTATAGATGTAGTGCTGTCGGTCACGGATGTCAAACTTTTTGACTACGTCTGTTTTAGGTGTCAACGGTTCAACTGTCTTCTTTCGAAGGTCAGCCAAGACGAGACGCTGACCCCCACCGGCTTTCCGCTCCATAAAGGCTACTCCGCTGGAGTCTGCTAGCCAGCGCCAATCTTTGATTACCGGGCCTTCTCGGCTCCTGGCGCTCACAACCCACACAGGTGATGGCGGCCGCGATTCATCGGAATGACTTAAGAAATGATCGGCGTCCTCGCTGCGGTAGAACCGCAAAGAGTCCTCAACAACGTTCAGATCCAAACGCCCACGCTCGGTATCCACTGCGAAGTACTTCCCGTTTGGCGAAAAGCGCAACGCCTCTGCGTCTGCCCCATATGGATCACCAAAGTGCGCGAGTCCGACCTCGTCGGCAACGGTGAAGTGCCGCGTCGTTTGTTGCGCCGCTGCGATTTCAGAGACACTGCCGTTAATGGATGTAACAGCCATCACGACGAGTAAGACAACGTTCAAATTACTCTGGAACATAAGGCCATGTCTTAAGCCATAACTCCGACGAAACAGATTCCCCATACGGCGCAAGCCCCATCAACAATCAGCGCACAGCTAGAATATGAGCCTGAGGGCGAACTGCATCGAGCGCGGGCCGCCCGCCTGATATAGCGGGCTTAGAACGCCCAGCGAAGTAGCAAGTGTCGCCGTAGCCTGACCAAAGGTGTTTCCAGTCGTACTGATGCTGCCGAAGTTGGGGTGATTGAAGACATTGAAAGCTTCGGCGCGAAATTGCAGCTTCAGATTCTCTTGAATCGGAAACTCGCGCCGCACAGCCAAATCCATTTGCCAAGCACCAAAGCCTGTCGCAAAATTGCGCGGAGCATTACCAATACCAGAGGTTACATTGACAAAAGCACTGGGGTTGATGGCCCGACCCCCAGGACATCCTTTTCCTGGCGCAAGTTTGCCCAAACTTTGAAGAACAGAGGCACAATTCGCGCCGTATAAATAAATCGGCTGGCCTGGAACAAGGTTTAGTCCCGCGGCGAATTGCTCCCCCGTAACAGTATCTACAATGGTGTTTCCTCTGAGGGTTACCGGAAAGGCCGTTCGCGCCGTAAAGCGATCATCGAGTCCCCAATGGCTTAGCACTGCCTTCGTGAATGGGTTCAGCCCCACATTTGGCAAGTCATACGAAAAAGCCGCGGAAAGATTGTGTCGCACGTCAAAATCACAATTCCCGCGCTGGTAGCCAAAGTCAAGATTGAAGGAGCCATAGTCAAGGCAATGAGACCAAGTGTAAGAAGCCAAGGTCGTCAACCCTCGGCTTAGTCTTCGCTGAAACTGGATTTGCAAGGAGTCATAGTCCGATGTCAAACCGTTTGAAATGAAGAGAAAACCCGTGGTCGCATTGGGATTCGTAGGCGCAGGGAAGATATCCTGTTTGAGCAATCTTGACGCATGTGAACCGACGTAGGAGAACGTGAGAGCCTGCGATCTGCCTAATGCCTGCTCAATGCTAGCGTTCCACTGGAGCGTATACGGCAGTTGGAGATGCGCCGCAAAGCCAGCCACTCGTTGACTATACTTTCGAACAGGAGGATTAACGACAGGGGGAAATACTGGAACCCCTGGAAATGGACTGGAACCGGACGCCGATGCGGCAAACCCTGGCCCCATATAACCCTGTGATCCACGTTGTTGGCCGGTATCAAAGAAAACGCCGGCCCCAACGCGCACAACCGTTTCTCGGCCAGGAGCCTTATGAAGTACATAAGCAGCACCCAGCCGCGGCCCAAAGTCGTACCAGGTGGTCTTCCAAAGCGGCGTGCCTTGTGGCGCTAGGTCCCAGTTGTTAGGGCCGGTCCCCTCAATGGTATATGGCCTCAACCCTTGGGTGACACCTGGCGCCGGGTTTACGTCCCAGCGGAGCCCCAAAGAGAGATTCAAACGCTGCGACACTTTCCATTCATCCTGAGCAAACGCCGAGAAGTTTTTGTACAACGGGTAAAGAGGATTACTGGAATTAAATAACCCGAACGCACTGTTTGAAATAACGGCATTCTTGCTAAAATAAAAATAAAGAGCTATTGGCACGTTTCCCGCGAACGGCGCCAAACGGCGATAATCCACTCCAAATTTGACCTGGTGACGACCCAATGAAGCACTCACCGCATCCACTAGGTTCCATTGTTTTTGCGCGGCCCGATTCACGAGCGGAAACAGTTGCAGACCATATGAGCCAATAAACAACGCCACATCCGGTTCCGTCACAGCGCTTACACCGGCAAGCTTCACCAAGTCAACGGGAGTGCTACCTCCCAATGCGTCGATGACGATTCGGCTGCTCAGATCGTTCGAGCTGTAATTGAGCCGGAAGTCATTACTCAGACTAGGTGTAACCATGTTAGTCGCACCAACTGTGTACGTTCGCAATGTTGAAGAATCTGTCCTATTCATTGTCGGGGAGGTAGAGATACTGCTGCTTCCACGAGAAGCAGTATTGGAACTTGTTTCACTAAATCGAAAGAAGAATCTCAGCTTATCGCTAATCGCATGATCCAAGCGAACGCTGGTGGAGTCGATTGAACTGGGATTCGACCAATTACCTATAAATTGAGCAATGCCGTTCGTCGTATCGTCCACTCCATTCGGGCTCTGTACGGGGAAGGCATTGAGCACAGGCTGCAGAGATGCCGGAGCGGAGGACCGTAGCGCACTATCCGGCACGAAGTTGATCGAGGCGGGCACGGGACTGGTTAAACGCAGCCCTTCGTACGAGACGAAGAAAAATGTCTTGTCTTTACCGCTATACACGTGAGGAATTTTGACTGGCCCGCCAAGCGTGCCGCCGAAATCATTCTGCCGAAGGGCAGTCCCCTTCGCGCCAAAGTAATTGTTGAACCAATCGTTCGCGTCGAAGAAGTCGTTGCGCAGGTAGTCGTACGCCGTACCGTGAAACTGATTAGCACCTGATTTCGTTTCAAAGGCGAATTGCCCGCCCGGATTGCGACCGTATTCTGCCGAATAGCTCGAGCTCTGTACGCGGAACTCCTGAAGAGCATCCGCCGAGACCAGCGCCTGCGTGGTTCCCAGCGCCGTCGAAGCGGCAAGCGACCCGCTGGCACCCGAACGGCCAAACATATCTTGCCCCGTTGTCCCCCCCAGGTTGGCACTCACGCCGTCCACGGTGTAATAGTTCGAGTCCGTTCGTTGGCCATTCACACTGAATTCACCTGTCCTGCCAAGACCCCCAACGACAACGGGCTGAGGACTTTGCGTCACAATCCCCGGCGTAAGCAGAATCAAATCCTGGAAGCTGCGCCCATTCAACGGCATATTTTTCACGTACGTTTGATCCACCACTGTGCTGACCGACCCACCCGTCGTATTGATCATTGATGCGGCGGCCTCAACGGTGACACTCTCCGTGACCGAGCCAACCTCGAGCCGGAAGTTTTGCTCGATGTGGTCCTGAACATTGACAATCAGGCCAACCAAATCGACTTGCTTAAATCCCTGCTTTTGGATACTGATTTGGTACGGGCCAGGCTGAACGCTTGGAAAAACATAGATACCGGCATCGTTCGTAGTCGTAGTTGTGATCGTCCCACGCTCCACACTTTGAAGCCGCACTTCCGCTCCGGACACCGCGGCGGCAGTCCGATCTGTGACCAGCCCTGAAACTGTAGCGGTCTCCGTTTGCCCCACTGTCGCATGGGCAAACCAAAAGAAGGCGAATAAAGACGGACCAACGACTCGAAGGAAACGCGGCAGTGTTAACATGGAGTGGCCTCCCCTTGTCTCTTTAATGGCCGCCATTCCCTAAGAATTCGCCATCGAAAATTCAAATGATTTCGATTTGTCCGCGAGCAGCGCGGAAGGACAATCTTCGGAGGAAGTTTACGATTGATGCGGAGCGGCGAGCGAAGACCAAGCTACGGATGGTTCGGTTGGTTTCCCCAGTACGCGAAAAGAATTTTCTTGCCGTGTGGTTCGCTGTAGTGTTTGCTGGCAACTTCAGTCGTCACAAACGCTGAATTAATCTTGACAAGTACCCTTGGATCATCAAACGTCATCGCCCAACGGCTTTGGCCATCATCCTTGTGGAGAATGCCCAGGCTATGGGCCACTTCTTTAACGCCTGTCTTCTCACCCCAGACATGAAAGACCATGTTTGCCTTGAACTGGCCGGGGTCGTCCAAGTCATAAGCATAAAACACGAGTGATTTCCCTTCAATATAGAAAACTCGTCCAAACGACCGTTGTCGCTTTCCGTTTGAATCCGCATCGTAAACGTCCACGATGTGCAGGTTCCGTGCGGCTACTAAATCACCCAACTCCAGCTTGGCCGACTTAAGATCGTTCTGACGTCGGAGTTCCTCTTCTGTCGTGTCAAGCTTCGCTGCCAGATCTTCGCTCATTTGTCTCTGCACACCAAGTTTCACTTCGGACTCTGCGAATCGCTCGCTGAGTACCTCGACCCGGCTTTGAATTGTCGCTACCCTATTTTGTGCATCCTGAAGCTCGGCAGAAGAGTGCTCCGATGCACTCTTCGCTTGGATCGTGAGTGCAGCGAGTTTGTCCTTGGCGCTGGTCAACTCGTCGCTCAGCGACTGTTTTTCGCTCTGCAAAATCCAAAGCTCCTGTTTCAGCTTCAAGAGCGTGCTTTCTAGCTGGGGTTTCTCGCGCTCAAGCTGACTCAGATGATCAAAGTCACCTACTAGCGAATTGCGTGCCGACGCATCCGTGCTCGGCGATTGCACTTGAGCCGCTTGCTGCGGTGCGTGCTTGCCTTTCCACAAGCCGGCATAGAACGACGCAGTGCCAACAAACACGCAAACCGCCATCACCGCCGCGGAGCGCCACAGCAACCAAAGCAGTCTTGTCTTTGGCCCGGAGAGGACGGGTTCGACATGTCTGGCTTGCTCTGCATCCTGTTCTTTCCCGAACGCTGAGGATGGTAACTTTTTGAGGAGAAACGGGTGCAGGCGCGGCCCTTCATTGATTCCGTTGACCAACCCTTCCGAAGCAATCCGTGACAGGAACCTATCGCGCATGCCGTCCGGCGGCACAATGTCCGCTGCGGGCGCGCGATTTTCAGCGAGCAGTGGCATGACCTGCACGCTGACCTGCCCAAACGACCACAGAAACTCACGGCACGAATCGCAGGTGGAGATATGTGCGGTCAATTCACTCATTTCTTTCCCGCCCAGTTGGGCCGTGGCCGCTAATGCACACATTTCTTGATAACGCCTATGGCTATTTGGCCAAAGGCGGACGGCAGCTCGCACGAGTTTGCTATTGCTTTTCATGACCGTTCCCAAACGCCGCCCGAAGTGCCCCGAGGCTACGGTATAGATCGTGTCGAATCGCGTGCACAGATTTTCCCAAGCGGTCAGCAATTTCTTCCGCTGTTAGCCCCTCGTAGTACGTCAACTCGACGACTGCCCGCTGGCGCGGCTTGAGTTTACCTAACATCTCTTCTGCGAGCCGCATCACTTCCGGCGATTCGACCGTCAGTGGGCAACTCGCCCCACTTTCTAGCACAGCTTCGAGCTCCTCCCAACGGTAGAAGTGGTTGGCAACAAGATGCCGCTTCCTGTGCAGGGCCCCATGGTGGGCGAACTGCAAGAGCCATCCCTTAAGTATGCCCTTTCGAGCGTCAAAATTTGCCGCGGTTCGAAAGATGTCGAGAAAAACAATCTGGACAACTTCCTCGGCCTCGCCCGGATCTCGCACGATTCGCAAAGCTATGCTGAAAACAAGATGGTGATACCGGTCAAATAAAACTGTGAGGGCTTCGTGACGGCCGCTCGTAAGGAATTGCATCAATTTTTCGTCGGAAAGATTAGAGATGTCGGAATCTGAGTCGAGCGGATAACAGTGAGCCACCGCGCGGACAGGATTGTCTTTCGCACTCACGGCTTCAAAGACCTCAACTGAAAACCGTGCATTGCTGATTGTGGTCTGGAAACCGACCACCACTGCGCGCGCAAATTACTCGCCGTCGACCTTGCCTCGCACTCGGTCAAGCCGCGCTCTCCACAATTTCCGGGGACAATCCTTCAACGGGACCGTTGGGACTCTTACTCAGACCACCACGTCTCGACCTACCCCTGCGAACTGGTATGTATCGCTTCGGGCTTTCTGCTGTCAATCCCCTGAATCCGGCGACAATTGGCAAGTCATGACAACCAAAGAGCTTACTGGAACATTGGCATATCCTTGTATTGCTGCTATTCCTCAGTAAACAAACTACACCCGATCTACTTTGATTTGCGCGGCGCAAACCACCCAAGTACACGCCTTCTGATGGAAGCCAAGGCAAGGAACTGGCGTCACGGAAGAGGTCAAAGCTAGGCGACCGTTCAGTGGGAAATGAAGTTGCCGCTGAAGTCCTTCTACTTGAATGTGTGCTCTGTTTTCCGACCAGCCCAATATAGCGATTGGCTCCTGCAGGAGGCTCACATTTTCTGGGGGGTAGCCAAGAGAGGCGAGCTCGTCTGGGAACTGCGCGAGGGCTCATATCGGCCGCCTTGCTCGCCGGCCCCTATCGTTGCCCGCGTCCAGTGCTTCCCGCAGTCTTCTGGCCTCAGCGTCAGCCACCCGGCTGACCCATTCTGAGGTATTCATGGATTGCGGATCGTAGCTCCACGCGCGCGAAACCACAGCAACAAGCAGATTAAGGACCGCTTTCTTTGCGAGCTGGTTCTTGCCGAAATGACGGACTGCAGCCGCCCTTATTTCGAATTCATGGCTTTCATAAAGAGCCATCAGTGCGTTCGCGTTTTTTGGGTCCATTGCCAAACGCCTGAGACCCTGCCTGTCTCGAAGGTCCGCAACTACTTGCCCCGGCCCTACGGCGATCTGCTTCGCATAGGGCATTTCTGTAATTTTCTTCCTCACGGTGCCTCTCAAACAAATGTTGGTTATAACCCGTTGGTTTATAACCATCAAGCCGCCAAACTAAAATCCATCATGCCGCTTCGTCGGCAAGTTCAACCGAAATCAGGACCCGAAAAGGCCTTTGGAATTGTCTTGCGCGAGATTCAGGAAGCTGCCGGGCTGTCGCAGATGGATGTTTATAAACACTGCGGCATCGACCGTACATACCTGAGCGCTATTGAACGCGGTATTCAGAGTCCCACCTTGAGGATGATCGTGCGTCTGTCAAATGCCTTTGGTATCGCGCCATCCGCCATGATCAAGCGAATGGAAAGATCACGCTT
>WNEZ01001394.1_pt1 | contig 21376 bp, 21 predicted proteins | sample 5400521 | NCBI WGS metagenome assembly WNEZ01 (sample SAMN13153339, study PRJNA577476) | soil metagenome | isolation source: 120 cm saprolite under Douglas fir tree site 2 hole 1 replicate 1 | place: USA:California | collected 2015-04-18 | reverse complement strand
TCGAAGATGAACCCGATGTCATCCATCATCACCACTCTGTCGGCCAGCTCGACGTCTTTATCGAAACTGATCGGCAGCTGACTCGCCGCGTAGGAAAACGCCCTCGTGAAAACGTTCTCGTGCTGCTGTGCGTCGAAATCGTGGATCAGGCTGGTGGGGCCCCGGGTGCTCTCTTTCACTCGCGTGTGGGCGCGATGTGTCGAGCAGCATCGGTCCGGAGATGGCGATCGCGCGCGCGATGATGCAGGGGATGGCTCGTGCAGGTCGCGTTGAGGCGCGTATGCCCTCGCGGTGGATTGTGCTGATTACTTAGCAGGGAAGCACGATTCACCGCAAGCCTCAGTCAGTACCGCCTCTTTTGCCGCTCCCGCGCCAGCAGCAGCGCTCCCCCCACGAGACCGGTGATAATGCAGAACAGATAAAGCACCCGGATGCTCACGAGCTCGTACAACGGGTTTGCATCGGTCAACGGCCGGAAGGGATGGATGTCCTGGTACATGATGCCGTCGAGCACCGAGTGGAAAACGCCGCCAAATACTCCGCTTACCGCCGCGATCGGTAATCGGAACTCGGCCGCGAGCGCCTCGGGGACGACGTCGCGCGGTCGCGCCCACCAGCCGCCGACTCTGGATACGATCAGCCCGCACAGCAGCCCGATCATCCCGCCAAGAAGGAAGGTGTGCGCCTGGCGATGCACGGGGTATTCGCCCTGTAACACGTAGTAACCCGACTCGATGTCGATCACGACCTGCGCGAGCGAATACGCGGCCATCGAGAATTGTCGTGGCGCGGCGGCCTTGATGAGCACGCCGGGACCGAGATGAAATGGAGTTGATGGCATAGCGCTTCAGCCAATTTATCCGGCTGCCGATGCTTCCGACTAGGACGGCACGCGAGATCGTGCGGGCGCATGGTCGCCACTTGCCACCAGCGGTATTTTTTGGCGATGAATAGCGGGCGATGGGGCTGGTGGCCCACGACATTGGTCTGGCTGCTGGCGTTCCAGCCGCTGCATGCACAGGCGGACGAGATCCAGGTCTACACCAGCGAGGTTGAAACGCCGGGCAAATTCAATCTCACGGTTCACGCCAACTACACTCCGGACGGGCGCACAGTCATCGGGTTTCCCGGCGGAGTCGTGCCACAGGGCTCGCTCAACGGCGCCTTCGAGTGGGCCTACGGCGTGACCGATTGGTTCGAGGCGGGCACCTACCTTCCGGTCTCACTCACGCGCGACCGAAAGCTCGAGCTCGATGGGGTCAAGCTGCGGGCGCTGTTTGCAGTGCCGCACGCCGAGTCCCGAGGTTTCTTCTACGGCGTGAACTTCGAGCTGAGTTTCAACTCGCTGCACTGGGATCAGTCGCGATACAGCGGCGAGATTCGACCGATCGTGGGACTAGAGCGGGTCGCTGGGATCTGATCGTGAATCCTATCCTCGACACCTCGTTCGACGGGTTTTCCAGCCTCGATTTCGCGCCGTCTGCGCCTGGCGTACAACCGATCGGAGACGTTCGCGCTGGCGGTGGAGCATTACGCCGATTTCGGCCAGCTGCATCACCTCGATAGTTGCGAGAACCAGGAGCACAATCTCTTCGCGGTGACCGACTACGCTGGCAAGCTGATCGACCTGGAAGCAGGCATCGGTTTCGGATTGACCAAAGCGTCCGACAAGCTCGTGCTGAAGACGATTCTCTCCCACACGTTCTGAATCACTGCCGCGCCAGCGCGACGCGGCGTGCAAATCTGGCTCGTGGTTTCATATCCAGCTCACTCTTGGTTCGAGCGTAGCTCCTTCGAGCGCAGCAACGCGGCAACATCATCAAGTCCCCGTCTGCTCGCGAGATCGGCCGCCGTTTGTCCCTGCTTGTTGCGTACAGTTGGATCGGCCCCTCGAGCGAGAAACATTTCGGCGATCTCTCTTGCGCGCGCCTCGTCGTCTGGCAGCCACATGAGCGGTGTCTCATCCTCTCCGCTGGACTTGGCCAGCTTGGGTTCGGCGGCCAACACTTCGCGCATGCGCCCGACGTTGCCGAGGAAAGCAAGAGCCCAGACATCCCGGCTGAGAGGGCTCAGGAATTCGATCATGCGCTGCTTCTGCCCCCACACCGCGCCCCAGAGCGGCGTAATGCCGTAGCGGGTTTCTCTTGGATCGATCTGCGCTCCCCGCGCGGTAAGGACCTCCGCGACGCCAAGCGAGTCATTGTAGGCTGCCACGTGCAGCGGATGCTGCTTGCCTTCTTCGGGGTCCTCGATGTCCGGAGACATTCCAAGGTCGAGCAGCAGCGCGACGACATCCGACTGATTGCGCGCCGCCGCCAAATGCATCGGTCTTGGCGACGACAAATATTCCGGGTGACCCGCGAGGAGCGACTCCGCCTTCTCTCGATCGAGTCTCAGACAAGCGGCCGCGAACGCTTCCTCGCCTTCGAGCGCCCTGACGCTGCGCGCCGCTCCGTAGCGCGCGAGCAGCTCGGTCATCTCGACCGATCCTTTGCGCATCGCCTCCTCGTAGAGTGTGCTGCTGGACAGTCGTCTCGAGGCGTCGACCGTATAGGCGTTGCGTTTTGGTGCGGGAGGCGCATTCGGGTTTGCGCCGTGCTCGAGCATCCATTGCGCGAGCGCGAGATTGTTCCTATCGATTGCGCCGCCCAGCAGAAACCGGGCGCCGCACCCGTAGCCGCCCATGTCGAACATCGGCCAGTTTGGATCCGCCCAGTCCGCCTTGCGAGCCGTTTTCAGGGCGTGCGCGTAGGCCATTTTCAGGTACCACTCCACGTCGCCCTGGAAGTGCGTGTTGTAGATGACCTGCCCATCGTACGGATTGGCGCCCCGTTCAATCAGCAATTGCACGAGCGCATCGCGGCGTGGATGCGCAGGGCGATTTTCTTCGCCTTCTCCGATCGCTCCGACCAGCGGCGTGTAGCGGCTGTCGCCAGCCTTGAAGTAGGCGTTCGGATTCGCGCCGTGATCCAGCAGCAGCTTCGCGATCGCGATCGCGTTCTCGTGCGCCGGCGGGAATAAGAGCCGCGTGAAGCACAGGTAAAGGAGGGGCTCCCAGTGCATCGGCCCGACGTCCTTGAAGATGTCCTCGAAGCCACCGACTCCAGCGCGATCGCGGCCGTCCCCGGAGCTTCTCTCTTTTGCCGCGTCGGGCCGTTCCCGCAGGGTGCGCTCGACTTCAGCGACGTCGCCGCACACTATCGCCGTATAAAAGCTGTCGCGCGCAATCTCCGGATGCTGCTTCAGAAGGCGTTCGGCGGTATGGAGCGCCATCACGTGCGCGGGACCGCCCCGCACGTGATGGTCGGGGCAGGCGTTCTGCAGAAATCGCGCAGCGAGCTTCGCGTGACTCTCGTCGTCGCTTGCCATTTTACCGAGTTGATCTACCTGCGCGGGACCAGGCGCTGCGCGACATACGACGCCCAGGTCGTACCACGATGCTGGCCCGCATTGGACAGCACCACGACGATGGTCCCGTCCGAAAGAACGCGCGCGACCCCGTTATGATTCGCGTCGCCATTCCCCGAGTGCATCAATTCTGTAGCTCGCCCGTTCCGGATATACACCCTGGTGCCGTAGCCGTAGTGAATCTCGAACGGCGGCTCGCTCCTCACGTGCATCAGAGGCGACTCGAGCTCGCTGCTTTCGGCTCGGCCAAACAGGCGCGCCTCGTGGATCGCGGTTACCCAGCGGCACATGTCTCTCGCGGTGCTTCGCATCCCATTCGCGCCCTTGTGCCCCCAGTCTCCGCCCTGAAAGCTGGTAGATCGCATTCGCGCGGGCTCGAGAAGCTCTCGCTTGATGTAGTCCTCCCACGTGACGCCCGAAGCTACCTCGATGATCGCCGCCAGCAGCTGGTAGTCGTCGTCCGAGTATCGATAATGAGTTCCGGGTGGATACTCGAGGGGCTGCGAGAGTATCGCGTTAACGGCGCCGTCTCGCCGCATGATTCCCGTGCCCGCCGAGTGACCCCGCAGCCCTGAGGTGTGAGTAAGGAGATGAAAAACCGTGATCCCCCGCTTTGACTCGGGAGCGTGCGGGAAAAAGCGGGAAACGGGGTCACTGAAGGCGAGTTGATGCTGCGACCGCAATCTCAGGATCGCCGCGGCGGTGAACCCCTTCGTCATCGAGCCGATGTTGAACTGGCTCGAAACCCTGAGAGGCTTTCCCGTTTGCGGCGAGTAGGCCTTTTCCATTATGACCGTGGTGTCTCTTGCCACCAGCACTACGCCGGAGAATCCACTATCGGCCTGAGCCCGCGCGATGGCATTGAGTCGCGCGGGACTTTGGGCCACGATATGCGCGACGGGAAAAAGCAGCAGCATCACAACGAGACGATTTCTCACTCGCGGAGCACAACCGCCATCCTGGCATAGAGCGCGGCGTTTTCGTCGTCGAAGAGGCAAGCCACGATCCGATCGAAATCTTCCTCATGCGCTTGCATTACGCCGAGAGCGATTTCGGCGGCCAGCGGCTTCGGGAAGCTATAAACTCCGGTGGAAATCGCGGGGAAAGCGATAGACCGAATCGTTCCTTGATCTCGCGCAATCTGAAAGGACCGCTTGTATGCACGCCGCAGCAGTTCCGGCTCTCCCCGAGTGCCGCCAGCCCAGATCGGCCCGACAGCATGAATCACGAAACGAGCTCGCAATCCGAAACCAGGAGTGATCACCGCGTCGCCAGTCGCACAAGGACCGAATGGTATCGCCGCCTCCGCTAGCGCGGGCCCGGCACCGCGATGAATCGCGCCATCAACGCCGCCACCGCCAGCAAGCGAGGAGTTGGCCGCGTTGACGATCGCATCCACGTTCAGCGTTGTGATGTCAGCCTGGACGACTTCGATCATTGGCGCCTCCAGGCATGGTTTTGAACGCTACGGAATAACAGCGAGTGCAGTAAGAATTGCAGCGGTAATGACTGACTTGACGTAAACCGCGCGCGCCTGACGCTGAACCTGTTGCAACTCGGCTGCGTCGGATATCTGTTGCGGGCCGCTGTCCATATCGCGCTGACCGCGCGATGCGAGCCGCACTCACGTCTTGTCGCGCGCCTGAAAAACGCCAAGCGCGCCGGCATAGAACACGAGAAAAAGGGGCAGCCTCCAAACCAGAGGCGCGCGAGCGACGACGAGCAGCACCGCGATCACCACGCCCACGCCGAACGCCACGATTCCGAAGACAAGCCGCTTGCGCCGCTCTCCCGTCCCGATGTTTCCGACGCGCGCTGCAGGAGACAATGCCATAGTCGCCCTCCACGCTTGGTTGCTGACGATCTAGTCTACCGCCGAAGGGTCCGCCAAGCCAAGCTCGGCCGTAACGAGCTTGATACCCTGGACGCCCCTTAATCGCCGGGAATCGAGCCCGGCCCGCAACGCCTGTTGCGTGGCTGCTGGAGGGGCGTCGAGAGGGAGATAGTATCTCCGCCGGAAAGCTTCGACCGAATTCCATCCCACTCGAGATGGCATCAGACAGCACGCTGGATAACTGGCTTTCGTCATGGCCCGACGCGTTGGCGTTTGCGGTCGGCCTTGCGGTCGCCTGGTGGACGCGCTGGAACGCTGGCGATCTCGTGTGGAGCTTGTGGCTATCGAGTTTCGTGGTCGGCTATTCGACGATTGTGTGGATGATCGGACAGCCGGCGGTGGAACTGGTCCGCGCGTCATGGAAGGGCCGCGCCCTGGTGGATTCGAATCCCAGAATGCTCATGGTTTTCTGGTCGTTGCTGCTGATCGGCGTGTTATTCTTCCTCGCGTTTTTCACGGTACATTTCGGTGGATTCCACTACGTCCAATCACAGTTCCTGATCTCGTTCTTTCCCCTCGACCCCGTTGACGGAGGGCGGCACGCAACGAGCGCGGGGATGTCCACTTATGTGGAGGTTGCGCGGCGCTACTGGCCCTTCCTGCCTTCGGCGTTTCTCGCGCACCGTGCGGCATTTCTGCGGAAGCCGCTCTCGCTGGGCCGGGACGTATCGCTCGCGTCATTCGCCGGCAGCAACAAACTGGGCGACCTGTTTTCCGAGCCGTACAGAAATGTTCTGCGAATGCACGTGTTGATATTCTTCTTTTTCTTCGCCCACTTCGCGAAGCTGGAGAATTTCGCGGTGTATGCTGTCGTCTACGCGGTCTATTTCTTTCCCTGGCGCCTGCTGCGCCGCCCGGCGACGCCGGCTCCTTCAGTCTCGTTCCAATCAACCGTTGGTGGGCGGCAGCGCACGCCGGCCCGTAATCAGACTCTACCGACTTAGCTCAGCTGCGTGGCCGAGTAATTGGTGGTGGAGAGACTCTCGACTGTACAAGAAGGTTGCCGGTACCATAACGCCACTCAGGTACGTCGCAGCGTTCTTACCATTACCTGATATCTAAGCTTCTGACATCTCGGATCCCGTTCAGTTTGAATTGCTTACCGAGACGGGTCCTGGTAGAGACCGATCACGTTTCCTCCGGGATCGCGGAACCTCCCGATTAACTCCAGCGCGTCCGCGTCGATCGGCTGCAGGGCCTCGCCTCCATAGCGAATGACAGCGTCGAGCGCCTCGGCGATGTTATCGACCATGATGTAGATGAGGAGTCCCGGCGCGGAGGTCGCTGACCGGCCAACCACCCACGTGCCCCTCACCTCGCCCGTCGGATCATCGAATGAAGTGCTGCCATCGCCGCGCTTCCCGAGCTTCCACCCGAACACCTGGGCGTAGAAGTCGGCCGAACGCTGGATGTCGACGGCTGGGATCTCGATGTAGGCGACTTTCCCATGCGCCAACGTAGGGGGCATCAGGACTCTCTCGATTTCGTCAAAGGAGACACGACCACACGCGCAGTCGTTCGAAACTTCCCGAGGCCGGGCGACAAGTCAAGTGTTCCGAAACCGAGGGTGCAAACGCGAGCGCAGGATTCAGTCGTCAGCTGCCGAGCCACGCAGCGCCGACAAGTCCGAGCGCCACCAGCGTGGAGAACACGCCCGGCGGAATAAAGAAGTATCGCCAGGTAAGGCCCGCGATCAGGACGAAGCACGCGGCAAACGACCAGCGGACAACGGGAATCGCCGCCAAAGCTTCGCGCGACATCGATCCTAATTGCCACGCGAGAATGGCGGCGAAAACGAGAAAGACCGAAGCGAAGAATCCGAATCCGCTGAAGAAATCCCAATACGAGCGATTCAAGCCCAGCACGTGAAAGCTGACGCTACGCATTCCGTTGACGACGCTGTCGGCGTTCCAGCGGGGATCCACTCGACGGAAACCGATGGTATGGCCAAGCGCGAACAGCACTAAAAGCCCGGAGGAGATTCTGTAAAGCAGGGATGCGTTCATTGTTGACTGGATTGAGGTCACACAACTATAGCAGGCGGCCGCGAATATCGCGGTGTCGATCGCTACGAGCCAGGGCGCAGGTACGCGTGCTCTGGCGCGGGACAGGCCGGAATCGTCAATATTCCCTGGTCATGCCGGCGCAAGACACGCTGTCACAGTGGGAAAATTTCTACATCATCGTGGGATCGTCTGCTGGCGCGCTCACGGGGCTGCAGTTCGTCGTGATGGCACTAGTGGCGGACTCGCCAGCGCGAGCCGATACGGGCACGATCGACACATTTGGCACCCCGACGGTCGTTCACTTCTGTGCCGTATTGCTGGTTTCCGCGATCCTCAGCGCGCCGTGGCCCGCGCTCTCGCAAGCCTCCGCCGCCATCGGGATCTGTGGAGCAGCGGGCGTGATCTACAGCCTGATCGTCGTGCGGCGAGCGCGACGCGTAACTGGTTACAAACCGGAATTGGAAGACTGGATCTTTCACTGCGTGCTGCCGTTGGTGGCGTACGCAACGCTCCTTATCGCCGCTGTTGCGCTCACCTTCCAGCACGTGCCGGCGCTTTTTGGAGTTGCGCTGTACACGCTGATTCTCCTCTTCGTCGGCATCCACAACGCCTGGGACACCGTTACGTACGTGACTGTTGGGATGAAGACGCCGCCGGCGACCGGGGAAGGGACCCCTCCACCGCCTTCTTGAGTCCGTCGAGCACCATCGTCCAATTCTTCGCGTATTCCTGACGATTCTCCGCTGTGAGCGGCTCGGCGTCACTCTGATTCGTCTGGGTGAGCACGACTTCGGTGCCACCGCCAGCGGGTCGAAGATCGAAGGTCACGATGTGGTAATTCTCGGGCTTGTCCTCCATCCCCGAGAGCGGGCTCCAGTGAGTGAAGGCGAGCCGCTTGCCGGCATCGAACGCCTGAATGTTTCCCTTGTCCTCGTACGGCTTGCCCTTCCGCGCGCCCCGGAAGCGAATCGGGCTGCCCACGCGCCAGTCGGTCGAGATGTCGGAGCCGAAGAAGAACTGCTTGAGTGTGCTCGCGGTGGTCAGCGCCTTCCAGACCGCCGCGGGAGATGCGTTCACCGTCGTCTTTACCTGCGAGGCTTGGATCGCCATGGAAGTATCCTCAAAGGCTGAAGGTTGGGCGGGACGCCCGCGGGGGACGCGCTTGTCGTCTGAGAAGAGTTCGGCAAAATCTCAGCCTGCGTGGACGCTTTCCCGTTGCCGCAGCATGAGCGTGGCCGCGATGGCTGTCGCCAATATGATCGCAGCGTTTACGGCAGCAGTCGCCACGAACGCCTGGGTGAAGGCATCACGGGCCGTCCCCAGCAACGCGGCGCCGAGTTGGCCGGGTAATCGCTCGGCTACCGCGGTGGCGCCGCCAAGGGTACCGCGCGCGATTTCCCTCGCGTCAAATGGCACACCGTTGGGCATGGCGGCGCCCATTCTCATCCGATAGACGGCTGTCCCGATACTGCCAAGGATCGCGACGCCCAGCGCTCCGCCGAGCTCGGAGCTGGTCTCGGAAATCGCCGATGCGGCGCCGGCACGCTCGACCGGCGCGCTCCCGACTATGATGTCGGTCGCGAGGATGATCACGGGAGAAATACCCAGCGAGTAAATGGTGGAGCTGGTTACGATGACGACAAGTGGAGACGCCCGGTCGATTTGCGTGAGCACCCCAAATCCCACCGCGGCGATCAGGAGGCCGCCGGCGATTAACGTGGCAGACGGAATCCGGCGAGCCATCGCCGGAACGATCATGGATCCGACGATGAATGCACTGAACGAGGGCAGCGACCACAGGCCCGCCTTGAGCGGCGAGAGTCCGAGTACGAGCTGCAGGTATTGCGCGATGAAAACGTAGGCGCCGAATATTGCGAATGTGCCGAGCATGTAGGTCGTCAAAGCCGTGCTGAAGGCGCCAGATCGAAAGAGCTGCAGGTCAATCAGAGGATGGGCGAGCTTTGGCTGTCGGCGCACAAAGACTACGCCGACCAACACGCCCGCGGCGATAGATATCGCTGCCACCAGCTCAGCGCCGTGCTCGGCGATTCGCTTGAGCCCGTAAATCACGAGGAGCACGCCGGCAAGCGAGAGAACTGCACTGAGAATGTCAACTGGCTCGGCATTCGGATCACGGAACTCCGGCAATAGCCTCGGCCCGACCACGAGGAGCAGCGCCATCACCGGCACACCCAACAGAAACACCGCGCCCCACCAGAAATACTCCAGCACCACACCGCCTAGCAGCGGACCGATCGCGCCACCGATCGAGTAGCTGCTGACCCAGACGCCAATGGCGAACGTGCGCTGCCGCGGATCGCGGAACATGGTTCGAATCAGCGACAGCGTCGATGGCGCCAGCGTCGCGCCCGCGACGCCGAGCAGGGCGCGCGCCGCGATCAGCATCTCGGCGCTGGTCGAAAACGCAGCTATCACCGAGGTGACGCCGAACGCGGCGGCGCCGATCAGCAGCAGCCGGCGTCGTCCGATGCGGTCGCCCAGGTTGCCCATCGTGATCAATGAGCCGGCAACCAGAAACCCGTAGATGTCTAGGATCCACAGCAGTTGAGCGCTGGTGGGCTTGAGATCTTCGCTGAGTCGTGGCACGGCGAGGTTCAGCACCGTGAGATCCATCGCGTAGAGCACGCAGGGAAGCGCGATCACCGCGAGGCCTATCCATTCGCGGCGCGTCGCCTTGGACTGCTGTACGGGAACGTCAGGCATTGGCATCATCGACAGGCAAGAAGATAAGGCAGACGGGGCGCCGCTATCTCAAACGTTTTGGGATCTTCCGCCTCCGGTGGCATTCCGTACCTTTTGCAGAACGCGTCGGCTCGAACGAGCCAAACGCGACGACGAGCCGCACGACTCATCGCAGCGAGCGGAGGATTTCAGACCCGGAGGTTTCATGTCGAGGAGAGAAATAGCGTTGGGCGCCATCACGGCGGTTCTCGTCGGTTGCACCGCTGACAAGCCCGCTCCGACAGCATTCGAGGTACGTGCGCCACTGTTCGCGGTCGGAGGAAATAGCGCATTCAATCTCGGCACCCACATGACGGGCGCCGAGGAAGTGTTCACGCCAACTCCACCGAGCACTGCAACGCCGGCCGATTCACGCGCCCAGGGGGAGGCGATCTTCCGGGTGAGCGATGACGGCAGCTCTGTCGATTTCCGGCTCATCGCGGCGAACATCGACAACGTGATAATGTCGCACATCCACTGCGGCCGTCCGGGTCAGAACGGACCCATCCGCATGTGGCTCTATCCCGTCATCGGACCGACGGGCGCGCCGGGGCCGAATGGAGCGGGACCGCAGAACGGAGTGCTGGCATCCGGCACGTTCCACCCGGCGGGGGTCCTCTGTCCGAAGGCCAATGTCGGTGGGAACGTGGACATGCCGCTACTCGACGCGATCCGGGCCGGTCTCACTTACGTCAACGTGCACACGAACGATGGCGTCGATGGGGTCAACACGGGACCCGGAGATTTTCCTGGAGGCGAGATTCGCGGGCAGCTCGATCACGGACGATAACAAAGAACTGAATGGGATCTGAAAAAAAGAAAAGAATGGGATCCGAGATCTGAGAAGCATAGATATCAGGTAATGGTCAAAACGCTCCGACCTCACCCTGTACCGGTCCAGCCACAATCGAATAGTGGAGGACCACAGAGAGCGGTCGGAGCGTAGTGACTTACAACGGATATCTAAGCCCTCTCAGATCTCGGATCCCGTTCTTTTCTGTTCTACCGTATCACCTGATCGGCCAGGTCCCTCCGACCGCCTTGTAAACCGCAACGAGCGCGGTCGCGGCCGACGTGTACCCCTGTGTAAGCTGGCTTTCTGCGTCGAGCAGCGTGCGCTCCGCATCCAGCACCTGGAGGAAATCCGTGAGCCCCGCTTCGAACCGCTGTTGCGCCAGATCTGCCGCGCGAGCGCTCGAGCGTACCGCACTCTCGAGGATCGAAAGACGCGCGTGCGCCCGATCGTACGTCACGAGCGATCCCTCGCTCTCTTCGAGCGCTTGAAGAACGGTCGCGTTGTACGTGGCTTGTGCCTCTTCCTGTCCGGCCTGCGCGACCTCCACCCTCTCTCTCACTCGTCCCACGTCGAAGAGCGGAAAACTCACTACCGGTCCGACCAGCAGCCTGGAAGTGCCGCGCTTGAACAGGGAATCGGCCGCCGTCGCTGCGTAACCGGCACGTGCCGATAGCGTTACGCGCGGCAGATATTCCGCTCGCGCTGCCCCGACGAACAACGACCGCGCCGCAAGCTGTCGCTCCGCGCGCAGCACGTCGGGCCGACGATGAACGAGCTGGTCAGGAGACCCGACGAACAAAGTGTCAGGAAGGCGCAACAGCGCTCCCGTGTCGAGCAGCGCCGCTGGAAGCGTGTTCGGAACACGCCCGAGCAATACAGCCAGTCGGTTTCTGTCCAGCGCGATCTGCGATTCGAGCAGCGGTGTTGTCGCGAGCGTCAGATACAGCACGGATTTCGCGCGCTCAGTATCGAACGCCGTCCCGCGGCCCGCCGCCAGACGATCCTCGGTGAGCTTGACGATCTTGCGCTGGTTCACCGCGTTCCGCCCTGCCACCGCGAGCTGCCGTTGAGCTCCTCTGAGATCGAAGTAGGTACGCGCGACCTCGGCCGCGACGCTCACCTGCACGTCCTCGAGCCCATACTGCGACGACTCGGCCAGCGCACCCTGCGCTTTCACCGTTCGTCCCACTCGACCGAACATGTCGACTTCCCACGACGCATCGAAGCCGACGTCCCACAATTGCGACGCCGGAAGCTGACTTGCGAGGCCGGGCGTCTGTGCAATCGAGAATTGCTGGCGCGATGTGCTACCCGTTCCCGTTATAGTCGGAACTAGATCGTACGCCGCGAGGCGCCGCGCCGCGCGAGCACTCGTGAGACGCGACTGCGCGACGCGAACATTCAGGTTCGCGCGCTGGGCTTCACGAATCAGCATCGTGAGCGTGCTGTCGCCGAGGTCGCTCCAGAATGGAGTTGACGCCAAGGCCGTGCTCACCTGGATGCCGGGTGTCGGAGCATCCTCGGATGCGGCGCGCGCACCGGCGGGCACAGGCGTGATGCTGCTGACACTGTATGTAGAAGGAACGGGCACTTCGGGCGCGCGGTAGGCTGGCGTGGAGCAAGCGGCAAGCGGCGCGGTGAGTGCCATCAGGATCTTACGCATGACTGCTACCCTCATTCCCCACCGCCAGCGATGGCCGCCACGGATGGAGAGGTTGTACGCCTTCTGGTTCAGGTGCTGGCTCCTTCTTGCGTCGATCGACGACGCCGCGGACGAGCACGTAGAAGAGTGGTGTGAAGAGAAGTCCTAGGAAGGTGACGCCAAGCATTCCGGAGAACACCGCGATGCCCATCACGCGCCGCATTTCCGCGCCCGCTCCACTCGCAACAATGAGTGGAACGACGCCCGCGATGAACGCAAAGGAGGTCATCAGAATCGGACGAAGTCTGATCCGAGCCGCGTCGAGTGCAGCGGTAAATCGATCGCGTCCCTGCCGCTCCAGATCCCGCGCGAACTCGACTATAAGGATTGCGTTCTTGCACGCGAGCCCAACGAGCACGAGGAGACCGATCTGGGTGAAGACGTTGTTGTCGCCGCGAGTGAGCCACACGCCGGCGATCGCGGAAACCAGCGACATAGGTACGATCAGTATTATTACAAGCGGCAACGACCAGCTCTCGTACTGCGCGGCCAGAACGAGGAACACCAGCAGAATGCAAAGCGGGAAGACCAGGATGGCTGTGTTGCCAGCCAGCTTCTGCTGGTAGGTGAGCTCAGTCCACTCGTAGCCGATACCATTCGGCAGCGTCTCGTTGGCGAGCCGTTCCATCATCTGCACTGCTGATCCGGCGCTCGTTCCCGGAGCGGCGCTGCCGCTAATGTCCGCCGCGGGGTAGCCGTTGTAGTGGGTGACCTGGTCCGGACCGTACGACTGCTTCATCGTCAGCACGGAGCCGAGCGGTACCATCTCGCCGCGCACGTTTCGAACCTTGAGCTGAGCGATGTTGTCCGCGTTCGCCCGATATGGCGCGTCTGCCTGCGCGATCACCTGATAAGTGCGACCGAACTTGTTGAAGTCGTTGACGTACTGGGAGACGAGATATATCTGGAGCGTCGAGAAGACATTATTCAGCGGGATGCCGAGCTGTTTCACCTTGTCGCGATCGACGTCGGCGAAGAGCTGAGGCACGTTGATCTGGAAGCTCGAGAACTGGCCGGCGAGTCCAGGCGTCTGGTAGGCGCGGCCGAGCATTGCCTGCGTGGTCGCATAGAGCGTCGAATCGCCGAGGCCTGCCTTGTCCTCGATCATCATCTTGAACCCGCCGATTGAACCCAAACCGTTCACCGCGGGCGGAGGAAAGACTGCCACGAAACCGTCCTGGATGGCAGCGAACTGCTGATTGAGCGACATCAGGATGGCGCCGCTCTTCAGATTCTTGGCCTTCCTCTCCTCGAACGGCTTGAGTCCGAAGAAAATGACGCCAGCATTCGACTTGGGGCCGAAGCTGGTGATGGAAAGTCCCGGGAATTCGACGGCGTGCTCGACGCCCGGTGTCTTGAGCGCGATGTCCGCCATCCGCCTGATGACGGCTTCGGTGCGATCGAGCGATGCGGCGTCAGGCAGCTGCGCGATCGCGACGAGATAGCGCTTGTCCTGACTCGGTACGAATCCCTTCGGCACCCTCGTGAATCCGATAACGCCGATCAGAACCAGTACGCCATACACGGTGAGCGCAAGGACGGATCGATGTGTCACGCGCTGCACGATGGTGCCGTAGCGGGAGGACGCGCGGCCGAAGAGACGGTTGAACGGATCGAACAGCCAGCCAAGCAAACGGTGCATGATGCGTGTTGGCGCATCTTCCGGCGCCCCACGCGGTCGAAGGAGTACGGCGGCAAGCGCCGGCGACAGAGTCAGCGAATTGAACGCCGAGATCAGCGTCGAGAAGGCGATGGTAAGAGCGAACTGCCGGTAGAACTGTCCGTCCAGACCGCTGATGAACGCCACCGGGACGAAGACCGCGGACAACACCAGCGCGATCGCGATGATCGGGCCGCTGACTTCCTCCATCGCGCGGTGACTCGCATCGAGGGGCGAGAGGCCCTCCTCAATGTGCCGCTCGACGTTCTCGACCACGACGATTGCGTCGTCGACGACGATGCCGATCGCCAGAACCAGCCCGAACAGCGACAGAGTGTTGATCGAGAATCCTGTCGCGAGCATCACGCCAAAGGTGCCGACGATGGAGATTGGTACCGCGACGAGCGGGATGATCGAGGCTCGCCACGTCTGCAGAAAGAGAACGACCACGATCACGACCATCAGCGTGGCGAGCAGCAGTGTGTAGATCACCTCGCGGATCGAATCGCGGACAAACAATGTCGGATCGTACACGGAAGACCATTCGACGCCCTGCGGGAACCGGGTCTTCAGGTCGGCCATCTTTGCGCGAATGGCGCTCGAGAGAGCCAGCGCATTCGAACCGGGTGACTGGAACACCACGACGGCGACGGCCGGCTTGTTGTCGAGCAGCGCGCGCAATCCGAACGTCCCGGGACCGAGCTCGATGCGCGCAACATCGCGGAGACGAGTGACCGCTCCGTCCGCGCCGGTCTTGACGATGATGTTGCCGAACTCTTTTTCGTCCGTGAGTCGCCCGCGCGCCACGACCGTCAGTTGATATGCTACCGGGTCATTCATCGGCGGAGCGCCTACGGTGCCCGCGGCGACCTGGAGGTTCTGCTCTCGAATCGCCTGGACGACGTCGCCCGCCGACAATCCGTACGATGCTACGCGGTGCGGATCGAGCCAGACGCGCATTGCGTAGTCACCGGCGCCGAACACGATGACCTGGCCCGCGCCAGGAATTCTCGACAGCTCGTTGCGGACATTCAGCAGAGCATAATTCCGGAGGTAGACCGGGTCGTAACGGCCATCCGGAGAAAACAGGTGCACGACCATCGTGATGTCCGGGGAGCGCTTCTGGGTGACGACACCGAGAGCGCGCACCTCCTCGGGCAATCGCGCCAGCGCCTGGGACACGCGGTTCTGCACCTGTACCTGCGCGAGGTCGACGTCTGTCCCGATCTTGAAGGTGACGGTGAGATTGAACGTGCCGTCGGCCGAAGCGGACGATGTCATGTACAGCATCCGCTCGACGCCGTTGATCGCGTCCTCCAGCGGCGTACCCACCGTCTGTGCGAGCACGGTCGGATTCGCGCCTGGATATATCGCGCTAACCGTGATGGTCGGCGGCGTGACTTCGGGATACTCGCTGATCGGCAACTGGGTGACAGCGATCAAGCCGCCGGCAAGAATGACCAGCGACAACACGACCGCGAAAATCGGGCGGTCGATGAAAAAGCGTGAGAAACGCACGGGAGCGGCTCCGGAAAAGTTGCGCTACCGCGCCGCGGGTGCCGGTGCGGCACTCTCGGCGACCATGGTAGCATTCGTGGCGGCGACCTTCATTCCGGGACGAACCCGCATCAGGCCGTTGATGACTACGCGCTCTCCGGGCTTGAGCCCGGATTCAACCGTGCGCAGACCATCTACGACGCGGCCAGTGACGACGGGACGATACTCGACGGAATTGTCGCTCTTCAGCACGAGTACGAACTTCCGATCCTGATCGGTGCCGATCGCCTGATCCTGGACGAGGATCGCCGGGTGGCTCTGGCTGCCGAGGAGTCGCACGCGCGCGAACAATCCCGGTGTGAAGAGGCCGTTGGGGTTCGACAGCAGCGCCCGGGCGCTAATCGTCCCTGAGGCCCCATTGACGCGGTTGTCAACGAAATTGAGTCTCCCCTCGTGGGGGAATCCTGTTTCGTTGGCGAGACCTATAAGCACTTGGCGTCCTTTCGGACCGGCGGCCTGCGCGCCCATGTATTTCAGGTACGCCTGCTCGTCAGTGTCGAAATACACGTAGATCGGATCGATCGAGACGATGGTGGTCAACAGCGACGGTGATGGCGGCCCCGCCTGGACGACATTGCCCGGGGTGATTTCGGCGCGACCGACGCGCCCGGAAATCGGCGCTCGCACGACCGTCCACTCCAGATTCAGTCGTGCTACTCGCACGGCCGCCTCGGCGCCCTTGACCCCCGCGTCCCCTTCGGCCTGACCGCTAGTCCGGGCGTCCAGCTCCTCGCGCGAGATCGCCTGGCTGTTCACGAGCTTTTGCGCGCGCTCGACTTCCATGCCGGCGAGCTGATTGCGAGTGCGAGCCTGCGCCAGGACCGCCTCCGCCCTTGCGACTTCAGCTTCGTACGGACGCTGGTCGATCACGAACAGGACGTCGCCCTGATGGACGATCGCACCCTCGGTGAACCCGACGCGTTGTAAGAATCCGCCAACCCGCGGCCGGACCTCGACCGAATTGACGGCTTCGAAGTGCCCAGTGAACTCGTCCCAGTCGGAGACAACGCGCTCGACCGCCGGGGCGACGGTGACCTGGGGAGCCTGCATTGGCGGTGCGTCTTTGCTGCATGCGGACGCGGCGAAGACGAACGTCGCCGCGGCGGCCCAGCCACCGGCGTGGGATCTGAGGGTGACTGACTTGGCGCGAGAGAAAGTGGAACTCATGTTGCACAACTCCGAAGCGGGAGACTGCCACAACGAACCATTGTGGCACTGCGGGTCGATATGTAGTATGTTACCGATCGGTAACACTCCGTAATCTCCCCTATGTTACCGGTCGGTAACATTTTAGTCAAGGAGGGGTAGAAACTATCGTGCAAACATCTATTCACGGCAAACGGCCGAAAACGAAAAAAAACGAACATCTCACGGTCCCTCTTCGCGAGCGGATTCTCGTGGCGGCGGGGGATCTGTTTCATAAACAGGGGATTCGCGGAGTCGGCGTTGAAGCGATCGCCGAGGCGGCGCAGACGAACAAGATGACGCTTTATCGCTACTTCGCTTCGAAGGATGAGCTGATCACGGAATGGGTGCGCGGGATCGTCGCCCACAAAGAGGAAGACTGGAAGGATCTCAGCGCCAAGCACCGCGGAGATCCGGAGGGCCAGCTCCAGGAGTGGGCCCGGCGCACGGCCGCGAAGCTCCGCGCGATGGAAGAGCGGGGGTCGGCCCTCGGCAACGCGTTCGCCGAGCTTCCCGATCCGAACCACCCGGCTCGGCGGGTCATGAAGGAACACAAGCTTCGCGAGCACAAGCGCATCGTCCGCGTCTGCAAGGCGGCGGGATTCCCGGATCCGGCCTTTTCCGCGAACCTGTTCTCCATGATGCTGGAGGGTGCCCATTCGTGCGGCACGTGTGTCGGAATGAGGCAGATTGGTGAGCATCTCGTGCAAGTCGTGAATCTGATGGTGGAAAACAACCGACGGCGGACCGCCCAGGCTTAGCCGGGTCTCTCCTGGCTCTATTTATAAGTCGAACGAGAAGCGGCGAGATCGACACGCCGTGATACTTCTCGGTTTTTTTGTGGTGGGCGTTTACGACGCTTGAGTCGGGTGACCACGCCACCAAGGCGGGAATAAGTCCCGGGTCAGTCTGGTCTATAGGGGGAAGGCGGCAAACACCTCACCTTATCCCAAGTTGGCCTCGATGATAACACGCCCGTACGCTTTGACCTTCCTTGCGCTCCTGTCGGCATGCGGCAGCAGCGCCGGCACCACGACGGCGCCGCCACCGGGACCGCCAGCCATGACGGCCACCGTGAATGCCACGCCTGCCATCGCTTTCAACCCATCTCCGGCGAAAATCGTCCCGGGCGGCACGATCACCTTCGCCTTCGGCTCCGTCGCTCACAACGTGTACTTCGACGCCGTAGCGGGGGCACCAGCCGACATCCCGGGCAACAACGCCGGCACCAGCGTCAGTCGCACCTTCGCGAGCACCGGCACGTACGGCTACAGCTGTCACATCCACCCCGGGATGAGAGGCTCCATCGTAGTGGGAACGACGACGACGAGCGACACCACGACTGGAGGCGGTTACTAACCGTGAGGCGATCGACAGCCCCGTACCCCATTCGGTGTGGGAGGCAGCAGGTGCACGAAGACGAAGAATCTGGTAAGCCCTCTCGGGAGGAGGGTTAGCGGCGGAGAGTTAATCGGGCGCCAAGTGGGGCGCACGCACGATCCGACCGCGACGCAAGCGGGTTGGTAGCTCTGCTACCAGCCCGTTTGTGCGTCCCTGATAGCGACCTCCAGGACGGACTTCGAGTCAACGGCGCACGAAAAGCCGCAGAAGAGCCATGTAAAGTACTTTGTAACCACAACCTACTCACGGTTGAATCGCATCGGGTCACCGTTAGAGATCGCTTGCGATGAACTTGCCGTCCGCGCTCTCGAGCCGCACAATGAAGCAGCAAGGAGCGCACATGACACGCATATCTGTCGTCGCGGTCGCGGTTCTTCTCACTATTCCCGCGTTCGCTGCGCATTCGCAGGAGCACGAGCATCCCCAGGGCGCGCCGACTGAAAAGTTGGGCACCGTTCACTTCGCGACGTCATGCATTCCCCGGGTCGCGCCGCAGTTCGATCGTGCTGTCGCGCTTCTCCATTCCTTCGAATTCGGTGCGTCGATCCGGGGTTTCAGTGAAGTGCTCGCTACCGACTCCACGTGTGCGATGGCGTACTGGGGGATCGCGCTGAGTCGATGGACCAATCCCATGGCGGCTGGAAACCGGTCCGCCGCTCAGCTACAGCAGGGCAAGCAGGCCGTCGACGCCGCCATGCGACTCGGCGATCACGCGTCCGAGCGTGAGCGCGGCTATATACGCGCCGTCGGCCAGCTGTACGACGATTTCGAGCACAAGGATCAACGGACGCGCGTCGTCGCGTACGCGAACGCGATGAACGAGCTCGCGATGCGGCAACCGGCCGATACCGAAGCTATGATCTTCTACGCGATCTCGCTCACTGCGTCCGCGCCGCCCACGGACAAGACATACGCGAATCAGCTGAAGGCGGGGGCCATTCTCGAGTCGCTGTGGGCGAAGCAGCCGAATCACCCCGGGATCGCGCATTACATCATCCACACGTACGACTATCCGGCGCTCGCTGACAAGGCGCGAGCGGCCGCGGAGCGTTATGCGAGCATCGCGCCGTCCGCCGCGCACGCGCTGCATATGCCCTCGCACACGTTTACACGGGTCGGGATGTGGGAGGAATCAGTCGACGCGAACAATCGGTCGATGAAGGTTGCACTGAGCACTGGCTCCATTGCAGAAGCGTTGCACGCCTCCGACTACGCGATGTACGCCGATCTACAAATGGGAAAGGAGTCCGACGCGAAGGCGATTCTCGATGGGCTACCGGCACTCGCCGCGCGGTTCGACGCAAACGCCATCACCGGCGCCGCGCCCGGTTCCGCGGGCATATTCGCGCTCGCTGCAATTCCGGCGCGCTGGGTGCTGGAACGAAACGCGTGGGCGGAGGCCGCCGCGCTGGAGCCGAAAGCGAGCGCCTATCCCTACACGGAGGCGATGACGTACTTCGCCCGCGCACTCGGTGCGTCGCACACAGGCGATCTCCCCAAAGCAAAGGCTGCCATCGATTCGCTGGCGTCGATTCAACAGCGGCTGCGCGCGAAAGGGGAGAGCTATTGGGCGGAGCAGGTGGCTATTCAGCAGCTCGAAGCCCAGGCCTGGCTGGATCTCGCCGAGCACCGGGAGAACGACGCTTTGATGCACATGCGCGAAGCCACCGCACGTGAGGACGCTACCGAGAAGAGCGCCGTGACACCGGGGCCGCTGGCGCCTGCGCGTGAACTCCTCGGCGACATGCTGATTGAGCTACATCGGCCGGCCGAAGCGGTGGTGGAGTATCGCGCGACGCTGCAGAAGGAACCGAATCGCCGGCACTCGCTTCGTGGCGCCGGCGGCTCGAAATCATAATCCGGCGCATACCCGGCTGTCGACGAGGCGCAGCGGCTTGAGCGCACCATCATCGCCGAAGATGCGTTTACCGCCGCCTACGACGAGCGGGTCGATCATCACTCGGAACTCGTCCACAAGGTCGAAGTCGATGAGCGACTGTACGAGCTTCGCGCTGCCGATCACCAACAGATTGCCACCGTCCTTCTGCTTCAGTGTGGCGACCGCCTTAGTCACGTTACCCTTGAGCACCGTCGAATTCTGCCAGGCGAGCGGCTCCTTTAGAGTCGTGGACGCCACATACTTCGGCCGCGTGTTCAGCGGCTGCGCGATGACCTGCTCCTCCGCGGATGCATTCGGCCAGTGACCCGCGAAGTTCTCGTACGTGCGACGCCCCAACAGATATCCGCTCGCCTGGGTCAGGTTCTCTACTACCCAGTTCCTCGACATGTCGTCGAAGTAGGGCAGATGCCAGCCGCCGTGCTTGAAGCCGCCACTCTTGTCCTCGTTGGGCGAGCCGGGTGCCTGAACCACTCCGTCGAAACTCATCCATTCCTGAACGATCAGCTTGCGCATCATCGACTCCTATCTGTTGTTAGCGAATCGGCACTGGCGCACTGAGGGTTGAAACGCCGTTCTCATCGAAACTTTCGATCGCCGCCCAATAGGACTGTCCGACTGTTAGCGCTCTCAGCTCGAGCGTCGTCCCCTGGTCGGCAAAGCGCTGGTAGGTCTCGTACAACTTCGCGGGCGAGATGCCCCAGCGAACGTTGTAGCCCACAATTCCCGGCACGGGCCTCCACGCTATCGTCGCATTGCGCTCATCGCGGTCGCGCCGCGCTGTAATCCCGGCGGGCGTGGCCGGACGAGATCCATCGCCGTTGCCGAACACGCGGATATCGCTGACAGCGAGGTTCGCCGCGCCGACGTGAATGTGCTCGTACCGTACGAAGCGCGCACGTATCGGCGCGGCAAGTTCGATGTACGCGTTGGGGCGATCGCGTCGCTCGCGCGAGAGATCAGCGACCGTCGTCCATTGAATGCCATCGCGCGACGCGCGCAATCGGAACTGTGTGAAAACAGTGGAGTCTGTGCCGTAGAGACCGGACTTGTAGTCCGCGTAGTTCACCTGGATCGCTTTCACTTCGTAGGCCCGACCGAGGTCGACTGTCAGCCATTCTCCGGGAC
>WNEZ01001239.1_pt1 | contig 21397 bp, 18 predicted proteins | sample 5400521 | NCBI WGS metagenome assembly WNEZ01 (sample SAMN13153339, study PRJNA577476) | soil metagenome | isolation source: 120 cm saprolite under Douglas fir tree site 2 hole 1 replicate 1 | place: USA:California | collected 2015-04-18 | reverse complement strand
CGAACGCGGATGCGGCGTACGGGTCGTTCTCGCCCCAGAGCACGAGGCCCGGCGCCTGGACCCGCCGCAGATCGCCCTCCCACTCCGAGCCGACGCGGACGGCCGAGCGGTAGAGCGCCAGGATGCTGCGCTTCATCGTCGAGTCGACGTGCTCGGCCGCGATCGACGCTTCCGCCTGCGGGACTCCGGCTGCGGCGAGCGCCGACGCGAACGCCTCGGGGGTGAGCTTTTCCATCACCTGCTCGCCGACCCCTTGTGTCTGCCAGAGCTTCGCCGCCTTGTGCCACTCATAGTCGGCGTCGAGCGGTGCTCCGCCCGCGGCCCAGGTGCGTACCAGGTTCGGCTCCAGGGAGACCGCGCGAACGGTCAGGAGCGCGCCCCAGTCGTGGGCCACCAGATCGATCGGCCCCTCGATGCGGCCGAGCTCGCCGAGCAGCCAGTCGCTATAGGCTTCCTTAGTGCAATCGAAGCCCGAAGGAATGCCGCAGCCGAACCCAGGAAGGGAGAGGGTGACGACGTCGTCGCGGCGCAGCCGCTGGATCAGAGCACGCCAGACGCGATGAGTGTCCGGCACTCCGTGCACGAAGACCACCGGCATCAGCGTCCTCGAGGCCGAGGAAGCTTTGCGCGTCCCGTAGTCGTCAGCGCCCGATCGACTATCCGCCGGCGCGCTTGACCGCCTCGGTCAACGCGCGCTTGGCGAACACACGGCAGAGGTGCGACTTGTACTCGACGGATCCCTGAAGGTCCGCCTGCACGTCGACACCCTCGGCGGCCTTCTGCGCGGCCGCCTCGATGGCCGCGGCGTCCAGCTTCTTGCCGGTGCAGCCCGCCTCGACGCCCTTGGCGCGCACGGCCTTGGTGCCCGCACCGGTGATTCCGACCGACGCCTTCGAGCAGGCGCCCTTGCCGTCGAGCGTGACGGCGGCGGCGACGCCGACGACGGCGAACCGCGAGGCCGGATGCGGGAATTTCATGTAGGAGGCGCCGCTGCTCGCGGCCAGGACGGGCACGCGAATCTCGACGAGAAGCTCGTCCTCGCCGACGGCGGTGGCCATCAGCCCCTTGAACCAATCGTCGACCTTCACCGTTCGCCGGCCCTTCGCGCCCTCACAGACCATCTCGGCGCCGAGGGCGATCATCGCCGCCGGGTAGTCCGCGGCAGGGTCGGCGTGAGCGAGCGAGCCGCCGATCGTCCCGCGGTTTCGCACCGCCGGGTCGCCGATGATAGCGGCCACCTCGGAGAGGACGGCAAGCTTCGACTTCACGATCGACGACGACTCGATCTCCCAGTGGGTGGTCATCGCGCCGATCGCGAGCACGTTGCCGTCCTGCTTGATCCCCGAGAGGCCCGGGATCTTGCGCAGGTCGACCAGGTGTTTCGGCTGGGCCAGCCGCAGCTTCATCATCGGGATCAGGCTGTGGCCGCCGGCGAGCAGCTTGGCGTCGTCCTTGTGCTTGCCGAGGAGGTCCAGCGCTTCCTTGATCGTGCCCGGCGCGTGATAGTCGAACGCGGCTGGATACATGTACGCTCTCCTGATTCTCTAGAGTCGCCTCTCGGCCGGCGGGGCCCCAGCCCCGCGACGGCCTGCGGCGCGCACTACGTTACCGGGCACTCTTGGCGCCCTGAATGATCTTCCACACACTCTCGGCGCTCAGCGGCATCGCCTCGATGTGGTCCACGCCGAGCGGTGCGAGCGCGTCCACCACGGCGTTCACGACCGCCGGGGGTGACGCGATCGTCCCGGTCTCCCCCGCACCCTTGATGCCCATGGGATTGACCGGTGTGGGAGTAACCGTCCGGTCGGTCTCGTACATCGGCAGCATGTCGGCCTTGGGCAGCGCGTAGTCCATCATGCTGCCCGTCACGAGCTGGCCGGACTGGCCGTCGTACACGGCGCCTTCCCAGAGTGCCTGGCCAACGCCCTGCGCGATTCCCCCGTGGACCATACCGTCCACGATCATCGGGTTGATGACGTTGCCGACGTCGTCCACCGCCAGGTAGCGGAGTATCCGGACGTTGCCCGTATCCCGCTCCACCTCGACGACGCACGCGTGGGCGCCGAAGGGGAAGCAGAAGTTCGAGGGGTCGTAAAAGGACGTCTCCTCGAGCCCAGGCTCGAGCCCCTCCGGGTAGTTGTGCGGCACGTACGCGGTGAGGGACACGGCGCCAAACGGCACCGCCTTGCCGGGGGCGCCCTTGACGGAGAACTGGCCTCCCCCGAACTCGATGTCGCCGGGTGACGCCTCGAGCAGGTGCGCCGCGATCTTCTTGCCCTTCTCGATGACCTTGTTGAGCGACATGAGGATCGCGGTGCCGCCGACCGAGGCCGAGCGGCTGCCGTAGGTGCCCATGCCGAACGCCACGGACCCGGTGTCGCCGTGGACGATGTCGACCTGCTCGATCGGAATGCCGAGCTTGTCGGCCACGATCTGGGCAAACGTCGTCTCGTGGCCCTGGCCGTGCGAGTGCGAGCCGGTGAACACGGTGACCATGCCGGTGGGATGCACGCGGACTTTCCCAGACTCGTAGAGGCCGGCACCGGCCCCGAGCGCGCCGACGAGCTTCGACGGCGCGATCGAGCAGGCTTCGATGTAGGCCGAGAAGCCGATGCCCAGGAGTCGCCCCTGCTTGCGCGCGGCCTCCTGCTCCGCCCGGAACTTCCGGTAGTCGAGCATCTGGAGCATCCGGTCGAACGCCGCGCCGTAGTCGCCGCTGTCGTAGCTGACGGCGACGTGCGTCTGGTACGCGCCGGAGAACTTCGGGATGAAGTTCTTCTTCCGGAGCTCCACGACATCCATCCCGAGACCTCGCGCGCCCGCTTCGACGATGCGCTCGATGGCGTAGCAGGCCTCCGGCCGCCCGGCGCCGCGGTAGGCATCCACCGCGGTCGTGTTGGAGAAGACACCCGTCACCTCGCAGTGGATCGCGCCGATCGTGTAGACGCCGTTGAGCAAGGTGCCGTAGAGGAACGTCGGCACCGCCGGCGCGAAGGTCGAGAGGTAGGCGCCGAGGTTGGCGGTGGTCTTCACGCGGAGCCCGAGCATCTTGCCGTCCCGGGAGAGCGCGATCTCGGCGTCGGTCACGTGATCGCGCCCGTGGGCGTCGGTCAGGTAGGCTTCACGCCGCGTCGCCGTCCATCGCACCGGGCGCTTGAGCCGGCGGGTGGCCCACGAGCAGACGACTTCCTCGTTGTAGAGGAAGATCTTCGAGCCGAACGCGCCGCCGACGTCCGGCGCGATGACGCGCACCTTGTGCTCGGGGATTCCGAGCACGAAGGCGCACATGAGCAGCCGGTGCACGTGCGGGTTCTGGGACGTCACCCAGAGCGTCAGGTCGCCGGTGGCGTCCTCGTAGCGAGCCACGCACGCGCGCGGCTCCATGGCGTTGGCGACCAGCCTCTGGTTGATAATGCGCTTCTTCACCGTGACCGCCGCGCTCTTGAACGCGGCGTCGGTAGCGGCCCGGTCGCCGATCTCCCACTTGAAGGCGACGTTTCCGGGCGCGCCGTCGTGGATCTGCGGCGCTCCCGACTGAGCCGCCTTGTCGGTGACGGTCACCGAGGGCAGCGGCTCCCAGTCCACCTGCACCATCTCGGCGGCGTCGATCGCCGCCGACTGACTGTCGGCGATCACCACGGCCACCGGGTCGCCCACGTGCCGCGCGGCGTCCGACGTGAGCGGCATGTGGGGCACGATCGCCAGATCCTGGACGACGCCGGGGATCTTCTTTTCCTTCCGGAGATCCCACCCGCAGGGCAGCGAGTTGACGCCCGTCATATCCTTGCCCGTGAAGACGGCCACGACACCCGGGTGCCGCAGCGCCGCCGCGGTATCGATCTTCCGGATGCGCGCGTGAGCGTGCGGGCTCCGGACGAACGCGGCGTACGTCATTCCCGGAAGCTTCAGGTCATCGACGTACTGACCGCGCCCGGTGATGAAGCGCGGATCCTCGCGTCGCTTGATGGATTTACCGAAGAGGCGATCGGCGGCGACGGTGGCCATGGCGTCCCCTTATTTCTTCGCGGGCATGTGCTCGGCCGCCCACTCGATCGCCTTCACGATGTTGTGGTAGCCCGTGCACCGGCACAGGTTGCCCTCGAGCTGGTGCCGGATCAGCTCCTCGGACGGCTTGGGGTAGCGCTCGAGCATCTGGTAGACCGTCATGATCATGCCCGGCGTGCAGAACCCGCACTGGAGCCCGTGCTTCTCCCAGAACCCCTGCTGAATCGGGTGCAGCTCGCCGTCCTTCGCCAGCCCCTCGATCGTCATGATCTTGGCGCCGTCCGTCTGGACCGCGAAGAAGGTGCAGGCCTTGACGGCCTGACCGTCCATGATGATCGTGCAGGCGCCGCACTGGCTCGTGTCACAGCCGACGTGCGTCCCGGTGAGGCCCACGGTCTCGCGGATGTAGTGGACCAGGAGCAGGCGGGGCTCGACTTCATGGCTGTAGCTCTGGCCGTTGATCGTCATCTTGACTGGCAGTTTCACGACTCATCCTCCGGGATTCGGCGGTTTGAGAGCGGGCCCTGGACGCCCCGATCTGGCGCGACAGAGGGTAAGACTTCGCCCCCGGCGTGTCAACCGGGCCAAGCGCTCGCGGCTACTGGCCGAGGAGGCGCCGGCCGTCGGCGCGGGCCTGGTCGAGGACCTCGCGCACCGGCAGCGATTTCTCGCGGGCGATGCGCGCCACGTCGGCGAACTCCGGCGTGACCGTCACGATTCGACCGCCCAGGCGCGAGACCTTGAACGGAATCGCGCCGTAGGCCGTCGTGACCTCGATCATCTCGCGCTGGAGGCGGGCCCGGCGGCACTCCGACCAGCGGACGCCGATCGTCGTCGATTCTTCGAACAGAGCCCTGGATAGATCGCCGACGCGTTCGGGCGCGCACAGCGCCGTCACCACCACGCCAGGCCGGCTGCGCTTCATGATGACGGGCTGGAGGAACACGTCGAGGGCGCCGGCTTCGAAGATCCGCTCGATCAGCGTCTCGTAGAGCTGGGGTGACATGTCGTCGATCGTCGTCTCGACCTGGAGCACCGTCTCGTCGGCCGCGGCGCTGTCGGTCGTCTGGCCGAGAAAGCAGCGGAGGACGTTGGGGGTGCCGGGCAGATCCATCGTGCCGGCCCCGTAGCCCACGGCTTCGACCGTCATGGCCGGCATCCGTCCCGCCGAGGCGGCGAGCGTCGTGAGGATCGCGGCACCGGTCGGGGTGACGAGCTCGGCCTTCACTCCCGTGTCCACCACCGGGAAACCTCGTAGGAGCTCGACCGTACCCGGCGCCGGAACGGGAATTCGGCCGTGCGGTCCGCCGACGAACCCGCCACCCATCGGGAGCGCCGAGACGTGGACCGCCTGCGCTCCCGCGAGGTCCAGCGCGATGACTCCTCCGGTGACGTCGACGATGGCGTCGACCGCGCCCACGTCGTGGAACTGCACCGACTCGCGGTCGGTGCCGTGCACGCGCGCCTCGGCGTCGGCAAGCCGCGTGAAGATGCGCGCCGCCCGCTCCCTGACGCTCGTCTCGAGCGTGCTCCGGCCCAGGATGTCGAGGATGTCACGCAGCGACCGGTGGTGCCGATGCGCACGCTCATCGATCTCGACATCGACCTTGGTCGCCCGGAAATCCCCTTTCATGACCTCACGCGCAACCAAGCTCCACCCATCGAGCGGCAGCTTCGCAAGCTCGGCCTTGAGCCGCGCCAGAGACACACCAGCGTCCAGAAGCGACGCCATGATCATGTCCCCAGCCGCCCCACTAGGACAATCGAAGTACGCGACCCTCACGGCGTCTTCACCTCAAACCCACAAGCCCAACCCACCTATGCCTACGCGCCAAGCGCACCAGGCCAGCCCCAACCGCGCATCCGAAGCGCGATGCCGCTCGCGCCGGCCGGGGCCAGCCGCGGGGCGAGGGGGCGTGGGACTCGTTCCCTCCAAGGGGCAACGGGCGCCGACGCGCCCAGATGGAGCCCAGCCACCCCGGAGCAGCGGACGCGTGCCGCGTGGTCCCACGCCCCCTCGCCCCGCGGCTGGCCCCGGCCGGCGCGACGTCATCGCACTTTAGCGATGAGATGATTGATCTGACTGGCCTGGTGAGCCGCGCCGTAGCCGTTGTCGATATTCACCACCGACACCCCCGGCGCGCACGAGTTCAGCATCGCGAGCAGCGCCGCGATACCCCCGAACGAGGCGCCGTACCCGATGCTCGTGGGCACCGCGATGACGGGCCGGTCGACGAGACCACCGACGACACTCGGCAGAGCGCCTTCCATTCCGGCGACCGCGACGATCACGTTGGCCTCGGCGAGCAAATGATAGTGGGCCAGGAGTCGATGGAGGCCGGCCACGCCACAGTCGTAGACGCGCTCGACGCGATTGCCGAGAGCCTCGGCCACGAGCGACGCTTCCTCGGCCACCGGAACGTCGGCGGTGCCCGCGGCGACCACCGCGACAAGCCCGAGGCCAGCGCCCGGCTCCGGCCGGACGACCGCGAGCCTGGCCTCGGGATGGTAGGCATGCGGCAGACCGGCCTCGGCCACCGCGTCGGCGATCGATCGATCGGCCCGCGTGGCCAGGACATTCGGGTGATGCGCGGCCAGGCGCCCGAGGATCGCGACGACTTGCGCCGGTGTCTTACCGGGACAGAAGACGGCCTCCGGAGCGCCGCCACGCAGCGCGCGGTGGTGGTCGACCTTGGCGAATCCGAGGTCTTCGTACGGCAGGTCTCGAAGCCGGCTGACGGCGGTGTCGACGTCGACCCGCCCGGCCCGCAAGTCCTCCAGCAGGGCGCGGACGGCTTCTCTATCCACCGTTCGCTTTCGGCGGCAGCTTGAGCAAGAGATTCGCGCTGCCCGACTGGAAGCCGGCGAGATCGAGCGCCACGTAGACGTAGCCGAGCTCGCGCAGGCGCTTCACGATGGCCTCGCGCAGGCCGCCCTCCCAGAGCTTTGCCATCTCGGCCTGGTCGACCTCGAGCCGAGCCACGCGATCGTGGTGACGCACCCGGAACTGGCGAAAGCCGAGCGAGCGGATGAACGCCTCGGCGGCGTCGACCTGGCGGAGCTTCTCCGGCGTGATCCGGTCGCCGTACTGGAACCGAGAGGACAGGCAGGCGAACGAGGGCTTGTCCCACGTGGGCAGGCCGAGCTCGCGCGAGAGCGTCCGGATCTCCTCCTTCCACAGCTCGGCCTCGATCATGGGCGCGCGGACGCCGCGCTGCTGCGCGGCCTTCATGCCCGGACGGTGGTCGCCGCGATCGTCCATGTTGGCGCCGTACACGAGGGCGCGGCATCCTTCGCGCTCGGCGATGGGCGCCAGCTTGAGGAAGAGCTCCTCCTTGCAGAAGAAGCAGCGGTTCGTCGGGTTCCGCGCGTAGTCGGGATTCTGGAGCTCCTCGGTGCGCACCACCAGGTGCCGCATACCCAGCAGCTCGCCGAGTCGCCGGGCCTCGTCGAGCTCGCTGGCCGGATAGGTCTCGGAGTCCGCGGTCACGAGGAGCGCGCGGTCGCCCAGAGCGTCCTTGGCGGCGCGCGCGAGGAACGTGGAATCGACGCCGCCCGAGAAGGCGACCACGACGCTCTCCATCTCGCGGAGCACGTCGAGCAGACGGTCGTACTTGGCCCGCGTCACGACATCCGCTCCGTCGCTCGCGTCGTCGGCCCGGCCTCGCCGCGCATCAGGGCTCGACCCGGATCAGATCGTGGAACGCCGTGTAGCGCTCGGCGATGTCGGCGGGCGTGAGCCGCGTCAGCCGCTTGAGCGAGAAATCCTCCACCGTGAACGACGCCATCACGGAGCCGTAGACGACCGCCCGCCTCATCGCGGCCGCGTCGACTCGGTCCTGGGCCGCGAGGTAGCCCATGAATCCGCCCGCGAACGTGTCGCCGGCGCCGGTCGGGTCGTAGACCGACTCCAGCGGATAGGCCGGCACGAAGAACAGCCGGTTCTCCGTGCTGAGGAGCGCGCCGTACTCGCCGCGCTTGACGACGACGGTCCGCGGCCCCATCGCGGAGATCGCCCGCGCGGCGCGGATCAGATTCGGCTCGCTGGCGAGCTGCCGCGCCTCGCCGTCGTTGATCGTCACGACGTCCACTTCCGCGAGGACCCGCCGGAGCGCGTCTTGTTTGCCCTGGATCCAGAAGTTCATCGTGTCCAGGGCGACCAGTCGCGGGCGCTCCTTCATCTGGCGGAGCACGTCGATCTGGAGCTCGGGGTCGATGTTCGCCAGGAACAGGAACGGCGTCCGGCCCAAACCGTCGCCCAGCACCGGCCGGAACTCGGCGAAGACGTTGAGCTGAGTCTCGATGGTCTTCGCCTCGTTGAGGTCATATCCGTACTGGCCCGTCCACCTGAAAGTCCGGCCCTTCGAGGTCTGAAGCCCGGCGATGTCCACGCCGCGGTCCTCGAGGAGCTTCAGATGCGCCTCGGGGAAGTCGTCGCCCACGGTCGCCACCAGGTGGACCGGAGTGAAGAAGCTCGCCGAGTAGGAGAAATAGGTCGCGGAGCCGCCGAGCGCCTCTTGCACCTTGCCGAAGGGAGTCTCGACGCTGTCCAGCGCGACCGAGCCGACGACCAGGAGGTCAGCCATTATTGTAGCGGGACCGTGAGGCCGGCTTGGACCGAGGGTGGCCTGCTGCAGGCGCACGCCGGCTCCGCTCGCGCGGAATGCGGTTCCGGCCGCGCGGAAAGTAGTTGTCGAGCAAGAGCGCCAGCTTCTTCCGCATCGCGGGCGGGAACGCCTTCGGGTTGGTGATCACGGAGTTCTTGAGCAAGCTCGAGCACTCGCATTCCCGCGGCGGCGCGATCGCCGGAATCACCCGCTGGAGGACGTCCTTGGCCGTCGCGACGTTCTTCAGGAGGTTCTGGACGACCGCCTCGACCGACACCGCCTCGTGCGTCTCGTGCCAAACGTCGTAGTCCGTAGCGAGCGCGAGCGTCGCGTAGCAGAGCTCGGCTTCCCGCGCGAGCTTCGCCTCGGGCATGTTGGTCATCCCGATGACGTCCACGCCCCAGCTCCGATAGATGCGCGACTCGGCCTTGGTCGAGAACTGTGGGCCCTCGATGCAGATGTACGTGCCGCCGCGGTGGACGGTCGCGCTCGTCTCCTGGGCCGCCTTCGCGAGCGCGGCCGCCAGGTCGGGGCAGACCGGCTCCGCCATGCCCACGTGGGCGACAATGCCGTCGCCGAAGAAGGACCCGACACGCCGCTTGGTCGCGTCGAAGAACTGGTCCGGGATGACCAGGTCGAGCGGTCGGATCGCTTCCTTCATGCTGCCGACCGCCGAGATCGAGATCACCCACTGTGCGCCCAGGAACCGGAGCCCCCAGATGTTGGCGCGGAAGTTCAGCTCGCTCGGAGTCACCCGATGGCCTCGGCCGTGGCGCGGCAGGAAGATCACTCGCCGGCCGGCGAACCGGCCCACGCAGTAGGCGTCGGACGGCGCGCCGAACGGCGTCGGGACCTTCTGCCACCTGACGTCGGTCAGCCCGTCGAGCTCGTAGAGCCCGCTGCCGCCGATGACCCCGATCGCGGGCTCGGTCGCTTTCATCGATCGCTCGACTCGACCGCTTCCAGCTCGCCGAGCGTCCGGTCCTCCTGAACCCCGGTGACGCGGATCTTGGTGAGCGTTCTCATGAGCCGCGGCGGCCCGGGGAACACCGCCTCGACAAAGTTGCCGGTGAGCCCGACGAGTCGACCCGTCGTTCGGTCCACGGTCTCGAGCACCAGCACTTCCTCGACGTGGCCGACCAGTCCGCGTCGGAACTCGTCACTCTTCGCCCGACCGATCTCCCGGAGGATGCCGCTGCGTCGCGTAGTCACACGCGAATCCAGTTGACCCGGGAGCCTGGTAGCCTCGGTGCCCGCGCGGGCCGAGTAGGGGAAGACGTGCAGGTAAGAGAACGGCAGCTCGCGGAGATAGGCAACCGTCTCGGCGAAGTCTGTGTCGGTCTCGCCTGGGAAGCCGGCGATGACGTCGGCACCGAGACCCAGCCGCGGACGAGCGGCCGCCAGGCGCTCGACGAGGGCTCGGTACATCCGGGTGTTGTACGGACGCCGCATCGCCTTCAGCACGCGGTCGATACCGCTCTGCAGCGGGATGTGGAAGTGGGGCGCCACGACCGGTGACGCCGTCACGATCTCGATCAGCTCCGGCGTGAAATACGCTGGAAGCAGCGACGAAAGCCTCACCCAGCGCAGACCGGGAATCTCGACGAGCGATCTCACCAGGGCCGCCAGGCTCGTCCGCGGCACCAGGTCGGCTCCGTAGTGCCCGAGGTCCACGCCGGTTAGCACGACCTCGGGGTGTCCAGCCTCGACGAGGAGACGGGCCTGGTCGAGGACGCTCTGAGAGTCGAGGCTTCGACTGGAGCCGCGCGCGAGAGGTACGACGCAAAACGCACATCGATGCTGGCAGCCGTCCTGGACCTTCAGGAACGCGCGCGACCGACTATGGAGGCGCGCGGCGGGGGTCACCTCCAACGCGTGCACCTGGCCGATGTCTGAAACGTGCACGCGCTCGGACCCGATCCGATCGAGAAGATCGGGCAGGCGGTGCTTGTCAGCGTTGCCGACCACGAGATCGACGTCCTCCATGCCGGCAACGACGCCCGGGCTCGTCTGCGCCCAGCACCCGGTGACGACCAGAGTCGCGTGCGGGCTGACCCGCGCGGCGCGGCGGATGGTCTGGCGGTCGGAGAGCTCGGCGCGGGCCGTGACCGTGCACGTGTTGACGACGACGACGTCCGCAGGCTCGTCGAAGTCCACGGTGCGGAACCCGCGGGCCTCGAGCAAGGTCTGGATTTGCTGCGTGTCGACCTGGTTCAGCCGGCACCCCAGGGTCGCGAACGAGACGGTCCGAGCGGCGCTCAATTCAGCTGGCACTCGCGCTCGCCACCGCCGACGGCTCCCGGAGCTGACCACACGCCGCCCCGATGTCCTCGCCCTTGCTCCACCGGACCGTCGTCGTGATCCCGGCGTCCAGCAGAACCGCTTGAAACGAGAGGATCCGGGCCAGCGGCGGCCGGCGGTATCGCGCACCCTCCCAGTCGTTGAACGGGATCAGATTGACCTTGGCCTTGACGCCGCGGAGGAGGCGCGCCAGGCGATGGGCGTCGTCGAGCGTGTCGTTGACGTCCTCGAGCATGACGTACTCGAAGAACACCCGCTGACGCGAGGCCAGCGGGTAGCGCTTGACGGCGGCGAGCAGCGCTGCGAGATCGAAGGACCGGTTCACCGGCATGAGCCGCGACCGTACCTCGTCGGTGGTCGCGTGGAGCGAGATCGCCAGGTTGACTCTGAGGTCCTCGCGGCCGAGCTTGTCGATGCCCGGGACGAGTCCCACCGTCGACACGGTGATCCGGCGGGGCGAATACGCGAGGCCGAGCTTCGCGTCCGTGAGAATGCGAAGCGCCTTGACCAGCGCCGCGTAGTTCGCGAGGGGCTCGCCCATGCCCATGAACACGATGTGGGTGACGCGCCGACCTTCCTTGTCGAGGAGCCGGTTGGCCGCGAGGACCTGAGCCACGATCTCGCCCGCGGTCAGGTTCCGCTCGAGCCCCATCACGCCCGTCAGGCAGAAGCCGCACGCGAAGCCGCAGCCGACCTGCGTGGACACGCACAGCGTCATCCGCTCCTCGTCCGGCATCAGCACCGAGCTGATCCGGCTGCCGCCGCTCAAGAGGAAGACGAGCTTGCGACTCCCGTCCGCCGACGGCATCTCCCGTTCGGGCTCGGGCACCTCGGCGACAGCCCGCTCGGCAAGGTCCTGGCGCAAGTCCTTCGGCAGGTCGCTCATGGCCTCGAGGTCGAAGATCGACTTGCGATAGATCCACGTCGCGAGCTGGCGGCCGCGATAGCGCGAGGCACCGAGCTCGACGGCAAGATCCTCGAGCTCGGAAGGCAATAAGCCGACGAGGTTCACGCGCGACATGATTTGGAGGATATCACGGCCATCGCGGCGGCGGTTTTGCCCCGGGCGTCTGCAAACGTTTTCCACCAACGCTGTGATGGAGCCGTGGATAACCGTGTGCGTGACCGGTTGGCGCGAGCGGCTTTTCAGTCGGTTAGACCACCTCGCTCATTCGATGAGCACCTCCGACCCCGAGAGGAGGGCGTCGATCTGCCGGGGCAGCCCGAAGAGGCGCAGCCGGTCGCCCGCGCGCAGCACCGTTTCCGCGGTCGGATCCGGCACCGCGTCTCCCGTCGCGCGCGTGACGCCGACGACGGTGACCCCGAACCGCTCGCGTATGCGCGCCTCGCCCAACGACTGGCCGACGAGGTGACCGGCCCTCAGGCTGACCTCACGGAGCTGCGGCAGCCCCGATTCAGCGTCCTCCGCCTCGGCCTTGGCCCGCTCCACCGCGCCTCGATAGCGGTTGAGATAGGCCAGCACCCGCTCTCGCGGAAGCGACAGCCGCTCGAGCGCGTGGCGGATCAGGGTCGACGCCGCCTCCTCCTCCGGCTGGATCACCTCGGCGGCGCCGGCTTCCATGAGCCGCGCGCGCCACGCGAGATCGTGCACGCGCGCCAGGATCTGGACCGTCGGATTGAACGCGCGGATGCGGCGCACGGCCTGCCGGGCGCGGTCGTTCTCGGGAATCGCCAGGATAACGAGCGCGGCCCGATCGGTCTGAGCGGCCGCCAGAATGACCCGCTGGGCAGCGTCGCCGAACACGGCGGGCACGCTGCGAGCGCGCAAGCTCTTGACGATGTCCGGATCCGTCTCGATGGCGACGTAGGGAACGCCGAACGTCTCCAGCGCCTCGCCGATCGCGCTTCCGACCCGGCCGAAGCCGCACAGGACGACGTGGCCTTCCAGCGCTCGCGCCGACCGGAGTCCGAGCGCCGGCGCCGAGCCGTTGGCCAGCCGCGCCGGGCCGATCCAGCGCGGGACCAGCCGGACGAGCGCGGCGTTCATTAAGATCGTCACCAGCGAGGCGGCCAGGGTGGCGCTGTACACATCCGCGCCGACGTGACCGGCCTGGCGCGCTACCTGGACCAGGATGAACGAGAATTCGCCGATCTGCGCGAGGCCGACGCCGACCAGCAAAGCCGTCGACAACGATTGGCGGAAGAGCAGACAGACCACCGTCCAGATCACCCACTGCCCGACCACGACGAGCCCGACCAGGACGGCGAGCAAGCCGATGTTGTCGACAACCACGCGCAGGTCGATGAGGACCCCGATCGTCACGAAGAAGAGCGCGCCGAACGCGTCGCGAAGGGACAGGAGGCGGGCCAGCATCTCGTGCGCGTAGTCCGACTGGTTGATGAGGAGCCCGGCCAGGAACGCGCCGAGCGCCAGCGACAACCCGACCGACTGGGTGACCGCCGCGGCCCCGAGACCGAGGGCGAGCGTCACGAGGAGCAGAAGCTCGTCGTTCCGCATCCTCGCCACGCGCGCCAGGACCTGGGGCAGGATGCGTGAGGCGAGATAGAAGAACGGCACCAGGATCGCGGCCGCCGTCAGGAGAGCCTTGGCGACGGCCAGGACCCGGTCGCCCTGCATCGTCCCGAGGGCCGGGATCAGGATGATCAGGACGACCGCCGCCAGGTCTTCAACGAGCGTGATCCCGATCATGATCCGGCCGTGCCGGCTGTGGAGCTCACCGCGGTCCAGGAGCAGGCGGGCCAGCACCATCGTGCTGGCGGGGGACACGACCATGCCGATGACCGCGCCCGCGACGGGGCCCCACCCGAGCAGAGTCCCAACGCCGAGCCCGAGGGCCGTCGACAAGACGATGCCGATCGGGCCGCCGACGAGCGCGATCCACTTCACGCCCATCAGGTCTTTGAGCGAGAACTCGATCCCGAGCGAGAACATGAGCAGGACGACTCCGATTTCCGCGAACAGCTCGAACGTATGGATGTCGGAGACGGCCGGCCCGGGTGTCAGCGGGCTTATGAGAAGACCGCCGAGCACATAGCCGAGGATCAGCGGCTGGCGGGCCAGCCACGCGAGCGATCCGCCGAGCACCGCGGCGACGAAGACGTACGCGAGGTCTTTGAAGAGGATGGGATCGGCGCTCATATCGAGCTCACGGCCAGATACAGGTCGAGCAGATTCGTTCGGGTAGGGCCCGAGACCAGCAGGTCATCGCTCGCCCGAAGAAATCGATAGGCGTCGTTGTCGGCCAGCGCGAGCCGGGCGTCGGCGCCGCCGGCGGAGCCCCGCTCGATGCTCCCGGCGTCGACGATCGCGCCCGTCGCGTCGGTGGGGCCGTCGGTGCCGTCGGTGCCCGCGGCGAGGATGGTGATGCGGTCCGTCGGCCGGAGCTCGAGCGCGGCGGCGAGCGCGAACTCCTGGCACCGGCCGCCCTTCCCCTGCCCCCTGACCGTCACGGTGGTCTCGCCGCCCGCGATGAGGCACGCGGGCGGCTCCAGGCGGCGGGCGTGCGCGACGAAATCGCGCGCGACATCGCGGGCCTCGCCCTGGAGCTCACGCGTGGCGAGATCAGTCCGATAGCCCAGACGCCCGGCCGTCGCAACCGCCGCGTCGGTGACCAGGGCGTTGTTGCCGATGACGACGTTGCGCACGCGCTCGAAGAGCGGATCCCCGGGCTTCGGCGTTTCCTGGATCTCGCCCGCGCCGCCGGACTCGAGGCGTCGCGCAACGGAAGCGGGCACGCGCCCGGTGAGCCCTCGGCGCGCCAGCACCTCGAGCGCGTCGGCGAAAGTCGTTGGGTCGGGCGCCGTCGGCCCCGAAGCGATCACGTCGAGCGGATCGCCGATCACGTCCGACAGGGCCAAGGTGAGCACCGCGGCCGGCCAGGCGGCGCGGGCGAGCTGGCCGCCCTTGAAGAAGGACAGGTGCTTGCGGACGGCGTTGAGCTCGCCGATGGTCGCGCCCGAGGCCAGGAGGAGCCGCGTGACCTCCTGCTTCTCGGCGAACGTGATGGGTGGTGCCGGCGCCGGCGTCAACGCCGAGCCGCCGCCGGAGACGAGGAACAGGATGAGATCGTCCTCGCGGGCGCCTCGAGCAGTCTCGAGGAGCCGCGCGGAGGCCGCGACCCCGCGCGCGTCGGGGACGGGATGGCCCGCCTCGGCGATCTCGACGCGCCGCAGGCGCGCGCCGTAGCCGTCCTTGACGACGACGAAGCCGCCGCCGACGCGCTCGCCGACGACCTCTTCCGCGGCGGCCGCCATCGCCCCGCTCGCCTTGCCCGCGCCCAGGAGGAAGACCCGGTTGTGGCGGCGATCGAGGCGAAGGTGGGTTCGGACGAGTGGCGCCACGTCACCCGCGGCCAGCGCCGCCTCCCAGATGGCCCGCACGGCGTCGCGCGGGGTCACGTGCGGAGCTTGAGGAGGCGCTCTCCCGCGTCCCGAAGCACGTCGTCGGTCTTCGGGAAGCAGAACCGGATCTTCGTGCGGCCGAGCTCAGGGTGGGCGTAGAAGGACGAGCCCGGCACCGTCGCGACCCCGACGTTCTTGATGAGCCACATCGCGAACGCCGTGTCGTCGGGGACGTCGTACCGCTTCATGAAATGGGCGACGTCCGTGAGGATGTAGTAGGCGCCCCGCGGCTTCCACGCCACGAAGCCGGCCTTTTCGACGTAGCCCCACAGGAGATCGCGGCGCGCCTGGTAGGACTCCCTCAGCCGGACGTAGTAGGAATCGGGCAGCCGGAGCGCCGTGACGGCGGCCTCCTGCAACGGATGGGGCGCGCCGACGGTGACGAAGTCGTGGGCGCGCCGGATACCGATCGCCAGCTCGGGCGGCGCGATCGCGTACCCGACACGCCAGCCGGTCACCGAGTAGGACTTCGAGATGCCGGAGATCGTGATCGTACGCTCGGCCATGCCCGGCAAGGTGGCGATCGGCGTGTGGACGAGGCCGTCATAGACGATGTGCTCGTAGATCTCGTCGGTGATCGCGAGCAGGTCGTGGCGGCGGCAGAGCTCCGCGATCACCTCGAGCTCCGCGCGCGAGAAGACCTTGCCGCTCGGGTTGTTCGGGCTGTTGAAGACGATCGCCTTCGTGCGCGGCGACACCGCCTTGCGCAGCCGGTCGGGATCGAACGTGAAGTCCGGCCCCTCGAGCGGGATCCACACGGGCTCCGCCCCGGAGATGATGCAGCCCGGCCCGTAGTTCTCGTAGAACGGCTCGAAGATGATGACCTCGTCGCCCGGATTCAGCACGGCCAGCAAGGTCGACAGCATCGTCTCGGTCGAGCCGCAACAGATCGTCACGTGGCGGTCGGGCTCGACCTCCATCCGGTAGAGCTTGCGGTACTTCTCGGCGATCGCCTGCCGGAGGCGGGGCGTTCCCCAGGTGATCGCGTACTGATGGAAGTCGCCGTCGATCGCGCGGTGGACCGCCTCGATGAGCTCGGGGGGCGGCGGGAAGTTGGGCATCCCCTGGGCCAGATTCACGCCGCCGAGCTGGTCGACGACGCGGGTCATCTCGCGAATGACCGACTCGGTGAACCCCTGGACCCGCCGCGAGATCTCCACTACGGCACGATCACGTCACGCTCGATCGGATCGACCTGCACCCCCTTGTCCTTGAGCCACTTCACCCCGCGCTCGAGCGCGCGCTCGTCCCCCTCGAGCTCGAGCGTCATCCACCCGTGGTCGGCCTTCACGTCGGCGCGGCGAATGTTGATCACGATGTCGAAGTCTTTCACGAGCCGGTAGACGATCGGCTCCTGGATGAGCGCCGTCGGGAATGTGAGGCGGACACGCATGCGGGCCATGAGCACCGAGCGAGCTACCCTCCCGCGATGGCGGGAACGATCGACACTTCGTCACCGTCTTTCAGCGCCGTCTTCTTGGCCTGGAGGAACCGGATGTCCTCCTGGTTGACGTAGATATTGATGAAGCGGCGCAGCTCGCCGGCCTCGTCGAGCAGGCGGTCCTTCAGGCCCGGGAACTGCCGCTCGAGGTCCTCGACGAGGCTGTCGACCGTCTCGCCCTTGGCCTGGATCTCGGCGTTGCCCTTTGTGAGCGTGCGCAGCGGCGTGGGAATCCGAACGAGGACCGGCATTCGCGTTTCCTCCTACGACGTTTGGGACTTGAGATCGGCCAGCGCGCGGTCGAAGGCCGACAGCGAGGGCTTGATCTTCACGTGCGCGTCCAGACGGTCCTGGAGGCAGTCCGGCGTCTTCAGGCCGTTGCCCGTGATGCAGATCACGATCGACTCATCACGCGGGATGACGCCGCGCTCGATCAGCTTCTTGGCGGCGGCGACGGTCACTCCGCCGGCGGTCTCGGTGAAGATCCCCTCGGTCCGCGCCAGGAGCAGCATCCCCTCGATGATCTCCTCGTCGGTGGCGTGCTCGCCGGAGCCGCCCGACTCCTTGGTGGTCTTGTAGGCATAATAGCCGTCGGCCGGATTGCCGATCGCGAGCGACTTCGCGATCGTGTTGGGCCGCACCGGCACCAGCACGTCCGTGTCGTTCTTGATCATCGTGACGATGGGCCCGCAGCCGAGCGCCTGCGCCGCGTGCATCTTCGTCCCGCGCTGGTCGTCGATCAGGCCGAGGATCTTCAGCTCCTTGATCGCCTTCCAGATCTTCGTGATCAGCGACCCGCCGGCGCAGGGCACTACGATATGCGCTGGCGTCCGCCAGCCCAGCTGCTCCACGATTTCGAACCCGTAACTTTTCGACCTTATTACTCTGAAGGGTCGAAAATTCACGTTCACGAAGGCCCATCGATATTTGTCCGCGATTTCGGAACACAGCCGGTTCACTTCGTCGTAGGTGCCGTGGACGGCGACCAGGGTCGGGCTGTAGACGAGCGTCGCGATCACCTTGCCCTGCTCGAGGTCGGCCGGGATGAAGATGTACGACTTGAGCCGGGCCTCGGCGGCGTGGGCGGCGACCGAGTTCGCCAGGTTCCCGGTCGAGGCGCACGCCACGGTGTCGAAGCCGAACTCGCGGGCCTTCGTGATCGCGACCGCCACCACGCGGTCCTTGAACGACCACGTCGGATGGCAGACCGAGTCGTTCTTGACCCACACCTCGCGGCACCCGAGCTCGTCAGCGAGGTTGCGGGCGCGGATCAGCGGCGTGAAGCCCACGTGGTGGCCGACCGCGATGTCGCCGTCGATCGGCAGGAGGTCCTTGTACCGCCACATGCTCGGCGGCCCGGCCGCGATCGACTCGCGGGTGACCACGCCTTTCAGCGCGTCATACCGATAGTCCACCTCGAGGGGTCCGAAGCAGAACTCGCACACGTGGACCGGCGCCGCCGGGTAGTGGCGGCCGCACTCGCGACATCGCAGACCGTTCAGCTTTTCCATGTCACGTCTCCATCGGTAGGGGAATTGAGCCCCGAGTTTTGCTGCACCGACAGCAAGACATTTGCATCACTTAACACTCAACTTCGCGTCCTGTCAATTGAAGTATGATCCGGACCGGTGGCGCGCGACTCGGTTTTTCCCCTCGCGTTGTTAGCCTCTTACGGGCTCGCGTTCGGCAGCGCGGCGCTCGGCACCTCACCGCCCGCCTTCGACGATCACCCCGGTCAGCTCTACCGCCTCTGGCACGTGATCGCGCGCGGTCCGACGCCGTGGGCGTGGAATCCGGACTGGTGGGCGGGTTATCCGGAACTCCAGTTCTACCCGCCGGGCTTCGCGTACGCGGGCGCACTCCTGCAGCGCGCCTCCGTCAACGCGCTCTCGGTCGCGGCCGCCTATCAGGCGATCGTCTGGGTCGCCTATCTGGCGCCGGGGCTGACGACCTTCCTGGCGCTCACGCGCGTTCTCCGGAGCGGCTGGCTCGCGCTGCCGGGCGCCTTCGTCGCCCTGACCCTCTCAGCCGGCATCAGCAGCGGTGTCGAGGGCGGCGTTCACGTCGGGATGCTCGGAGCGCGGCTCGCGTGGGCGCTCGTCCCGCTGCTGCTCCTGGTGCTCGTTCCCTGGATCGAAGACGGCGGCCCGCCTTCGCGGGCCGCGGCGCTCATCGTCGCGGCGATCGTCCTGACTCACCCAGCGGCGCTGCCGGCGGCGGTGACCCTGATCGCGCTCGGCGCGGTCGCGCGTCCACCGCGACGCGCGCGGCTCGCCGGCGCGCTGGTGAGCCTGGCGCTCGCCGCCGCGCTGACGGCGTTCTGGACCCTGCCGCTCGTCTTCCGGCTCGCGAACACGCGAGCCCTGGCGTGGGGCGAGCCACCCGCGATCGGCGCCTTCGGCGCGGGACTGGCGCTCCTGGCGCTGCTCGGGCTCGCGCGCGTCCGAGCCGCCGGGCCGAGCGGGCTCGTCGTCGCGCTCTTCCCGTGGGCGATGGCCCTCGTCGTCGTCGTCGACCGGCTCGCGCTCGAGCCGCTCGGCGTGCGCTGGCTCCCCGCCAATCGCGTCGTCGACGGCGCGTGGATCGCGTTCATCCTCGCGGCGGCTCTGGGCTGGTCCGGAGTGCGTACCGCCCCTGAGCCGAGCGCCCCTCAGGCCGATACGGAGCCTCGCGCGCGCTTCCCCCGCCGCGAGCTCGTGACGGCGCTGACGGGCGTGCTCCTGGCCGTCGTCCTCTTCTGGCCGGGCCAGCGGACGCTCACGCTCTGGCCTCGAGCCGCCGACTGGCCATCGCTCGCGTCGGTCGAGCGCGGTCTCAGGCTCCCTGACCTTTGGGCCGCGCTGCGCGAGGCGCCTCCGGGGCGTGTCCTGTTCGTGAGGTCGGCGGTGCCGCTCGTCTACGGCGCGCAGGGACGCAGGGAATGGTATCGACCTCACACCCACGTCACGGCGCTCGCGCCCGTGTTCTCCGAGCGGCCGATCATCAACGGGACCTTCACGCATCCCTCGCCGATCGCCGCGCTGACGTACCGTGGCGACGCGGGACCGGGCCCGATCACTCGCCTGGCCGAGCAGCTCGACGGAGTTTCGCTCTTCGGCTGGCCGCTGGACGCGCTCGAGCCCGACACCTTCAACCGCTACGCGGAGAGACTCGGGATCAGTGTCGTCGTGGCCATCGACGAGGACTCGTCCCGACTGAGGGCCCTCGACGAGAACAGCGCCTTCGCCAAACGCGCGTCACCGGCGCCGTTCCTGATCTACGTTCGCCGAGAAGCGGTGACGCTGCCGCGTGCGGTCGGTCCCGGCCGCTGGACGATCACGTTGGCGGCCGAGCGCGACGCCTGGGTCTCGACGCGCATCGCGTACTATCCCCTCTGGCGCGCGCGGGTCGAGGGCGCGCCGATCGAGACGCGACGGGGAAGCTTCGGCGACCTGGAGGTCAGACTGAGTCCGGGCCCCGGCGCCCGAGCGGTCGACCTCGACTATCGTCCCGGCGCTCCCGAGATTTCTGGAATCGTGGTGACCGCGATCGGCATCGTCTGGCTCGCCGCCTTCCGGCGTCGCGGGAAGGCCGCGTAGGCGCGGGGAACGTGGAAGGTCATTCCGGGCTGCTGCTCTTCGCCGCCGGGCTCGCGGGCGGCATCGTCACCGCGATGGTGGGCGGCGCCTCGCTGATCACGTTCCCTGCGCTGCTCGCGGCGGGCTTGCCGGCGATCGTCGCCAACGCGTCGAATACCGTGGCGCTGACTCCCGGGAACCTCGTCGCCGGGCTCGCCGACCTGGAGCGGATGCCGCGCTGGGACCGATCGTTCCTCGGCCTGGCGCTGGTCAGCGTCGCCGGCGGCGCGGCCGGCGCGGCGCTCCTGCTCGCCACGCCGGAGAAGGCGTTCACCGCCGTCGTGCCGCTGCTCATCGGGTTCGCGACCGTCCTCTTCGCGCTGTCCGGCCGGATCAGACTCTGGATCCTTTCGCGAAGCACCGATCCCGTGCCCTCCACCGGCTGGAGCAGCCTGCTGTTCGCCCCGGTGGCGGTCTACGGCGGCTACTTCGGCGCGGGTATGAGCGTGATGATCCTGGCGATCATGTCCGCCAGCCGCGCCGACGACTTCCGCACGGCCAACGTGATCAAGAACCTCTTGTCGGGCCTGACGAGCTTCGTCGCGGTCGTCGTGTTCGTGTTCCAGGGTATGGTCGCCTGGCCGCCGACGCTCGTCGTGATGACCGGCGCGACGATCGGGGGCTTCCTCGGCGGCCGGCTCGCCCGCGTCCTACCGCCCGATGTGATGCGCTGGATCGTCATCGCCGTCGGCGCCGTGCTGACGGCGGTCTACGCGCGACGCTACTGGCTTTCCTGAGCCGGCTATCCGGCGAGCGCGGCCGCTCCGGCGTCGGAGCACTCCTGGTCTTGCTCGCCCGTCCCGCCGCCGCAGCCGATGGCGCCGATGACCCGGCCGCTGCGCATGATCGGCGAGCCGCCGAGCGTCGGCAGGATCTGCCCTTGAAGGATCGTCGGAACGACGGACCAGAAGCCGCCCTTGGCGACGAGATCGGCCAGTTCCGCGGTCCGCTTCTTGAATGCGGCGGCCGCCATCGCCTTGGCTCGCGAGGTCTCCGGGCTGAAGAAGCCGGTGCCGTCGCCGCGCGCGGTCAGCACGAGGCGG
>WNEZ01002239.1_pt1 | contig 21410 bp, 16 predicted proteins | sample 5400521 | NCBI WGS metagenome assembly WNEZ01 (sample SAMN13153339, study PRJNA577476) | soil metagenome | isolation source: 120 cm saprolite under Douglas fir tree site 2 hole 1 replicate 1 | place: USA:California | collected 2015-04-18 | reverse complement strand
GTGCCGCTGCCGCTATCAGTGAACGTGATCGTTGGGGAACATGCGCCTACCGCAATGCTGAACGGGGCCGTAGTGAACGTAATGTTGTTGTTGCTGTCTGTAAACGTCGTCTGTGCCTGCAGTCCGGAAGTACCGCCGGTGGCGGTCAGAGTGAACGTAATGTCCACATCGTGCGAATCCGGAGAGAATTGACTATTGAAGATGTTTCCGTTCTCGTCGGCGACGGCGGTCATGTCCGGGTGGGTATCAATCAGCGGCGACTCCACAAGTTGCAGGGTGACGGTTTCGCCGGGCTGCCAGCCCGAACCGGTGATGGTCACAATCGTTCCCGGCGCATAGTCGGCCTGGTCCGTCATGACCGTAGCGGACTGTGCCATGGCCATCCCTTGCAGGGCCAGCGCCAGGAGAAGTCCCAGAACGAGTTGTGATGCGCGCTTCACTAGTTCACCGCTGCCGCAATGCAAACCGTGATCCGCGTTGTGCCAGCTGCAGGGTTTGCCGCAATGCTGAAATTCAGGTTGTCACCCGCCAAGATACTTATTGCGTTGGGTGTGAGGTTTACCCCTGTCGCCGAACACGATTGAGCAGCTCCGAAGAAGTTCGTACCACCGTCGGAGAGGTTGATGCTGGCGGTATTGGCATTGGTCTGACACCAAACTGCCCCGAGCGTGTTCGCCACGCTCATCGGTCCGATCAAGTTGTGGAAGAAACTTTGCTGGCTGTCGCTGGTCGTCAGAGTCGGCGCGGTCGGATTATCGGCACCTGCGATGTAGCAGATGTTCCTCGTCCTCTGCGCCGTCGTCATGGCGACGGTCGGGTTTGAGCTCGTTCCCGCGACCGTCACGCCAGGATTAGTGGCCGCAGCTGTCACGGAGCTCACGCCGCTCACCGCTCCCGCCACTCCGTTGAAGCTGGTAACAGCGCTGTTTAGATAGCCCTGAGCCTGTACGTAGGCCGTAGTAGCAATCTTTGTTGAGCTGTCGGCTGTCGCTGGAGTGGGTGCCGTAGGCGTGCCAGCGAGCGCTGGGGAAGTCGCAAGAGCAATTAAACCCGTCCCAGTGATGCCGTTGGAAAGGTCACTTGCGGCGGCCGTTGCTCCGACAGTGGCCCGGCCTTTGGCGTCCACCGTCAGCTTAGTGTAGGTACCCGCAGTCACGCCGCTGTTGGCCAAAGTGGTGGCCGTTGAATTCGAAGTGGTCACATCACCGGAAAGGTTGCCAACAGCGATCGCGCTGCCGCCGCCGCCCACGACCAACTGCCCACTGGTAAGCCCGCTGCCCGTGATGTTGCCACTCCCGGTGCCGCACGTAGGGCAAGTCAAATTTCCCGTTGTCGCATTCAGGACCAGGGGAGATGACGCGTTGACGGCGAACGTCCCGCTCGCATTCGGGAAGGTAAGGGTAGGCGTTCCCGCAGCTGTCTGTGGCTGGATGGTGACGACGCCGCTGGTACTGCCGGGAAGCCCGAGTCCGCCGTTGATCTGCACCTGGCCGTTCGTCCCGCTTCCGTGGCCAGTACCCGGCGTCAAGACGACGTTGCCGCCCGCGTTGTTTCCGCTTACCGGGGAACCGCCATTCAAGGTGACGTTAAAGGTGGCGCCATCAGCCGCCGCACTGAGGGCGAGATTTCCGGTAGACGTAATGTTGGTTACCGCCGTCATCGAAGTTATGTCGCCATTAGCGCCGCTGGCTGCCGCACCCAGATTGGTGCGCGCGTTGGCAGCGGTGATCGCTCCCGTGCCGCCGTTAGCCACAGCGACGTTGCCGGTCACGTTGCCGGCCGTGGTTGCGGTGGCGGCGGTAGTAGCGGTAGCGGCGTTGCCGCTGATGTTGATCCCTGCTGTGCCGGCGCTGATGTTGGCTGCGGTCAGATTAGTCAACCCCGCGCCGTTACCACTGAACGAGTTGCCGGCATTGCTGAAGGTATGTGAGCCGACGATGATTCCGGCCAACGTGGTAGCCGTGGAGCCGCTGGTAGTGACATCACCCGTCAGATCACCTGTCTTAATGGCGCTGCTGCCGTTGCCGACGATGAGCTGATTCAAGGTGAGGCTGGTTCCGGTCACCGTCCCGGCAGCGATGTCGGTGGTAAACGCCAGGCTCCTGAGGCCGCCCGAGCTCTGGAACTGCAGATGGCCGTCGCTGCCGGTGAGCCACAAATCGCCGGGTGCCGGACTGCTGGGCGTCACGCCGGTATTGGGGAAATTCAGCGAAGCGAATGTTGCTGCTGATACGGGTAACGTCTGCTTGCCACCCGTAAAGAGGTTGGCCTGGTTGTTATAGACCAGGTTGCTGGTGGCGGAGTCAGTGCCACTTAACTGCGCGAAAGAGTAGTCGTTCGGTAGTGGCGTGACCAAGCCGTTGCGTCCGTTGAACGAAAGCACGCCAGTGTTGGCGATGGTGAACGATCCCCCCAAGTTGGACGTACCGCTCACTCCGATTCCGGTTCCGGCAACCACGCCGATGCTGCTGTTTTGCAGCATGGCATTCGTGACGCCCGTGTTAGCGATAGAGATAGTTCCAGTGGTCGAGATCGGGCCGCCGGTCAGTCCTGCGCCGGTGTCCACTTGGGTGACCGTTCCGTTGTTCGTGCCCGGGAAAGTTTGTCCTGGCGCGAAAGTGATGATGCCGGTGGGGGCGACAGAGAGTTTCTCAGCAATCGGGCCTGCCGTCGGCCCGAACTGGAAGCTGAGGCTACCGTCTGCAAGAGCCTGCAACTGCGCCGACTGTGAGGTGCCAGTGCCGTCGGTTGCGTTCGCCTGAAACACATTCGACGGCTGGCTATTGCCCGGCGCCGAGGCCGGTAAAGCCAGCAGCCCATTCACCGTCTCCCTGCCGGTAATCGAGGCATTGCCGGTAATGCTCTGATTGCCCGTAAAGCTGTTGCCGCCGGCAAGATTGGCCTTTCCCGCCAGGCTGGTGTTGATCGTCGCAACCTGTCCATCGGTGTATGCATTCGCCGAAGCCAGCGTGGCAACGTCGCCTGCGGCTCGCAGCGTAGCTTCAGCCGCTACCGCATTGCTGGTGAATTGATTGGCTGACGTCAGAGTCGCTGTATCACCCGCAGTCCGCGCTGCAGTTTCATTGCTCAGGTCTGTTGTCAGTCCGGCGACCTGCGGTTCGGTGATTGTACCCACCGACAAAGAAGGGTTAAGGGGCGTGCCACCGTTCAAAATCGTTGTGCTGTCAACAGACGTTGACCCGGTATTGTTGATGTTGTTCCCGACGATGCTGATGCCGGTGCCCGCCGTCAACGCGCCCTGGGTGCCGGGGAAAGTCTGTCCGGTGGCAAAGGTGATCTTGCCGTCCGGTCCGATCATCAATCCGCTGTCGGCGGCTGGGTTGCCGCCGGTAGCGGTTAACAGGTCCAGGCTGCCAGTGTTGTTCACGAACCAACGGAACAAGTTGGGATTGTTCCCGGCATCAGCGCCCGCGAGTTCAAGTGCGTGCGAGGCGGAGGGGCCCGCTCCCATTGCGGGCAGACTCAAGGTGCCGTTGACAGTGGCGTTTCCGGTGATGCTTTGGTCGCCGGTAAGACTGTTGCCGCCGACAAGGTTGGCTTTTAGCGCCAGGCCGCTGTCGGTGTAGGTCTTGGATGCTGCTAGCGTATCGACATCGCCCTGGACTCGCGCTGTTGCTTCGCTCGCGACCGCCGCGCTGGTGAAGCTGTTAGCGGATGCTACCGCAGCTGTATCGCCCGCCGCCCGCGCCGCCGCTTCCGTCACGACCGCGCTGGTTGTGAAGGTGTTGGCAGAGGAGAGCGCGTCGGCATCGCCCTGAGCCCGTGCGGTTGCCTCCGCGGTATCGGCCGCAGCTCGTGCCGCCGCTTCCGCCGCAACCTGGGCGTCGGTGTAGGCCTTGTCTGCCGCAGTCGTCGCCGCATCGTCATTCACCATGACCCAGCCGTCATGCGCGGGATTGCAGATGAACAACTGTTGTCCTGCACTACCACTCACCTTCATCAACATTTGGCCATCCACGCAGGCGTTCGGACTGCCAGAGGATGGCACCGGCGCATTGGTCGTCTGCACCGGCAACGTCGCCATCGCATGTGACAGGTCCACGGTCGCACCCGTGAAGGTGTTGTTCGCGGTGAAGGTGTTGGGACTGGCCAGTTTGGCCGAGGCTGTATCCAGGGCAGTGATATTGCTCTGCAGCGTGGTTTCCGCGCCTGTCGCCCGCGTGGTCTCAGTGCCGATGGCAGCGCTCAAGGTCGCATCTGCCATACCGCGGGTGGTCGCCTCTGCGGTATCGGCTGCCTGACGCGCCGTCGTTTCGGTATTGATATTGGTCTGCAGAGTCGACTCTGCACCCTGTGCACGGCTGACCTCGTTATTCAAATTGGTGGTAATCGTACTGTCCGCCGCCTGACGTGCAGCCGCTTCCGCGGCCACCTGAGCGTCAGTGTAGGTCTGCGCCGCGCTCTGAATTCCGCTGATGTCATCGAAGTAGGCCAGGCTCTTGGTGCCTGTGGCGGTGTTGTCTTTGCGGAAGTTCAGCCGTCCCGCTGTTGTGTTGAACCACAGGTCGCCGGGTGCCAGGTTGGCCACGTTGGGATTGGCGGTCACCCCGGCAATGTTTAGTCCGACGTAATTAGCGCCCGCCGTGAAGGTCTGCCTTTTATCGACAGCAAAAGTGTTGGCCTGATCCGTGAATGCTGTAGAAGTGGGCAACTGCAACTTCGTAGCCGTGCCGACCAACTGAGAGAACATGACTTGGAAACAGTTGGCATGTCCGGCAGGAGTAATGCCGACGGCAAAGAGATTGGCTGCGCACTGACTGGTGACATGGTCAAACTGCCCCGCCGTCGCTGCCGTGCCGCTAACGTTGATACCATAGGTGCCCGCACTCACCTGCGACGGCCCGATCTGGCCGGGAATCTGCGCCAAGGACGTGTCGTGCTGAGATGGGATTTATGTTGAGCGGAGTCCCGGCGGGCGTACTAGCATTCGGGGTGTTATAGATCAGAGTGCCTTCGACCCAACCCGTGGGCGAAGTCACTTCAACGACGTCGAATCCACCTCCCACCGTGACCGCGCTAACGTACAACCTCAGGGTCGCCTTCTGGACCTGTGGGCCTGTGAGAGTGCCCAAGCTTGTCAGGTCGAACCTGATATACGAGTAGCTGGGCTTGCCTGTGGTCGACCCTTGTACGACCAATGAACCGACACTGCCATTGGCTGTGGTTGGTGCGGCCCCAGACACGTAGGTGTCGTCGGTAACCGTTAGCTGGCCCCAGGCAGGGCCCGGAATTACGGCCAGCATCGTTACTACTGCGAAAGCCACGACAAAGAGCCGCGTGCGAGTTGTGCTCATTAGGTCATCTCCACAGAGTCCTCAGACTCTGGAGTTCCGTTTCTTGCTTGCTCAGTGCCAGATCTTCAAACACAAAAAGCGAGCATCAAGACCTGAGGGAGAATCAATCGGCTTCTTACGAAGCGAATGACGAATCGTCGAACGCCTAGGGGAAAGACGGGGTTTGCCCGCTTAGATCAGGCGAGCAAATTTGGTGAGGGAGGGGTCGATCTCTAATGCGCACACATGCTACGATCCCCGCGCTGTTACAGAGCACGCGAAGCGCCATTCTCTAACCGGAATCCCCGCACGGCCCAGTACGAGCGGGTTTTCAGCTACTTGGGATTACCAGCAGGGAAGTTCAAGAGTACTTTTGCAAAGAGAATCAGTGTTAAAAGAGTTGCACAAAACTGCCGTTAGATGCGGCGGTTGGGTGGGGGTATCACCCCTACCGTTGAGCGGTCCGAAACGGCAATTGGCGTGACTTTGAACAACGGCCCGAACAGTGCCAGCCGAAGATCGAAGACGGTTGTCGTACAGATCGAAGGCTGCTTATGAGCTGGAACGGGAATCAACCAATTTGCTTGGCCAGACTAGTCCACCGCAAACGCCTCCACCGCCGGTCCACCACTTTTCACTGTCGTTCCATCTCGTAAGATGAGTTCTTGCGGTTCTTGCCGCCATGGGATTTTTACTTCATCGGCTGGCCACCGACTTGGATCGAGGCTGGCCTTCATGGCCTTTTGGTATTGTCGTGACCGGCCCGGCCATCCGTTCTCGAAGTCCGTAACGTAGAAGGGTAGTGCCTGATAGAGATGATATCTCTGCACATACTGAAAACGCTGGCGGTGAAGGGGGCAGAGCACCTTTGCAGCCTCTTCGGCTTCGGCTCGCCACCTGAACCATTGGTTGTTCATCCGCGGGGAAGCAGAGGCAGGCTTCAGAAAAATGGGTTGAACGTGTCTGGGCTGCCTTCTCTAGCCGATCCAGCCTCACTTTTAGACTCACTGAAATCTATGGACCTGTGACATCGTATTGGCCAATAGTTTTAAAAGATCGCTAGCAGTTTCCGGAGGCTTTATCGATAGTGCTTCATCATCTGGTAATAGGACCGTCCTGGTCCGGTGCTTAGAGCCCATTTGTGCCGCTCTTCCGGGGTCCAAATGGCAAAGCACACTTTGTTTTTCCTATGACGGCCCAAGCGCCACAACGCTTGCCAGCCCTATTTCTTGCTATGCACCGTTGGGGCATATTCCACCTTCGTTCAATGGTTTCTGGGTCCGAATTTTGAAAAGATCAAGGAGCGGACACTGCACCCAGGGCGTGCACCCAGGGTCGTGGCACGCCACGGGAGTTTGCATACTTTCGAGACCATCGAGCCGGGCCGAACGAGTTGGTCATTGATCACGCTAATCGTCCGGTTCCCTTAAGTCGTCCGGATCGGGCTGCAGCAGGTCTTCGTAGGCCAGCTCCCTCCCTTGGTCCGGGCTCAGGCCCTGGACCTCCGCCTGTTGCAGAATCACGATTGCCTGCTCCAGCGCGCTCGTCAGTACTTGGCCGAGTTTCCCGCTGTTCTCCAGGCCCTTGACCATTTGCGGGTTCATTTCGCGCCAGTTCTCCTGGGTCATTGCCAGCAGGGGCGCGAACCGCGCGTCCCGCTGCGGTGGCATGATTTGCGTTTGCAGTTGGTTCACTTATTTTCTCCCGACACCATTGTATTTCGACCATCCGTGTAGCGGGTCTGGGCCGCAAACTGAAGCCTAGTACAATTTCAAGCCTCCTGCCGTTTCCCTGCCGTTCGCACCGCAATACACCGAAAACAAGGTCTTAAATGCCATCTGCTGCGTTGTAAGTTGTTAGAACAACATAGGAGCGCGGATTCGATTCCTTCCGCGCTCACCATCTCACCTGCTCTTTTTCTTTTTTTTGTTCGTGGCGATGGCCAGGTCTTCAACGCCCTGCCTGTCTTCCAAATCGGCCAGCAGGCCGGCGTCGCTTAGGTCGAGGGGGTGGGAGTGCTTCCAGTCGTGTTGCACGACTTTGTGCAGGCGGCTTACGACCTCGTCGTCGTGTACCTCGATGGCCAGTTCGCGGCGGCTATCGAAGCTGCCCGGGGCTAAATTGATGGATCCTACGATGGCGCGCAGACCGTCGGCCAGCAGCATCTTGCCGTGAAGCTTGAGGTGCTTCATCTTGCGGACCTTGATGCCGACGTCGTCCATGACGCGCAGACCGCCAACGCCCTCGATCAGCTTTTCTTTCTTCAGAGTGTGAGGCGGGCGGGACATGATATGCACTTTCACTCCGCGCATCTGGGCTCGGACCAGGTGTTCGATGATGATGGGATCCTGGTAGCGTTCGTTTTGCAGGAACAGGGAGCGTTTTGCGCCGTCGATGAATGCGGCGATGCGGTCGCGGCCGTTTCCCTTACACCAGATCAGGTGAGAGCCCTCGCTTGATTGGAAGTCCTGGCGGCTCCAGTCGGCTTCGAAGCATTGAATGATTTCGTCGACCTCGTGAGCATGTGAGGTCACGACGGCGTAGTCCCGAGTCTCGGTCAGATTCTTGGTCTGCCAGTTGAGCGACTTGACGAAGGCATGGGTGTCATCGACCACCATGGACTTCTCGTGAGTTACGTCGTATAGAGGATTGCTGTCGAGGACATCGACTCCCCCGGTGGTGAGCGTCTTCCTGGTCTTCTCATTGTCTTCTTCGCCGCTGCGGCGGGCCGGATTCAGCATGACCCGAACATTTAGCCCGCGCTTTCGGGCGGCGAGCACCGCCTTGAGCAGTTCGGGATCAGAGAAGACGAACATTTTTACACGGAGTGATTTCGCTGCGCCGTTGATCGCGTCTAAAATCGGTTTTGCAGAGTCATCGGGCAACACAATCAGAGAACGCGGCACATTGCCTCCAGGTGGCAAGCACTATTTCAGTAACAGAGATTCAGGCGTTCAGGCTCTGAACTCCGATTTCGCGGTTGCGGTGTCGAACTGGGTGCTACAAAGCGCGGCATAAATTCCTCCCAGGGCCAGCAACTGCTGGTGAGTGCCCTGCTCCGCGACGACACCTTTATCCAGAACGATGATTTTGTCAGCGTCACGAATTGTGCTCAAGCGGTGCGCGATGGTGATCACAGTGCGGCCTTTCATCAACCGTTCGAGAGCTTCGATGACTAATCGTTCGGACTCGGTGTCGAGGGCGGCTGTGGGTTCATCGAGGATCAGAATCGGATTGTTCCGAACCAGGGCGCGGGCGATTCCGATGCGCTGCCGCTGGCCGCCGGAGAGCGTGTCTCCGCGTTCGCCAATCATGGTGTCGTAGCCCTGAGGCATGCGCGCGATGAACTCATCCGCATTCGCGAGTCTGGCAGCCTCGATGATTTCCTCCTGGGTAGCGCCTTCGCGGCCGTAGGCGATATTGTCGCGCACCGTTCCCCGGAAGAGCACGGTCTCCTGCAAGACGTATCCGATCTGGCTTCGCAGCCATTGTAACTTGTAGTCTCGAACGTCCATGCCGTCGATCTCTATCGCGCCGGACGTCGGATCGTAGAAACGCGGGATCAGGCTTATGATCGTAGACTTGCCGCCGCCGGTGGGACCGACGACGCCGACCAACTGCCCCGGTTCGATGCTGAAGCTGACGCCTTGAAGGACGGGAACGTCTGAATTGTAGCTGAACTTGACCTGGTCGAATCGGATCGCCCCCCGAACTGGCGCCGGCAATTGGCGCGCATCGGGACGTTCCGGGATCACGTTGTCGGCATCGAGAATGGCGCGCACCCGATCCACCCCCACCGCCGCCTGCGCGATCGAGTTGGTCATGCTGGCGAGGTCTTTCACCGGCTTGAAAAATTGCGTCAGATAGGAGAGAAAAACGGTCAAAGCGCCGGCGGTCATCGTTCCCGCGAGAATGAGTGCCGAGCCTCGCCACAGCACCACCGCGGTGCACGCAGCCACCGTCACGGTCACGATCGGGGACAGCAGTGCCTTTACACGGCGGGCTTTGAGAGCCGCATCTACGACGGCGCGGCTGACATCGCCAAGTTCTTTCTGTTCATAGTCCTGCCTGCCGAACGCTTTCACCACTCGCATGGACTCGAGGTCCTGCTGCACGACCGAGACGATGTTGGCTTGCTGCTTGCGTACTTCGCGGGTCGCTGCCTTCACCGCTTTCTTGAATCTCGATACCAGCAACAGCATGAACGGCGTGACCGCCAGGGCGATCAGAGTGAAGTCCCAATTCAGCCAGAACATGATGAACAACATGCCCACGATGGTGAGCATGTCTACGACAATGCCGAGAGTCGCCGAGGAGGCAAAGCTCTGGATGGTTTGGACGTCAGACGTGATGGTGCTCAGAAGGGCGCCCGTCCGCTGTTGATCGTAATAGCTGAGCGACAGGCGCTGAAGATGATGGTAAGTGCGCATTCGCAAGTCATTCGCAACCCACTGGCCCACGCTCTCGGTGTAGTAATTTGCGACGTAGGACGCAATCGCGCCCAGCGACGCAATCGCCACCACTGCGATGGCCGCGCCAACCGCGATACTCATCTTGCTGTCGCCCTTCAGGAGGGTTATCAACAGATGGCTAAGCCATGCAGGAAGCTTGTGTGATTCGACTACATTGTCGAGGACTACCTTCAGGGGCCAGGGTGCGGCCAGACTCATCACAGTCTGGACCAGCATCGCGCCCAGTATGACGCAAAGACTTCCGATGTACGGGCGGATTAGGTCGCGGACTAGGCGTAGCAACTAGGCAGCTCCTGGCTCGGCGCCAAGCAACGAGCAAACCAACCTAGCATGGAATTGTAAGCGATGCGCCGGTCTCGGTGGTGTCTTCCGCATTCCAGTGAAATAGCGAGCCTCGGCCTGAAGGACCGCTGTTCCAGCGAAGCCCGAAAGCGCTTAGTGTAGCGCCAAGCGCCGCGCCACCCAAATTATGAGTTCTTGCGATTGAACCGGCAAAGGGCCTGATTCCCGCGGATCTTGCCGCAGGCGAGGGCCATGGTCTCAAAGGCTCGTTCGTAGCGGAATTCTGGCTTAAGGTACGGCTTCTTGGGTGCGCGTGGGCTATCGCCGGTAACCGTCTCTTGGCTAGGGTTCTTCTGCGTCATAAGAGAGCAAGCGCCTTCGCTTCCGTCGGAGCTGTGGTCAGCACAGATTTTTTTCAGTTTAACATCAGTCGGGTGTCAACAGGACGGGGGTGTTGTCGCGTGTGATGACAGGAAAGGTACGGCTCAGGGTAGCGGCAAAGAACCAAAGAAGGCGGCGATATCCGCGGCCAGCAGTTCGGGCTCTTCGGCCGCGGCAAAGTGGCCGCCGCGGGGCATCTCGGTCCAGCGCTGAATGTTGTATCCCCGTTCGATCCAAACTCGTGGAGGGAAGGGCGCCTCCAGAGGAAAATGTGCGATGGCGCACGGCACGCGCACCCGATCGCCTTCCTGGAACTGCAGCGGCGCTTTCCTGGCCTCGTAATAAAGACGGCAGGAGGAGTGGATGGTTTCAGTCATCCAGTAGAGGGTAATGTTGCTGAGCAATTCGTCCTTGCTGAAGCGGCGTTCCACGTCGCCGTCGCACTCCGACCAGTCTCGAAATTTCTCCGCAATCCAGGCGACCAGCGCGGCCGGCGAATCATTCAGACCATAAGCCCCGGTCTGGGGCGTGTTTCGCTGGAGGTGCGCGTATGCGCCCCAGTCCGTGTACCAGCGGTCGAAGTCCTGCAGAAATCTTTGCTCGCTGTCGTCGAGCTTGGCGCCGGGGGCCAGGTACGGCCTGTAGGATCCGGGAATGTAGTTGAGATGAATTCCCAGCACGCGGTGGGGATGCCGCCATCCCAGAATCGTGCTTACGGATGCGCCGAAATCGCCTCCCTGCGCCGCAAAGCGCTGATAGCCCAATTCTTCCATTAAGCCGGCCCAAAGCCCGGCGATACGAAACGTATTCATGCCACGCTCCGCGGGGCGGTCTGAAAAACCGAAGCCCGGAAGGGATGGGACCACAACGTCGAATGAAATTGCAGGGTCGCCGCCGTGACTCGCCGGATCGGTAAGCAAGGGGATGATCTTGAGCATCTCCAGAAACGATCCGGGCCAGCCGTGAGTGATGATGAGCGGGATGGGAGCAGGTCCTCTGCCGCGCTCGTGAATGAAGTGAATGCCGATGCCGTCGACGGTGCAGCGATAGTGACGAAAAGCGGATAGCTTCTCCACTTGCGCCTTCCAGTCGAACTGATTTCTCCAATAGTCACACAGTTGCCGCATGAAGGTGAGATCGACGCCGTACTCCCAGCCCGAGCCAGGAATTTCATCCGGCCAGCGAGTACCGGCGAGGCGCAGGCGAAGATCCTCCACGGCGGCTTCGGAGTAGGGCAGGGAAAATGGTTCGATGCTCATAATGTAACCTGTATAATAACGCTAGAGGGTTACGATAAAATGATAGTTGTAACCTGTCAACATGTTATTGGCGGTTACTCGACCGAAGGACAAGTGAATGAACTTTGACTATGTTGCCGGCAACCTTGCTTTGGATTTTGCCAACCTGGTCCATAACCACGGATCCGAAGATCCGGAAGACGACCTGAAGACACTCGATGACCTGATTAGCTGGGGCCGCCAGGCTGGTCTGCTCAGTGACCGGCAGTGCTCGCTGCTGGGAAAAAGGAAATCTGGCCAGGCAAGGGCTGATTTTGAACGCGCAGTGGCATTGCGTGAGAGTGTTTATGGAGTCTTTTCCAGAATCGCTCTCGGGCAAAGCGTTCGTCCCGAAGTACTGCACCCGCTCAATCGGCATTTTAGGGAGGCGATGGCTGAGGCCAGCCTCCTGAGCTCCGGCAAGCGGTTCGAGGTGGGGTGGGACGACCGCGGTGCCTCGCTACAGCGGGTCTGGGGGGAAATCACCCGCTCGGCAGTGAGTTTGTTGACTTCGGATCGTCTGCACCGGGTCCGGCAATGCGCCGGAGAAAATTGCACCTGGCTTTTCCTGGATACCAGCCGCAACGGCATGAGGCGCTGGTGTGACATGCAGGCTTGCGGAAACCGTTTTAAGGTGCAGCGCTTCCGGAAACGGAATGCAGCTAGTTGAGGAACTGCGGCGTGAGGAGTTCAGCCCTCGTTTGACAGCCTGCGTAAGACCCCGGTGATCAACCCGATTCGCCCTCTGCGGGCGTCCCGTTTTGGCCACCCCACAAACCGGATGCTGGTCTTAGGTCATGTTATCAGAGGGGGTTTTTCCTAAGTTAGTCGGGGGCGTTTGGCGATTGAACAGGTATGGCACACTTGAATTGCCCGCCTGCTCCCCTCGTTTACCTCCTGCCGGGAAAGGGTTCGAAACCGCACCGGAAAAGACTCCTGGGTTTGGGCTTGTTGTTGCTCCGGGCGTGCCTGATACTCTCGGGCCTGATCTTGGCCGCTTGTGGAGGTGGCAGTTCATCGCCCAGTTCCAAAAGTGTGACCATTTCGGCCTCGCCCGCCACCGCAACCGTTGTCTCGGGAACCACCAAACAATTGACTGCCACGGTAGGCAATACTCCGAACACAACGGTTGCGTGGGCGGCAACGTCAGGAACGGTGAGTGCGTCGGGTTTGTTCACTGCGCCCATGGTGGCTTCCTCGATTCAGGTCAACGTGACCGCAACCAGCCAGGCTGATTCCAGCCAGAGAGCAACCGTTACTTTGACGGTGAACCCCGTGGCCGCAGCGACACCCCCGGCGCCACACTCGGTTTCGCTGGCCTGGCAGGGGACCGCGACGGCGAATGTGGTCAGCTATAGCATGTACCGCTCGACCATCTCGGGGAGTTCGTACGGCCTCCTCGCCAGCGCGCTCGGCACGGCGTCCTACAACGATCAGAGCGTGCAATCGGGAACGGTCTATTACTACGTTGTCACCGCGGTGGACGCTCAGGGACACGAGAGTGCTTTTTCCAACGAAACCCGAGCCACCGTGCCGTAGGCGGCTGCGAATAGAACACTCCTGGATCGGAATTTTTCCCCAAGCTGTTAGCATGAAGATGTGATCCGCGCGAAATCCTCCCGGCGAGTGGGCCTGGCGCGTGCGCTTTCGAAGCTTGGTTACTGCTCCCGGTCAGACGCATTCGATCTGATCCAAGCGGGCAGAGTCCGATTGAACCACGCAATCCTGCGCGATCCCGAAGCCCCGGTCCGCATCAAGAGGGACCGCATTGAAGTGGATGGCCAGCCGGTCGCACCCGCTTCCAAGGTCTATCTCATGCTCAACAAGCCGCGGGGAGCGGTGACCACCGCATCGGATGAAAGAGGGCGGCAAACGGTGTACGCATTTCTTGAATCCAATCTGCCGTGGGTGGCGCCGGTAGGTCGGCTGGACAAGGCCAGCGAAGGGCTGCTCTTGTTGACCAATGATTCCGAATGGGCGGGGCGAGTGCTGGAGCCAGCCATGCACCTCGACAAGACCTACCACGTGCAAATTGGCAGGGTCGCCGACGCCAGTTTGCTGGAATCGATTGCCCTGGGAGTGAAGACGGACGATGGCGAGTTCCTTCGCGCCAAAACCGTTCGCATTCTGCGCAGTGGCAGGCGCAACTCCTGGATTGAAATTGTTCTGGATGAGGGCAGGAACCGTCAGATACGTCGGATGCTGAAACCGCTCGGGGTCGAAGTCCTCCGACTGGTGCGGGTTGCGATCGGGCCGCTGAGTTTGGGGCAGCTTCCAAAAGGCGGGGTTCGGCAGCTGACCACCGGGGAGAAGCAAGCGCTCGACCAGGCTATGGGGAATGGTGCGGGTTCCGACCGAGGGTAGATTGCTACGCCGGACTGCGGTCTTCGTCGATTCGAAGAGTTAGATGGAGCAGATTGCGAGGCTGGAGAAGCGGGGCGACTCTCGATTCAGCTAGCCGCCCGCGCGCATGAACTCAGACTCAGCCAGTATCTTGGCGGCGTGTTCAAGTTGGCGGAGATCGTCGAGCGTGAAATCGGGTCCGGCGGAAGCCAGATCGAAACCCTTGTGGCAGATCTGGATGACTCCCAGAACTTTATCCGCCTTATCGAGCACTGGTGCCGACATCAGCTTGTGGATCGTAGCTGGGGGAAGGGTCTCACCCTGCTCCCCGCCCGGCTTGATGGTCTCAAAGATGCTGGCGTGCTTCACCCTGGTGAAGTTGTTAAACAACTCGACTTTTTTGGTGACCGCGGTGTGGGCAGCGACCGCCGTTGAACTGGAAATCGGAATTGATCCCGCGGTCATGAGCTCCTGGGGAAAAAGAAATTTCAGCAGTCCATTTTCCAGACGCAACAGAGCGACTTCGGTCTTCCGCACTCCGAAGATCTTGGCGAGCTCATCGCGGCACAGCTCGGGAGTGTTGGCCGGCGCCAATCGAAGCTGCAATGCTTTGGCATCGAGCGCCGGCGCCGCAGCCGCCCCTGATCCACTCTGACCGGAAGTTTGGTTATCTCGCCCCATAATTCGACCGCAAAAGAAGATGCGCGGTATCCCCATGCTGACGCGGTACCGCGCTGGCATCAAGTTACGGAGGTACTTCCGGGTCGAGCGTTCCGTCTGCGCCCGAGGTTTCGAAGCATATTTCGCAACAGCGAAGCGCGCCAGCGACAGGGGCTTTTACTCGTCTCTGGTCAGCGGGAAACTCTTTTCGCGCCAGCCACGAATGCCGCCGTCCATGGAGAGCACGTTGGTGTAGCCCATTTTTTGGAGACTGTCGGCGGCTAAAGCGGAGCGATACCCGCCACCGCAGTATAGGACCAGGGGTCTGTCGAGGTCCGGCACGCGCTCCTCGATATCGCGCTCGATGATGCCCTTGCCCAGGTGGATGGCCTTCGGCAGATGATCCTTGGCGTACTCGCTTTCCTCGCGCACATCCACCAGGAGAAAGTTCTCGCCGCGGTCGAGTCTGGCTTTAACGTCGTCCACGCTGGTTTCGCGAATGCGTTTCCTGGCATCGTCGACGATTTGCAAGAACCGAGCGGAATGCTGGTGTGCCATGAGACTCCGTTTGAAGGAATGAAGGGACGAAGGGTATTTTAGCGAAAATCCTTCGACGCCAACACTCGGAAGATGCCGAGGGGCGCGCTGGGAACTAGCCTTCTCTGGTGAGCCTTCGGACGCGCAGTGGAAACTGCCGAGCTTCGCTCGGCCTGGACGGGCGAGGGCGCCCGCCCCTACACGGTCTCAGCGACGGGCGAATCGGCGGCGGTCGGATTTAGAAATTTCTTTAGATCAATTTCCAGTTTCAGCCGGTCTTGTTCCCCAAGATCGACGAATTCGAAGGGCTGCAGACAGCCTTGGGTGGCCCACATGGGAAACAGCATAGCCGCTCTGCTGCGTATGGTGCTGTCGCCCACGTGAAACATCACCTCCACTTTGATTCCTTCGTCGATCGGATTATCCAGGTGCAGTAGGCCGCCGATAAAGGAAAGCTGGTGCAGGCGGGCCCTGATCTCGCGTCCGCTTTCCAGCCGAACTAAAGCCAGAATTGTCCCTGCGAGTTTGACCCGAGGGGCGCGCCGGGCATTTTCTACGTGTTTGGAGTGAGGCATGGCTTCGTTCCCACTATGACATTCGCCGTCCCACAACGGCAGATTACGAAAGAACGCGGCCCGATAGCCAACTGGTGTTCGCTTTGCATTCGCTTTTGGCGACGCCCGGGTAACTTCCGGATTGCGCTCTGACCGAGGACCTAGCATGCGAGGCGCCATTTCGTAAGGTCACGCCGGCAACAGTTTAGAGAACCGCCAGATTGTGCGCGTCCGGCCCAGTCCTTGCGGGTAAGCGGAAACCGATTACCTGGGTTACTTTACCTTCGCCCGGCGCGGCCTTAAGCTGCGACCTTATGGCGTTCAATGCCCTGCTGATGTGCCGCGAGCAGCATGCTCAGCGTGTTGTGGGCGCGGCTCTCGACGAAGTCGGAATGGAGCAGGAAGTTTGCCCATCCGCAGCCGAAACTCTGGACCTGACGGTGCTGCGGCACTACTCGGCGCTGATACTGGATTTCGACTTGCCCGGCGCGGCTATGGTGGCCCGCATGGCGCGACTGGCTCCTTCGCATCGCCGGCCAGTGATCTTCGGGATGATCGGGGCGTTCACCGAAATCGCCGAGACCTTTCAGGCTGGGGTCAATTTCATTTTTTACAAGCCGCTGGCTTTCGACCAGATCGTCCGCTGCCTGCGTGCTGGCCGGGGTTTCATGCGGCCGGATCGAAGGCAGTCGCCACGGCAGAGTTTGGAGTCGCTCGTCTACCTGCAGTTCGGTATCGCTGCGCTACCAGCCATGGTGCTGGATTTGAACCAGGACGGCCTGGCGCTGCAGGCGCCCGAACCATTGCCGCCGGTACAACTTGTGCCCATGCGCTTTGTTTTGCCCGGTACGGATCACATGGTGGAAGGCACGGGCGAGGTAATCTGGGCTGACGATGGCGGACGGGCTGGCGTACTCTTCTCTCGCCTGACCCCGGCTTCACGAAAGTATCTGAAGCAGTGGCTGGGAAAACGTGGTGCCAGGAAGAAAACGGTGGTGCGCGGTGTCCGAGTCGGGACAGCCCGCAGAGAGAAAGTTCGAAGCGGGAAAGTTCGAGGCGAGAAAGCTCGTCGCACGGCCGCTGGTTCCCACTAGATTCCTTTTTCGCGCCCGATCCTCCCGGGGAGTCCTTCCTTATCAATCCTTTCAAGCGCATGCTAGACTCAAGTCTCCGCTGACTGCCTTGATGCGCGAACTGACGTTTCTCTCTGCTGTTTCCATGGCTGAACAAATCCGGCGAAAAGAACTGTCGCCGGTCGAACTGCTCGAAGCCCATCTCACCCGGATCGAAGAATTGAATCCGAAGCTGAACGCCTTTGTGCAGGTAGATGCCGAAGGGGCACGGCAACAGGCGCGGCTGGCGGAGGCGGCGGTGGGCCGCGGCGAAGAACTCGGACCGCTGCACGGGATTCCACTTAGCATCAAGAGTTCGGTCGAGGTCGCCGGCCTGCGTTGTGAGTCAGGGACAAAACTGCGGGCGGGCTTCGTCGCAACCCGGGACGCCCCGCTGGTGGCGCGTTTGCGCCGTGCGGGCGCCATCATCCTGGGTACCACCAACGCTCCGGAACTGCTGATGGCATGGGAGACCGACAACCTGCTTTACGGGCGGACCAATAATCCCTGGGACCTCTCGCGCACGCCAGGTGGATCGAGCGGAGGGGAAGCGGCGGCCATCGCGGCCCGTATGTCAGCCGGCGGAGTGGGTAGCGACAGCGGAGGATCGATTCGCGTGCCGGCGCATTTCAGCGGAATTTGCGGGCTGAAACCAACTCCCGGGCGCATCCCTGCCACCGGACACTTCCCAGCGTCAGCGGGTCCCTTTGCGTTGTTGGGCGCGGTGGGACCGATGGCGCGAACCGTCGCTGACTTGAAGGTCCTGTTCGAAGTCATGCAGGGTCCTGACGACGGCGATCCCTCGGCCGCCCCGGTGCCGGTGTGCTGGCCTGAGAAAGACGATCTGAAGCGAGTCCGCATCGGTTATTTCGAAGACGACGGCCGCACTCCGGTTACTGCGGAAATACGTGGGGCGGTGCGGACTGCGGCGGAATCTCTCCGGTGCGCAGGATTTCAGGTGGAGCCTTTCCTTCCCGACGGGCTCGAACTCGCGCGCCAACTATGGTGGAACTTGTTCGGTATCGCCGGCGGGATGGTGCTCGGCCCCATGACGCGGGGGCGCGAAGCGGAGATCGGCCCACTTCTCAAGGAATTTTCCGGTTGGGTAGCCGCCGAGGCATCTCATACCGGCCGGTCGTTGCTCGAAACCTGGCTGCAGCGCGACGACGTTCGCTTGCGAATATTTTCCCAGATGCAAAAGTATCCCGTCCTGCTTTGCCCTGTCGCCGCCATTCCCGCCTTCCGCCATGGCGAGCGCAGTTGGCAGGTTGAAGGCAAGACGGTGAAATATCTTGACGCGTGGAGCTATTGCGAGTGGTTTAATCTGCTGGGAACGCCTGCTGCGGTGGTGCCAGTGGGGAGATCGCCGGAAGGTTTGCCAATTGGAGTGCAGATCGTGGCCCGCCCGTGGCAGGAGGAATTGGTACTTTCTGTTGCCGCGGCCTTGGAGAAGCAATGCGGCGGCTATGCGCCACCTCCGATTTAGCGGCGATTGCCGGATAGTGCTTTTATACTATTCTGCAAAATTCCGGCCCCGGGATAGCCTGTCTCCACAACGTTTTGGTTACCGCCGCAAGTGTGCGGCCAGCATGGGTTGATTCCGAAAATGTCAGGGTTGCAAACTTCCCGCCATCGCGCGCTCGCTGGGTTGCTCATCTTTCTCTTCTTTTCTGCAATCTATCTTTATGCCTTTCCGCAACCGAACGTTTTCTATGCGGTAGTGGTTTTGCTCCACGCCGGGGCCGGCGTGATCGCGTCGGTTCTGCTCGCGGTCTTCTTTTTTCGCCTGCTCCGAAACGGCAACATCGTGTCCGGCCTGGGCTGGATCTTCGTGACAGCAGGGGCAATTCTGGGGCTAGTGCTGATCAGGATCGGGACGCCGCGTTACGAATGGAACTGGCTGTATCTTCATATTGTCCTGTCAGTTGTCGGAGTCGGCTTGCTGTTGGCGCAATGGGCCGGCAAAAGGGGCTGGCTGACTTCCGGCGCGGGGGGCACGCTGGCGCGGGTCGTGATCTGCCTGGTGGTGCTTGCCGGATTAGGGTCTGCCGCCCGCTATGTGCGGGAGTCGCGCTGGCTGAATCGGGCGCGCATTGAGAATCCCACTATGCCGCCGACCAGCATGAACGGCGAGGGCGACGGGCCGGAAGGCGCGTTTTTCCCAAGTTCAGCTCAGATCTACGGGCGCCAGAAGATTCCCAGCAAGTTCTTCATGGAATCGGAATCCTGCAAGCGCTGCCACGAAGACATCTACAACCAGTGGAACAGCTCGGCGCACCATTTTTCTTCTTTCAACAATCAGTGGTACCGCAAGAGCATCGAGTACATGCAGGACACGGTCGGCACCAAGCCCTCCAAATGGTGCGGCGGCTGCCACGATCCCGCGGTGCTTTATAGCGGGTTGATGGACACGCCGATCAAAGAGATCGTGCATCGCCCCGAAGCGCAGGCCGGGCTGGGATGCATGATGTGCCATTCCATCGCCGACGTGAAGAGCACCATGGGCCAGGGGGATTTCTACCTGGAGTATCCCAAGCTGCACGAACTGGCGGCGGCGCAGAATCCCGTGGAGCGTGCTCTGCATGATTTTCTGGTGAAGCTGAATCCCGAGCCGCATCGCCGCGTGTTTCTGAAACCGTTCATGCGCGAGCAGACGGCCGAGTTCTGCTCCAGTTGCCACAAGGTCCATCTGGATGTGCCGGTGAATCACTATCGCTGGTTCCGCGGTTTCAACGAGTATGACAACTGGCAGGCCAGCGGCGTTTCTGGGCAGGGCGCGCGGTCTTTCTACTATCCGCCAAAATCTCAGCAGTGCGCCGACTGCCACATGCCCGCGACTCCGTCCAAAGACTTCGGCAACGTAGCCGGTATGGTGCACTCGCATCGCTTCCCGGGCGCGAACACAGCGTTGCCCACGGCCAACGAAGACCCCGAGCAACTGAAGATCACGGAAGATTTCCTGAAGAACAAGATCCTCAGCGTGGATATCTTCGCCCTCTCAGCGGCGCGGGCAGAGGTCAAAACAGGCGGGTTCAGCCAGTCGGAGCTTTCCACGACCTTTGCGGTGGGCGAGGAAGCGGAGGCAAAAATCACGCCGTCTGCGGAAACCGAAGTCGCACCAGTCACGGCGCCGCTAAACCGGGTACAGCCGGTAGTCCGCCGTGGCGACACGGTGCGAGTGGATGTGGTGGTGCGCACAAGGAAGATCGGGCACTTTTTCCCCGGGGGCACCGTCGATGCCTATGACACCTGGCTCGAACTCAAGGGTACCGATGAGAAAGGCCAAACCCTATTCTGGAGTGGAATGGTCGAGGACAACGGTCACGGTCCGGTGGAGAAAGGCGCGCACTTTTACCGTTCGCTGCAAGTGGATGCGCATGGCAACCGTATCGCCAAGCGTAACGCGTGGGCTACGCGTGCGGTGGTCTACGTGCGCTTGATTCCTCCGGGTGCGGCGGACACGGTTCACTACCAGTTGCACGTCCCGGAAGATGCCGGCGACAAAATAACGTTGCATGCACGCATGTGTTATCGCAAGTTCTCCTGGTGGAATACTCAATTTTCATTTGCCGGAGTTCCAAACCCCGGCCAGCCGGACTCGGCAGTCACGCCCGACTACGACGACCGGACGTTTACCTTCACCGCTCCGCTGAAGGGCGTTTCCGCGAAGCGGGAGCAGATTCCCGATCTTCCGATCATTACCGTGGCCGAAGACGAGGTCACGCTGACTGTGGCTCCGCACAGCGCGCCCCAGCCCCAGCCCAGGGAGACATTGCAGGCGGACGACTGGCAGCGCTGGAACGATTATGGCATCGGCCTTTTCCTGCAGGGCGATCTGAAAGCCGCAGCTACGGCCTTCCAGAAGGTGACCGAGATTGCCCCGTCGAATCCCGACGGCTGGGTGAACATTGGCCGGTCGGCAGTGCAGGAAGGCGACATGGACCGCGCCCGCACTGTGCTCGAGAAAGCTCTGTCGCTCAGCCCCGACCTGGCGCGCGCCCACTTCTTTTACGCCAAAGTCTTGCGCAGCGACGGCAACTACGACGGCGCCGCCGAGCACCTGCGCAAGGTACTGGTCCAGTATCCGCGAGATCGCGTGGCGTTGAACGATCTGGGACGCGTTCTGTTTCTGCAGCGCAAATATGCGGACGCGGTGAAGGTGCTGGAGTCCGTGCTGGAGGTCGATCCGGAAGACTTGCAGGCGCACTACAACCTGATGCTTTGTTACAACGGCCTGGGAAACGAGAAACTCGCTCACGAGCACCAGGTGCGCTATTTGCGTTTCAAGGCAGATGAGTCTTCACAAGCCATCACCGGGCCCTATCGCCAGCTCAATCCTGAGGACAACAACGAGCGGCAAAACATTCATGAGCACGTGTCGGTAGCGTTGCCGGGAGTGAAGGCGGGGACCGCCGCTTCTTCGACGGTGCGACGGACCGGCACCAGTCATCCGGTCGCTCAACATGTGGTGCATAGGTCGCCCGGGGCAACTGAATGA
>WNEZ01001237.1_pt1 | contig 21414 bp, 25 predicted proteins | sample 5400521 | NCBI WGS metagenome assembly WNEZ01 (sample SAMN13153339, study PRJNA577476) | soil metagenome | isolation source: 120 cm saprolite under Douglas fir tree site 2 hole 1 replicate 1 | place: USA:California | collected 2015-04-18 | reverse complement strand
CGCGATGGCTCAAGACCCCGTCAAGGTTGATCCAAACCACTACAAAGTGGAGTTCGAGAACGCTCAAGTACGCGTGCTGCGGATTCACTATGGCCCGCACGAAAAGTCCGTGATGCACTACCATCCTGCTACCGTGGCCGTCTTCCTGACGGAGGTTCACGGAAAATTCACGTATCCGAACGGAAAGTCCGAGGAAGTCCAGGCGAAGGCGGGAGAACCTAGGTGGGGCAAGGCGGGCAAACACCTTCCCGAAAATACGAGCGACAACGCTTTTGAGCTGATACTGGTGGAGCTTAAGGGCAAGCGCTAATTGAGGCGCCAGCCGTCGGCGCGAGACGACCAGGCCCCCACTCTCGGCAGACAAATGTAAGACCGCGCCCGGAACTTGAGCGCGGCGGCCACGCGTCCTGCGCAGCCCGCACTACAGCAGATCTCCGAACATCTGCTTGTAGTGACGGTACCAGTCGCTCTGGAATCTCTCGGCGGGATCGTAGCCCCGCTTGGCGCGGAGAAACGCCGGGAATTGCGGGTAGCACGCCTCCACCTGCTGGCGCGTCGCGAAGCGATGGTAGGTCAGGTAGTAGCTCCCGCCGTAGCGGACCCCTGCGTCGATGAGCTGTCGGAATTCCGCGGCCGCGCGCTCGAGCCCCGCGGGGCTGTGGACGACGTGCAGGTTGAAGACCACGCACGCGTACGGCTCTTTGGCCCAGGCAAGGAAGCTCTCGCCGTCCCGCTCGATGAGACGGATGGTGCCGTAGATCAGAGGGGTGCGCTGCGCGCGGAACTGCTCGCGCACGTCCGTGAGAAAGCGGACCAGCGCATCCCTCGGCGCATAGATCTCGGTGATCAGCTCCGTGGCCGGCTCGGAGGCCCCGAGCCGGCGGTCCAGGGCGTGATGGTAATCGTCGAGGTAAGGACCGAGCTGGTGTGTGTCCGACCAGTACACCTGTCCTGAGGTCGAGAGGTAGTAGCGTGAGTAGGCCTGGAACGCCCGCGTGCGGTCGGCGTGCGCGAGGTAGATGAGCTCGTTCCAGTCGTCGGCGGACAACTGCTTCTGTTCTGCTCGGATCGGCGTGCTGGCCGCGACGGGGCGATAACAAGAGAAGACCCCCTTCCGCAGAAAGTCTGGGGAATCGGGGTCCGTGTGGTACTGGAAGTCGCCGTAGGTGAACCCCGCGGCGCTGCGCTGCTCGAACGCCGGCATGAGATCCTCGATCTCCAGGATCTGCACCTGGCGCTGCACCTTCACTCTCGGCGCGAGGCGCAACCGGACGGACGTGATCACCCCGAGGAGCCCGTACCCGCCGATCGCGAGTCGAAACAGCTCGGCGTTCTCCTCGCGACTGCAGGTGCGGGGGATCCCGTCGGCGTCGACCAGCACGAAGGACTCGACGTCTCCGATAAACGGTTTCAACCGCAGGCCGCGGCCGTGCGCGTTCGCCGCCAGTGCACCCCCGATACTCAAACGGTCCGCTCCGGTCTGCTTCTGTCGGATGCCCCACGCCCGCGCCGCCCCTTGCTGCGCGTCCACTAGATAGCGCATCAGCTCGGGCCACTGGATTCCCGCCTCGACGTCGATCAGACCGCGGGCAGCGTCGAAGCCGAGCACCCGCTGCATCGACCGCATATCGACGAGCGTCGTCTCACTGCCAAACTGTTGCCCTCCCATGGCGTGCCGGCCGCCCGCGATACTCAGCGGGCGGCCCTCCTGCCTGGCGCTCTGGACGAGCTGCACCACCGCGTCAGCGGAGGCCGGCTTCACGACCCGGTGCACCCGCGTGGCATTGAGCTGCGAGTGGATGTCGTTGACGACGACGCCGGGCGCGGACCGTTCCCCAGCGCAGCCGTAGGGCGCCAGGGCGATCGCGGTGCCGGCGGTAGCGCCGGCCTCGAGGAACTCACGTCGCGTCAGCATCGAGCCTCCGCAAGCCAAGAAACAGGAGCCACAGGGCCACCGCCTGGATGAGATGGTACAGCGCGTTGTGATCGAAGTACGTGGGATGCAGTGCGATCCTCGCCTGCTGCACCGCGGCTGCGATGAACATGAGGCCGAGCCCTGCAACGGCGACCAGGATGCCCCGCTCGCGCGCGCGAGCATGCGCGACGGACAACACGACCAGCAAGAACACGGCGGCCGGGAGATAGAAAACCACCGCCGCGCGGAAATCCTGCGTGATCAACAACATGAGGACGCAATAGGCCGCAAACGCCGCCGCCGCAGCGATGGTGATGCGCCGCGCCGTGGGCACTGGGAACAGCACCCTCGCGCCGATCGCCCAGGCGCTCGCTGCCGTGACGCCGATCGCAATCAAGGTGATGCGCCAGAGGATCGCGTTCCCCAACGTTCCGACGTCCAGGAAGAAACCGTGGACCGTCCCTCCAGCGAGCGACGCGACGGCGGCCGACCCGAAGAAGAGAGCGTCCTCTCTACGCCGGACCAGATGGGCGAAGAGCGCGCACTCGATCGCAAGCGCGTAGTCCGTGAAAGCGACGTCCGGCTCGGTCATCCCGCGGGAACGGCGGCGGGGGAGATCGAAGGCCTGTGGTAGCGGCCCACCACGAAGAGGAACGTCGCGAGCACACAGTGGAAGAAAATCGGAATGGTTCCCCCGAACCAGCGGCGTTCGGGATGTAGTGCCATGCTCGCCACGTATCGCACCGCCATCCCACCCCAGTAGAGATAGCTGAACCACTCGAGAAACCGTCCCATGGTCCTCCGTGGCACGACGAAGAATCCGCGGCGCCTCGTAAAATCCGTCGCCACCTTCGCGAGCAAGACGATGATGAAGACTTGGACGGGAAGTAGGATCGGGTAGGGGATGACCCCCGAGTACCACTCGTTCATCGGTGGCAGAAACGGGACCGCGAACGCGGCCACCAGCGCCTGGCCCGCCACCCGCAGGCAGAACAGAAACAGGAGAAACCAGAGTACGGTCGCGTACAGAGGAGCGTCGCCTGCTCGCTCACGTATCACCAAGCGATCGCCTCATGGTCACCGGTAGCGCACCGGCCTCGACACAAGAAAAAGAAAAGCCGGCCGCGTGGGTGCCCACTCAGCCGGTTCGCAATTCGCTCCGCTCAAGGTATAAGCGAGCCGCACGACGTCGCGCCCTGAGGTTCATAGCATCTGAGGTACATTCCAATATGCTCGGCGCGGGGTCGGCCGCAAGCCTACCCCAGCCCGCGCCGGTCGAGGCTCCGGTAGTGAATCGCCTCGCTCACGTGCGTCGGCACCAGCTCCGTCGCGCGGTGCAGGTCGGCGATCGTGCGCGCGATCTTGCGGGCGCGGTTACGGAAGGAGGTGGCAGTGTCGCGACCGCCACAGTTCCACTTACGCTTGATCACAGGGCCCGTCACGTGCCGTACTTGTCGTAGAACTTGTTCGTCAGTAGTTCGAGCGGGTCGTATTGCCGCTTCGCCGCGAAGCAGCCGTCGATCTCCGGGTACGCATGCCGCAGCTGCTCGGGTGAATAGAAGAGCTGATAGGGCAAGTAGTACGTGCCGTTGGCGCCCAGCACGACGTCGATCAAGTCCCGCGTCGTCCGCTGCAGCACGAGACTTTCCGTCTCGTTGAATCCCTGGTTGAAATACAGCACCAGCCCGAACATGTCCTGCTTGGCGTAGGCCAACGCCGTGACGTCGTCTTGGTGAACGACGCGGATGGTGACATTCAGCAGGTTGGCCCCATTCCGCTGAACGACCGCTCTCAGACCGTCTACAAACTCGCCCATCTTGTCGTAGGGGACGAAATACTCCTGCAGGATGTCGGTGTCCCGTAGGCGGTTCTCGAGGTAGCGCATCGAGTCGTACATCTCCTGATTGCGGGAGACGAGACAGCCGTCCTTCGGGGTCATCGCCTGATTGCGCGAGACACAGGCGTGCAGCCGCGGCTCGAGGCTCTTCTCGAGCGCCCAGCGGATGCGTCGGCCCAGGCCTCCGGTCTTCGAGAAGTTGATCACCAGGCGCTCGAGCGCGTCGTGGGTGTCGGGCGTGAGCGGCGGAATGGGGCCGCCGTATCCGGTGCGTTCGTAGACGTGAATCGCTGCTTCCCGCAAGTACGTCGAGGGGGAGACCGAGAGGCGCCCGTACACCAGGCCAACGGCATCACTCCCGTCGACATGCTGTTTGTAGTAGTCCGCAAACTCCCGGTAGTCCATATACGTCGTGCGCAGCTCGTACATCTCGTTGTCGACCACCTCGAGGTCGACGTCGAGGATCACGCCGAACAACCCGTAGCCGCCCAGCACGTGGCGGAACAGGTCGGCGTTGAGGGTGGGGGTCGCCATCTTCACCTGCCCGTCGCTGGACATGACGCGCAGCGCCTTGACGGTGGGCGCGATGGGGCCGGGCCGGTGGGAGATGCCGTGCGCGTTCACGCTCAACGTGCCGCCGACCGTGAAGATGTTGATCGACTGCATCGCCTTGACCGAGAGCCCCTCTCGATCGAGCAGCCGCTGCACGTCCGCCCACACTGTGCCGCTCTGTACGTTCACGATCTTCCTAGTCTTGTCCAGTGCGATCCGGTTCAACCCCCGCATGTCGAGGACCAGACCGTCCTTGACGAACGTCTGCCCCCCCATGCTGTGCCGCTGGCCGGCGGCGGTCACCTTGAGGCCGTTCTCCCGGGCGAACCGCAAGGCGTTCCCGACGTCTCCATCGCTGGTGACCTTGACGATGCCGTAAACGGGGGTACGGTTGAGATGGCTGGCGTCGTTGATGGACCCGCCGCGCTGCTCGAATGGCAGGGCGGGGTTGGCCGGGTGCGTCGCGATGCGCGTCGGCCGGGTCGGCTCCACGGAGGGCGGGAAGACGAAGTCGGACTCCTTCTCGCCCGCGGGCGCCGCGGCGTACTGCACCAGCTTTCGTATGGTCACGACGAGGGACGCTGCGATCGCGGAGGCAAGCGAGAGCAGCAGAGTGCGTCGCTTCGGACTGAACGCGCGTGCGCTCATTTCTTGGCCCTAGGGGAGGCTAGACGCCGAATGCCAACCAAGTTAGCGACTATCCAGAAGTGTGCGTGGGGGTTCGCGGCGCTGTTCCTCGGGGTCTACCTGCTCGACTATGTCCCGGGCATCATGGATGAGCACGGCAAGATGTTCGGGTTGTTCTCCATGACCCGGATCGTGGACCTCGGCCACCTTCTCGCCGGGGCGCTGGCGATCGTTGCCGCCTGGTCCTCGCCCAAAGTTGCCCGAATCTACTTCTACGTGCTCGGAGTCGCGTATTCGATCGACGTCGTCACGTATTTCGTCTCGCACCTGCACGCCATCAGTCCCACGACAAACTTCCTCGTCAATCTTCCGCACATCCTGATCTTGGGTGCCGCTTTTTGGATCGCGACGAAGGTCAATCGGACGCGCACGGAGTCAGCGGCGCCCGCCTAGCGGCCTTCCTACGAGGTCCCGCCGTCCACGCGGTCGCGCGGAGGCTCCTTCCCGTCGCGAAGGTGCTCCTGCTCCTCCTCATCGCGTGGATCTGCATCGGCGTGCTCACCGTCTCCGTCATCGAGCTCCGATGCCGAGGGACGCCGGCGCGCCCGGAATCCCCCCCGCGCTCGCCGGAGCGCTCGCCGCTCACGGGCGATCTCCCGGAGTATGCGCGACCCGAGGAGGACACGTACCTCAGTTATCCCGAGTGGTATATCGTCTGGAGTTACCTGGAGAAGGCCGCGTTCCAGGCGACCCACCTGCCGAGCGGATTCCCCTACTTCAACGCCATCGGCCAGTACTGGAGCGGCTACTGCGCCGTCAACCGGCTGGTCCAGGGGCGCTACCCCTTCGACGTCGGGGACCACGTGATGCTCGTCGTCATCGGCACGAGCTTCACGGTGGAATACGCCATCAAGGCCGCATACGAGAACACCGTCGGCAGGGTGAGTGAGTGGCTCAGTTCGCACGAAGCGGTCGAAGAGGACACTTATGCCTCCCGGGTGGCGCAACAGTACGCCGATTTCGTGCTCGTCCGGCCGTTCTACGAGTTCTCCTTTTTCAAGCACTTCACGGGACTCTGGCGAGAGACCCACTTGTGGGGACCGCACGTTGTGCGCAAATGGGAGCGCAAGCTCTTCCTGAGCGTTGACTACGTTGTCGAGGCGTTCTACTGCGCGCTCATCCAGCTGGCGACCCACCTCACCTACGGGGTGGCGGGCAGCGACACGTATGCCTGGATCGAGAACGCGGGGGATTCAGTCTTCGCTGCGAACCCGCACGTCCGGCGAGTGAAAGCGGTAGGGCGTGACGCGTACCTTGTGATCATCCCCCGCTACCAAGAGTTCACGCCCACAGCCATGAGACTGGCGCAGCGAGGAGTGCGGTTCGCGGAGGTGGCGGGGAACCGCGAGATCATGGTCTCGGCGCTCGCTCCACGCTCATTCACCTACGACCTGGATCAAGGGAAGGCGCTGTTTTCCGCCGATGTCCTCACGCAGCCGCAACGCAAACGGCTGGTCTTGGAGGCACCGGTGCGGTCACTCCATACGCTCCTGGCGGCGCTGTTGAAGCGAGGTCTGGAAGTCGAACATATCTACGACTACTGAGCACGCGCACGCATCGCCGCTTCAGTTCGCGGTTGCGACTCGGCCGCGAGGCGCACGAAGCGCGGGTCGGCTCTCAGGGCGTCGGAATCGGCGGGTCGCAACCAAAACCACAGCGCCGCTCCGCGGGGCTGCACGCGCTACCGGGACCGACGTGCCCCTGGACCTGGCACGCGCGGCGGCGCTCTACCGGCGGGCGTGCGAACTGTGGGGAGCCCCATGTGTGCCAAAACCTGGCCGTCGCATACGTCACCGGTTCCGGCGTCCCGCTCGATTCGGCGCAGGCGGCGACGCTGTCCCAACAGGCGTGCGACGGTGGGGATGCCTCGGGGTGCTTCAACCTCGCCTTACACTACGTGCACGGTTCGGGCGTTTGCCCAAGACCTGGCGCGAGCGGCAGCGCTCTCCAGCGGGCCTGCGATGGTCGCGAATTCCAAGCATGCACGAACCTAGGATGGGCATACGAGCACGGCACTGGCGTTCTCCAGAACGACGAGCCAGCGGCAACACTCTACCGGAAGGGGTGCGACGGTGGGGACGCCTTCGGGTGCTTCAACCTCGGGTTGGCCTACCGGCACGGTTCCGGCGTTTCTCAAGACACGGCCCGGGCGGCGGCGCTCTTTCCTTCGGCTCGGGTGGATCGGTACGGGCTCCCCTCGCAGGGGCACGCGGGGGCACACTCGGCGCGCAGGCCCCGCTCAGCTTCGCATCCCGCCTCCGCGTGGACGAGCCTTGCCAAGCCCGGTACCAGCCGGCAACGTGGAACATCACGTGCAGGCCACGGCAGGTTTGTTGCAGCCGAGCCCGTGGCATAGATCCTACGATACCGGAGTGCCGCCGCGGAACATGGGGGCGCGCTGACCGCCGTCCCGTAGACGCTGCGCCCGGAGCTTCCAGGCCAGGAGGTCCGCAAGAGGTTGAGAGGAGGGGAGAGCAGGCGTGATGTTCACGGGACAGGGGAAGATCTCGCTCTGGCTCAAGATCCCATATACCGCCTTCGTGGCGGTGCTGGTGCCCTTCTATTGGCGGACCTACGGGCCCGTGAACTTCCTATGGTTCTGCGACGTGGCCCTGCTCGTTACCCTGCCGGCGCTGTGGCTCGGGAGCCCGTTCCTGAGCAGCATGCAAGCCGTGGCGATCGCGCTGCCGCAGTGCCTGTGGGCCGTCGACTTCACGGCTCACCTCGCGGGCATCCATTTACTCGGCCTGGCCGATTACATGTTCGACCCGCGAATCCCACTATTCGTGCGGGCGCTCTCATCATTCCACGGATGGTTGCCGTTTCTCCTGCTGTGGATGGTGTGGCGGCTGGGTTACGATCATCGGGCGCTGCCCGCCCAAACACTAGCCGCGGCGGCACTGTTGGTGGTGTGCTTTCTGTTCACGCCGCGTCCGCCCCATCCGGCCAACAACCCGAATGTCGCGGTGAACCTCAACTGGGTGTTTGGACCCGGCGAGGAGACCGTCCAGACGTGGATGGCTCCGGGCCTCTACCTTTCCCTGCAGATCGTCTTCTACCCGCTCGTCATCTATCTGCCGACCCACCTGGCGTTGCGCAGACTGTTCAAGGGCCCGCACCCGAATGAGCGCCATGCTCTGCATCAAGACACTCCGGCCTCGCCCTGAAGCGGAGTTGGCCAAGGGCAGGTTGGCGGCCTGGCGATTGGCAGCTCGGGCGAGGCAGTGCCCAAGGAGAACAAGATGAATGAGACAGCGACGGCGTATCGGAGTCGGGCAGCGCTGCGGCTGGGAGCCATTGTGTTGGCGGCCCTTCACGGATTGGGGATCTACGCGTACGTCGCACGGAACGCGCTGAGGCGCGTCTGGCTGTGGGATAACCCAGACTACATGCTGTTCTTGTACGCGGCGTACTATCACCTGCACATCATCATCTTGGCCGGACACCTATACGTTTGGGGTCCCTACCTGATCTTGCGTCGATACCGCGCACGCTGGTGGTCGCTCTACTACGTCAGCCTCGCGAGCGCCTATGTCTTCACCGTGATTCCATTGCTCACGGTGCAGCGCGTCGCGGCGATCTATGGCACGCTCGCGTACCGAGTGATCGAGGTCCACTTCCTCCTCCTGCTCTTGTATTTCGTCTTCTACCTGACCGGGTCCCGCTCCCGCTCGACCATTGTCGGGTTGCACATCTTCTCCGGATTCCCCATCGCCGTGCTCTTCTTCCTCACGAGGGCGCTGCCGCACTCCGAGGTCGGCACCATCCTCATAGCCATTCTGATGTTTCACGTTGTCGCGGCCTGGTACGTAGGGCGGCCCACGGGAATGGTGGGGGCGTCCTCGGCGGAGGAGGTGCGGCCTGGCGGACAGCCAACCTGGCCGGTGTGGGTAGTCGATGGCGCCGTTCTCACCATCATCGCCGCGGTGACGCTGCTGAATTTTCAGCTCAACCTGCTGTACGGCAAACAGGTGTTGCTCGGCGTTCTGAACAAGACGGACTATCCCCCGCGCGTGGACGCCGGAGCGACGACATCGGCAGCGCCGACACCTGAGCAACTCCGATTCCGCACCATTGACGGCTCCTGGAACAACCTGACGCATCCGGAGGTGGGCAAGGCCGGGACTCCGTTAGGTCGGTACGTGCCGGCGAGCGCGACGACACCACAGGACGTGTATCGGGAGCCGTCCGTGCTCAGGGTAAGCGAACGGCTGCTCAAGCAGAACCAGTTCATTCCGGCCGCGACGTCCAACGGGACCATCAGCGCGCTCGCCTTCGCGTGGGTCAACTTCTTCGTCCACGACTTTTACGCCCGTGGCACCGAGTTTTCGCGAACGGCGGTTGCCCAATACAAGCTACCAGTCGGTGACGGTAAGTACGTCTACATGAGCAAACTGCCAGAGTACCCGGAAGGCAAAGCGGGATCGCATCGTTCCCAGGCCACGCACTGGTTTGACGCTTCGCAGGTCTACGGGTCGGATGAGGCGTGGGCCCGCCAGCTCCGGACCACGACCAACACCGGCGCTCTCGGCGCCAAGCTGCGGGTCTGCGACGACGGTCTGCTGCCGCAATACCAGCCGGGGAAGCGCCCCGCACCTCCCCTCGAGCTGTTCTGCGGGCCTGCGGGCGTGTCCGCCTACGGCCCGGCCGTCTTCCTCACCGGCGACTCGCCGCGGTCGTCGCTGCACATCGGCCTCTTGGTCTTCCACCACCTGTGGGCGCACGAGCACAACTACATCGTAGATCAGCTGGCGGAACGCTATCCCGCGATGACGAACGACGAGCTGTACGGCACCGCGCGGCTCATCGTCGCGGCGGAGATCGCCAAGATTCACACGGTGGAGTGGACGGCGCAAATGACGTCCGATCCGGTCACTGCCGACTTCGTCCGCCGGATTTGGGACGAGCGAGTGGGGGATCCCACGGCCTATCGGCCGGACCGGGCGTATGCGGTGTCCGAGGAGTTTCTGGCTTCATACGTCCTGCACGAGATCGTGCCACCCGTGTTCAGCATTGTCGACACCGCGGGGCGGGAGGTCGAACGGCTCGCCTTCGTGAACGACCTCTTCGGCTTGGGAGGACAGCAGAAGCTTGAGCAGTACGGGCCGGCCCAACTGTTCAATTCGTTCGGCCGCAACCCGATGGGGTTGATCTATCCGTTCAACGTGTCCGACCAGTTCCGTCGATTCCGGGGTTTCGAGCCCCTCGTTCACACGCGGCCGGCCGACGACGCTGGGTATCTGGATCTCGCGGCGATTCCCCTCGCCCGTGAGCGCGATGCCAGGGTCCCGAAGTACAATGACCTCCGGGAAGCCGTCAATGAACCCAGATTGACCAGCATCGACGAAATCTCCAGCGATCCGGAGGTCGTTGCGGCGCTCAAGGAGCTGTATGCGAGCGTCGACGACATCGAATACGGCGTCGGCTTTAAGGCCGAAAATCGGCCCTCCACGTGGGCCTTGACCACCACGCAAGTGGCCACGTTCCTACCCGTGGTCGTCTACCGACTGCTTGCCGATCGCTTCTACACCAAGGACTATCGGCCGGAGATCTACACGCCATACGGGATCGAGCGCCTGCGAACGGTCAAGCTCTACGACATCATCAAACACCACTTCCCATCGGTAGTCCTGCCGCAGCGGGATGCTCGCATCTTCTTCATGTGGCAACGCTAGGTCGCGCAGGCAAGCTGCCTGAGCAGATGCTCAGAACGGATTCGACGCGCAGGGGCGGAGCCATGGGCGGGGTGTTTGCAACCTGGCGCAGATTGCCGAGGCTCGTGCTGGCGCATTGGGCGTGGAACCTGTTCGCGGTGTACAGCCGACACCTCTGAGACAATGTGTTGCGGATCCAACACGAGCGGTGAGCTAGGCACGGGCGACACCGTCGAACCGACATTCGGATGAGAAAACCGTTCACGGCAGAACGGACTTGACTCCAACTGCTTCGTCTCGGCTCAGGTGTGAATTGACCGGGCTCAGGGTAAGATGAACCTCGTCAATGGCCGGCTCGCCAGACGGCGGCGAAAGCCGAAGTGGCATGGGATCAGGAGAGTCCTGGTTCGAGCCCAGGAGGGGCAATTCGAGGCGCGATGCGACGGCTTGTATCGCGCTTCGCGTTTTCCGGGGCAGAAGTGGGCGTCGCAGCCAAGTCGTTCACGTAGAGGTCTGCAAAGTCCCTCGGGGGATACAAGGTTAGGTGCACGAGAGGACGCGGGCACCGCTCGGAAATCGCACCGCCCGCTCCCCTCTCACCCCGCCCGACGAACTCCTGGCTACGCGCGTCCTGGACCACCAGCGCGAGGCCGGATGAACGCGAAGTAGCCATAGGCCAGCAACAAGGAAGAGGTAGATCGCTACCATCGACCAGCCCAAGGCGTTCACAGCGCGCGAGAGCTGGGCAGACAACGCTACCCCCAATCCGGCCAGCGAGCCGATGCATGAGCCCAGGACGATGGCTCGCTGCGCAGCCGCGTCTTCCACCTGCCGGGCTAGGAAGATCACCAACCCTAGCTCGACGAGAGCGGTGCCGAAATAGCGCGCCATGTAGATGCCCGCGGCATCGGTGGTGACGCCGTCCGGCGCGAGGGTCGCCGCCGGTGCGACCAACGTGCTACCCGCAATTCGCGGAGTTCCTCCGCGCCAAGCGTCGCCACGATCCCGACGAGAGATTCCAAAGCGACTGGTACCGTCACTACAAGCACATGTTCGCCGCCGTACTGTAGTGCCGCTAGGCGCGCAATGCCCTCTGCAGATCCCGCATGAATGCCAGAAAAAACTCCTGGAACACGCAGGCTCGCTCAGATTTCCCTGTGCTGAACGTGAAGAGTAGGTCCCTTGTCTTGGCGGCAGCCTTTCCGATCTTGAATATGACCACGGTCCTGGCTGCCCTGGTGGGAAACGACAGCAGCCCACCGAACGTCGAGGACCCTACCGCTATCCGCGGCACTTGAGGCGTCGGAGCGTGTGACGTAAAGATCTCTTCGACCGGCTTGTCGACGTTGTCTCTCAACCTCAGCAACGTCCCTGCCGCAGCCTGTACAACCTCCCCGATGTTGTGGGCGACGTCGAGAAGGTGGACGTCCTTGGGAAGCCTCCCGGCACAGTAAGTCATGACGCGCTGCTGCGACCTTCTGGCAGCTATGTACCTCCAAGGAAGAGCGGCCTCGCCGAACGTCCGTAGGGTACACTTTGCAGCTCCGGTTATCGCAGGCGGAATCTCCTCTCCGAAGAATCTCCGGTTGACCACTTGTACCATCTCGTGAGCGACGACGTCCTCGTCCGCGTTGGCCCGCAACAGTCGTGCGATGCAGTCGACGTCTTCTTGCGTGTAACCAGTCGAAACCTTGTCCTCGAGATAGGCCCGTCTTCCCGCGTACGAGGGATCGGAGGTCGATTCGAGGGGCAAGAACCACAAGTCGCGCTCGTCGTCGTAAAACTTCGTCGCCCGAAAAAAGAACCTCACCCACCACGGCAAGGTCCCGCTGCTGTACGCGTGGAGGCGGTCGACATCCCCTGAGGCCTCGATCCACTTGATGTGCTCTGGATCGGACACCATAATGACATCGATCACATACGGGATGTATATCCGCAGAGGGTGGAACCAGGACTTGATGAGGTTCAACACGAGGCAATGATCAGTCGGCGAGCGCGCCGACGTCAAGACCTGGTTTCACGGCTGGAGGCTCCATGAACAAGCAGCAACTCCTGATCGGGGTCCCCGAGCCCCTGATTAGGAACGTGCCAGCGTTTTGCACGCATTTCTCCGGACCGCAGCGGACACAGATGTCAAACCGACAGGGCGCCGATGCTCGTCGGGACGCCACTTGCGGTCATATTGTCCGTTTTCAGGGCCCTGGGGCCGCCGCTCTGGATCAGGAGACTCCTGGTCGGCTCGATGCGAGCGGCTCAATCGACCCGATGTGCAGATACTCCGGGGGAGACTCTTCGTTCGTGCGCATCGGTTAGTGGGAACCCTCCACCGCCCCGTGAGACTCCTTCGTCTCAGCGTAGGCCGCTTGGGCAAACCGGATCCCCATCGCCCGCACGGCCTCCTTGCCTCGGATCGTCAGGTCCGTGATGAATTCGAATTGCTCACGACTCTCCTTCACGTAGGCCTTCAGCCGGTAATGGGTGCCCCAGGGCTTCTCGTGCACGATCACGGTCACTGGCGTGTCCGCCTTCCGGTACGAGCTGCCGCCAGCCACCTCCGTCAACCGCCGTTGAGCCGCTGCGGCGTCATGGTCGGGGTGGAGGTAGAAATCCGCTACGCACAAGAGGCTTCTGTTGCCGCTGGTGGCGTTGGAGACGCGGGTGGACCAGAACTTCGAATGCGGCACGATGACCTCCGTGTCGTCCGCCGTCACGATTCGCACTGCGCGCGAGTCGATGGACTTGACCTCCCCGTAGGTGCCATCCACTTGGATCCAGTCGCCCGGCTGATAGGTGTTCTCGAGGACGGTCGCCAATCCAGCCAAGAGGCTGCTCCCGTAGTCCTTGAGAGCGAAGGCGAGGCCCAAGCCGACGCTTGCTACCAGCGTCACGACGTTGCGAAGGGTTGGCTCGACCAGAATCGGCACCGCGACAACGACGGCGACCGTCCCGAACACGAGGCGAGCGAGCGGGATGAGCCGCAAGATTGAGAGACGCAGCCGGGGCTGCACGTGCTCGGCCCAATGCCGGAGCAGCCACCGCACCCCGGCCGACAACAGCTTCGCCGCGAGAAATACGGCCAGGACGAGCAGCACGTGTTGCCACGTGAGCGGCCGGAAGAAGCCCCAAGCCTCAGTGTTTTCGTTCATCGTGAACATACGGCCTCCTGGGTGCGTTACTCCTTCGTGATGCTCACTTCCTTCAACACCTTGTTCGAGAACCAAAACACGAGCCACGCCACGATGAGGAGGTCCAGCGCGGCGCCGAATGCCTTTAGTCTTGAATTGCCTGCTCGAGAGTTCGCCGGCCTCGGGTACCGGGAAGCAGCTTGCTGATTACGCGCCGCGGGAGAGAGGCCATGAGATCGCGAACATGCCGCTCCGCGTAGGTCACTACCTCTCCGAGTCCCTCGACAAAATACGTACGACAGCGGCTCGACTGGTCGCCCCGTCTAGCATCCGCCTACCTCATGGCGACGGCGACGCGATGGTGTAGGTCGTGGGACAGAGCGACTCAACTGGAGGAACGTGCCACTTGATCACTTCGTGTTTGCGCTGCTCGATCCAATACGTCCAGCCGTGCGGGTCAGTACTGACCACCCACGCTTCGACTCGCCCACCGCTCGGCAACGTCACGATTTCGGAACGGGTGACCCGCGCGGTGAGAGTGGAAACGGCGAAAGACGACGGCTTTCCCGGACCCATGTGAAGATCGATCAGGGGGAAGACCATCTCACTACCGAGTCGCGACAAGCGTGGACTCGCCGCCAGCAGAAGCTCGATGGCCCCGGCGAAGAATGCGGGCTCGTCGATGGTTGAGTCCAACCAGTCGCTGACCACCCGCGGCTCCGCGGCAGTCCACTGAACACGGCGCCCCCGGAACTCCCATACCGTAGACGAACCATCCGGGAAATGAGTACGACTCCACAGGGGCCGGAGAGTCTTCCGGTCCAGAACCGTGGTATCGACGGTCGCGGTGTCTGAATGACGCCACTCGCGGATCGCGACGAGCGCGGTATCTCCGAGCAAGCGGAGGTCTTCAAAGAACGTGCCCACCGAAAGGGTTGGGCCTGCTTCGGGCTTGTCGCAATCGGTGGAGGACGTGATGGCGAACCCCCGATGAGAAAGGGCAAGCCGACGACCCTGGACCACGCCGTTACCCGGTTGGGCGACGGTCGCTGACGAGCTTTGTGCGCATAGTGAGGGAACTGTGGCGAGCCCGAGGAGCGTCAGCGCCGGGACGACGTACGGAATGCATTTTGTTGTGAGCGCCACGGGTTTTTCGAGTTGCCCCCCTCGAGGCATCAGGCGAGTCGCACGATATCGCGCCTCAAGGTTCATGGCATCTGAGTTCCGCTCGAATATTCACGCCTACGGGCTGTCTGCAAGAAGGCCGCAGGGCGTCCGGCGCTAGCGCGACCACCCAATGTCACACTGGATGAGGAGAGCTCCCCCTACTCCCTCAACCACTCCGCCACGCCGCCATGATGCGAGCAGGTCCCCTGGCGCGTGTGGCTGAAGCTGAACGTCCCGTCCCGGCAGTGGGCCGTAGCCCCCTCGGGCGGCTTGCCATCCGCGGTGCGCGTGGGCGACGGGACCCACTCCCCCTGGGAATTGATGTAGCCGCGCCCCTGTGACGTCGCTGCTTGAGGCGCTTGTGCGCTGAGAAACTCCTCGAGCAGGTAGCCGGCGAGCTGCGAGACCGCCACGCTGCACCAGCCTTGGGAGCAGCTGTAGAGCCGGACGGCGGTGCCTTGGGGGAGCACCGCCAGCGCGCGCGCCGTCGGGAACGGTTTCTCCCGCAGCCGAAGGGACGCAGTGGTGTGAGCGAGGGTGTCTTGAGACGAGACCGGGGCCTGGGCCGAGACTGGCCCAGCGAGGAAAGCAGAACAGAGCAGCGAGAACAGTAGGCGAGGCATCGGGCCCTCCAGCGGTGGCTTGCCCAATACGGCACCAAAGCATGCCAGGTGGAAGACCCTACCCGCACGCCTCACCACGCTCGCATGACCACCACCGCCCCCATTGCCATCACGACTGCGCCGATCGCGCGAGCGAACAGCGCGGGCCGGGGTCCAAGCCGCTCCAAGGAAACGGCGACCGCTACCGCCGCCACTACGGCCACCTTCATCATGCCGCCCACGAGCAGAACGGCCATCAGACCGAGGCAACACAGACTGCAATTCACGCCGAAGCGAACACCGTGCAAGAGGGTGGCCGCGGCGTCCCCGCTCGCCGGGGCGCAGCAGGCGCGGCACACCGCCAACTGGCGGGCCTTCCATGGGCTCACCTGCACGGCGCCCGCCACGAGCAGCGCGCCTCCCGTGCCGAGCGGCGCGAGCCGCGCCACCGCCGGCCACTCGAGCCCGGCACAGGCAACGCCACTCCCGAGCGCATAGACGAGCGCGCCGAACAGCGCCCAGACGGAGAAGTAGGCCACTCCCGACAGGGCGGCCAGCCGGTTGCGACGGAAGCTGGCGAGAATCGGCACGAGCGGCGGCAGCATCATCGCCACCATCATCACCAGCCACATCGCCACGAAACGGACACCGCTCCCAGCCCAGGTCTCGCCCGGCTTCGGCATCCAGACCATCGACATTGTCCAGCCGCCGGGCATCGCCATCCCTCCCGCCATGGTGCGGGACCAGTGGATCGTGCCCGCGGCGCTGATCATGAAGAGCAGTGCGCTGACCGCCAGGAAGGGTCCCCCCCTCCGGCGCGCCACCGTCGGGCCGGTCTCCCTCACAATTCCCGCTCCCCCTCCAGCGGCGGATTCGCGGCGGTGAGCGCCCGCTCGAGCGCCGCGACGATCTCGGTCCAGCCCCTCCGGTGCGCGTCCACCTGATGGCGCGGGAGCCGGCGGTGGGTCAGGATCAACTCGGTGCTGTTGCCGCGGTCCTGCAGCTCCACCGTAACCAGGGTGGGTCGGTGGTCGGTATTGGGCGAGAGCCAGGTGAAGGAGAGGAGCGATGGACGCTCGATGGCCTGGTACTCTCCCCAGTGTTCGACGGTCCCGCCCCGGTGCCGCATGACGATGCGAAACGTCCCGCCTACTCTGGGATCGAGCGCGGTAACGTCGGCCCCCTCGACGGTGCCCATCCAGCGTGCGAGGCTCACCGGATCGAGCCAGGCGGCGAACACCCGCTCCCGGGGGACCGGAATGACCCGGCGGATCACCAGGACCTCGGCCGAATCGCGTGTTGGGCTCAGGGCCGACGTCCTCGAACGTGGGGTTTGCCCCGGGGCGCGGGGCGTTCGGGGGCGAGCAGCAGCGCCTCCAGCGCGTCGAGCCGCACGTCCCAGAACTCGCGGTAATGCTCGAGCCACCGGGTCGCTTCCCGGAGCGGCTCGGGCCGGAGACGGAGCCAATGCTCGCGCCCGCGGACGCGGCGGCGCACCAGTCCGGCCCGCTCCAGCACCTTCACGTGCTTCGAGATCCCGTTAAACGAGATGGGGAATCGGCCCGCGAGGCTGCCGACGTTGAACTCGCCCCCCGCCAGGACCGCGAGGATGGCGCGGCGGGTCGGGTCGGCGATCGCCGCGTAGACCCGGTTCAGCCGGGGGCCGTGCGCCGGGGGCGGGGGCGCGGCTTGCGAGGAACGTCGTCGACGCATAATATCATTCAACCGATCGGTAGAATATTATCGATGGGACGCGGATTGTCCAACCCATCACCCAATGAGGGAAGGGAAGTCGAACCATGACGCGGAATGGCGCGAGCGGTCTGACCCAGCACCCCGTAGTGTCTCATCAAGAGTGGCTCGCGGCGAGGACGGCGTTCCTCGCTCGCGAGAAGGAGTTCACGCGGCTCCGGGACCAGTTGAGCGAGGAGCGACGCCGGCTCCCCTGGGAAGCGGTCACGAAGGCCTACGGGTTCGAGGGGCCGAGCGGGAAGCGGACCTTGAGCGAGCTGTTCGAGGGACGCCGCCAGCTGGTCGTCTACCACGCCATGTTCGACCCCCGCACCGCCTCGCCGTCCACGACCTGGACCCGGGAGGCCGCGTGCCAAGCCTGCTCGTTCTGGGCCGACAACTTCAACGGCAACATCGTCCACCTGAATCATCGGGACGTGACCCTGGTCGCCGTGTCCCGAGCGCCCCAGGCCGCGTTGGCCGCTTACCAGAAACGGATGGGCTGGACGTTCCCCTGGTTCTCATCGGGCGACACCGATTTCAACGTGGATTATCAGGTGTCGTTCACAGCCGAGGAGGTGGCGCAGAAACGGGCCTACTACAATTACACGATCCAGGACCCGCTGCTCACCGAGCGGGAAGGGGTGAGCGTCTTCTACAAGGACCCGGCGGGACGGGTGTTTCATACCTACTCGGCCTATGCGCGCGGCATCGACCTGCTCAACACGGCGTACAACTACCTGGATCTCGTGCCCAAGGGGCGGGACGAGGGGGGCCGGGGACTCGAATGGGTCCGCCGACACGACGAATACGATCGATAGGCGGCCGCGCTACAGCGTCAGGTAGACGACCTTCACGAAGCCGTCCCCGTTCAACCTCCCCTTGCCCCAGTCGGCGTCGAGATCGGCGAAGGGCTTGGCGGCGATGGCGTCCTCCACCGATTTCCCGGATGCCTTGAGTTTTCGTACCCGGTCCGCGGCCGTGGACAGCATATCGCGATATTTCACGAGTGCGGCCTTGTTGCCGAGCGGACCGTGGCCCGGGACGATTTTGGTGTCCGAGTCCGCGAGGCTCAGCAGGCGACCCGCCGACTCGATCATGCCGTCGATGCGGCCGCCGGTGGAGCCGTCCACGTAGGGATACACGCCGTTGAAAAACACGTCGCCCGTGTGCAGCACGTTAGCCTTCTCGAACCGCACGATGACGTCGCTGTCGGTGTGCGCCGGCGGGACGTGCGTCACCGCCAGCCGCTCGCCGTTCGCCTCCAGCTTGTAGCCGTCCTTGAAGACCCGCTGGGGCAGGGCGGCGGCGGGTGAGGGCGGGAAGTCGAGCTCGAGTACCGCGAGGTGGTGCGACTGAGTCATGCGGAGCTTGGTGTTCTCGTGCGCCACCAGCGTGGCACCGCCGGCGCGGAGCGAGGCGTTGTTGTCGGTGTGGTCGAAGTGCCAGTGCGTATTGATTACGAATTTCACAGGCGCGCCCAGTCCCTTGAGCGATTCCTGGAACTTGGGCCACGCGGGCGCCACAAACGTGTCCACCACGACCAGGCCGTCGGAGCCGTGCAGCACCACCACGTTTCCGCCGGGACCGGCCAGCAGGGTGAGGTTCTCGCCGAGCGGCTGAGGCTGTATCGGGATGGCGCCCAGCTGGGCCCGGAACTGCGCCACGCGATCCTGCTGCTGCTGTTGTGCGGCCCGGCCGGTCGCCGCGCGGGCCAGCTCGCGGGGAAAGAGCCCCTCTACCAGCGCGCCGGCGCCCATCGCCGCTATCATCCGCAACCACTCGCGCCGCGTCTTGCTCGTCACCGTCCGGCTCACGCTCGACCTGCCGTCTCGAGTTACCGTGCAATATGTCCCGGGTGCAGCGCGATGTCGACTACGTCATGGTGCACGGGCGCTTCAGTGGGGGTGGGAGGCCGACCCGGATCGTCGTCGACATCGTCCGCGTCGAGGGAGGGCGTCTCGCAGAGCACTGGGACGTGGTGCAAGACGAGGCGACGAAAGCCGAATCGAAGAGCGGCCTCCCCATGTTCGGCGCGACGTTCCCGCAATGAGCGCGAGAGTCACGAGTGCCTCACAGCTTTGAACCACCGTCCACTCGAACGGTGTCGCCGGTGATCCACCGGGCTTCGTCCGACGCAAGGAAGGCGATGACCGGGCCGATATCCTCGGGTCGCGCGACACGCTGGAGCGCCTGCATGTTCACCGCGGATTTCCGCCCGGCGTCCGTCTTGACGAAGCTCGACATCTCGGTGTCCACGACGCCGGGAGCGACCGCGTTGACCCGAATGCCGCGTGGGCCCAGCGAGGCGGCGAAGTGTTTCACGAGTGTGTCGATCGCGCCCTTCGTAGCCGCGTAGGCGGAAAGAGTTCCGACAGCGGCATGCGCGGCGAGCGACGAGAGCAGGATGACGCTGCCGCCACTGCGGAGGATCGGCAGCAACTGCTGGACGAGGAAGAACGGCGCGCGGACATTGACTGCGAACAGCTTGTCGAAATCCTCGACGGTCGTCTCCTCGATCGTCGCGGCTTTCGAGATGCCGGCATTGGCAACGAGGATATCCAGCCGGTCGCCGACCACGGCCCGAACCTGTCTGGCGAGCTTGTGCGCACCGTCCGGCGCGGAAAGATCGGCGGCAACGGCGTCGGCGCGGCCGCCGGCCTCGCTGATCTCGGCGACGACGGCTGCAGCTTCTTTCGCGCCGCTGCCGTAATGGACCAGCACTTGCGCGCCTGCCTCGGCGAGGGCCAGCGCGCTGGCGCGGCCAATGCCGCGCGAGGCGCCGGTGACGAGAGCGGTCTTTCCTGAAAGCGTTTTCATTGTCGGATGTCCTTCTCAGAGAACTTCGAAGATGCTGTGAATCGGCCCGTCGGCCCGGCGATGGCCGATGCCGACCGCGACCACGCGATTCAGCCAGTCGTAGTCAGCATTCGCGGTCTCGAATAGCGGATTGATTCGGAAATAGTAGCTCGTCGGATTCACCACTTCTCCTTCTTCGATTCTCGCCATGACATCGGGCGGCCCATAGCGAATGTCACGATAGGTCATGCTGATTCAGGGCTTCATCCTTGGTCTTAAGGACTAGCCGCACTTTCAATGTCGTGGCGAGCCAAACTGAGGAATGCACGACGTTCTCGGGGAGGGACGGACGGTCGATGGTGTACAGCACCCATTTCCCGTCAGGCGAGAGCAGCGGGTTGTTTGGCGCGAGCAGCCGGAACTGGTCGTCCACCGTCATCGGTCGCTTGCTCGTTTGCGCGGTCGCGGGCGGCGAAGTCGCGACCAGAAGCGCGAAACTCATCGACAGGAGGCGCATATGGGCGCATCCTAGCCGCCTCGGCTGCCGCTGTCCAATATTGTCGATTAACTCAATCATGCATGCGAGGAAGCACATCGCACCGCTCTTCGGGATCCTGCCGGTTGTGCAACAAAAAGCGCCCTCCTGTTCATTTTGGATACGGGTTCGTTGACGGTCCCCTCCTATTTTGGCCCCGCTGTCCACGGCGAGCATCCTAGGACGCGCGTCCAGCGCGTGAGGGTGCGGGCACCAAAACGCCGAATGAGCGGCGGCCGCTTAGTCGACCGCCCCACAATGGGAGGCCTGTGTATGTCCGAGATCGAGGCTGAGATTGAGCAACCCGAGCGGCCCGAGCCAAACCCGTCCACCCCACACAAGAGCTGGCGTCGTCGCCCACGCAACAACAGGGTTCGTCGGAGCCCGCGCATTTGGTACACGGAACAGGAGTACAAAGTGGTCGATGAGTCGGCGAGGCTGTGCGGGAAGCTGACCGCTGCCTTCATACGGGAGGCGTCGCTCGGCATGCCGCTCAAGGCGAAGCCGTTCCTCGCGAACGCGGAGCTCATCCGGGAGCTCGGTAGAAGCGGCTTGGCGCTCTTTCGCCTCGAAGCCATCGCCCGCGAGACGGGAGCGTCCCCCGTGGCTGACCGATTGGAGAAGGCGCGCCTAGAGCTGCTGGCGCTTGTTCGTCAGATCGAGCCCTCCAAGGGCGCGGTGATCACCATTCGGCGCCGCGAGTAGGATTTCATTGCCTGGCCACTAACTCTTGGGTCAGGGACACGAGATCGGCGTCGAGCGTATCCATATGGACCACGCTGGGACCTTACGATCACGGTCGCTCAGTCG